>OHYU01000531.1_pt1 | contig 19263 bp, 18 predicted proteins | sample 1580331 | NCBI WGS metagenome assembly OHYU01 (sample SAMEA3882519, study PRJEB24775) | human gut metagenome | biome: human-associated habitat; feature: intestine environment; material: feces | place: Netherlands | collected 2009/2010
GGCAATGACCTGCTTGTCCATCGCGGCTGTTTTGGCACCCATAGCCGCAGGAATGGAATATCCCATGGTTCCCATGCCGCCGGATGTTAAGAACTTCCCTTTTTTCACGATATGATAACCGCAGGACCAGATCTGGTTCTGTCCCACATCTGCGACATAGATGCCGTCTTCCTGCATTTTCTCGGAAAGTCTGGTAATGAACGCAGCCGGATCTACAAAATCGGGATTCGGGGTTCTCTTTTTCTCCATTGTGGAACGATACTCATTTAAGGTAGTAAGCCATTCCTCATAGTCACAACTGAATTCTTCCTTCTGGAAATCCTGAAAAATGTGTTTTGCATCGCCGACCAATGGGATGGAGGGACCGGCATTTTTACCGATCTCTGCGGGATCTACATCGATATGTACCAATACCTTATTCCGGGTAATCAGATCCGGCTGACTGACCGCACGATCTGCTACACGGGCTCCCACCATAATCAACAGATCCGATTCGTTCATGGCACGGTTTGCATATGCCTTGCCATTATTGCCCACCATTCCATAATATAGAGGATGTTCAGTGGGCATGACACCGATTCCCATCATGGTAGACACTACGGGAATTCTGTGTTCTTCCGCAAATGCCCGAAGCTCCTCTTCCGCCTCACTGAGCAATACACCACCTCCGGCACAGATAATAGGCCGCTTTGCCTTTTCCAATTCCCGGATCACCTTTTTGATCTGTACGGCATGTCCCTTGACCGTTGGTTTATAAGTGCGGAGGTTTACCTCTTCCGGATAATGAAAATTCTTGATCGTGGCATTCTGAATATCAATGGGAATATCGATCAGCACCGGTCCTTTTCTACCGGTATTGGCAATATAAAACGCTTCCCTGAATACTCTGGGAATATCATTTACATTTTTTACCAGATAGCTGTATTTCACAAAAGATTCCACAGCGCCGGTGATGTCCGCCTCCTGGAATACATCGCTTCCCAGCAGTTCGCTGTTCACCTGACCGGTGATACAGATCAGTGGAATACTGTCCGCAAATGCTGTAGCAATACCCGTGATGACATTCGTAGCGCCCGGTCCGGAGGTTACCGCACAGACTCCGGGTCTTCCGGTCATTCGTGCCACACCGCTGGCAGCATGTGCTGCATTCTGTTCGGTACGGATCAATACTGTCTTAATATCGGAATCCAGAATACTGTTGAAAAAAGGACATATCGCCACTCCGGGATATCCGAATACCGTACTTACACCTTCTTCTTCCAGACATTTAATAATCGCATCTGCTCCAATCATGTCATTCCACTCCTTTATCTATACTCCATAATTTTCCGCTGTTTATTTTATTCCATCAGGCTTTTGGCCAGCTTCACAGCATCTGCTGCATCCTTGGAATAGCCGTCCGCTCCGATCTCATCCGCATATTCCTGGGTGATCACGGCTCCGCCGATAATGATTTTGGCGGTGATACCTTCCTGTTTCGCAGCGGCTACGATCTCCCGCATTCTCTGCATGGTGGTGGTCATCAACGCTGACAGGGCGATAAACTCAGCGTGATGTTCCTTTGCCGTTTCCAAAATTTTGGCCTGGGGAACATCCTTTCCCAGATCTATCACATGGAAACCATGATTTTTCAACATCAACGCTACAAGATTTTTACCAATGTCATGAATATCGCCTTCTACGGTAGCAATAACGACTACCGGCATTTCTTCCCCACTGTTTCCGGTCTGTAATAAAGGCTCCAGTACTTCAATAGAATTCTTCATTGCTTCTGCACTGGCAATCAGCTGCGGCAGGAAATACTTGCCCTGATCAAAATATTCTCCCACCAGATTGATAGCGGGAAGCAGAACCTGATTCAATAATTCCACAGGTTTTTCTCCACTCTCCAGTGCTTCGTTTGTTATTTTTACAATACCGTTACGATTCCCCTTCAGAACTGCTGTTTTCAGTTTTTCCTGCATTTCATTGATCTGAGGGGTATCTTTCGAAGCAGTTACAGCAGATGGCACTTCTGTATTGTCCGTGGAATCTGCCTTCGTTCCCTGTTGCTCCAAAAGAGCAAGTTTTCTGGATAATTCCGCTTCTTTTTCTTCTCTGCGCTCTTTGACGCCTCCGGCATATTCAATATAACGGAGTGCAGCCTCTTCTTTATTCAGGAGAAGATCGGTTGCCAGCGCACAGCTCATCAGCATCTCCTGAGAGGGATTGGCAATCGCCATCGTCAGTCCCGACTGAATCGCCAGCGTCAGAAAAGCGGTATTTACAAAACCTCTCTCCGGCATGGCAAATGAAATATTGGATAAGCCGCAAATTGTGGCGAAGCCGTTGCTCTTGCAGTAACGGATCGTTTCCAGCGTCTCCAGTGCAGCCTTTGGATTTGCTCCGACGGTTGCCACCAGACCGTCTACTACAATATCTTCCTTTCGCATTCCAAGTGAAAGTGCACGATCATAAATTTTATGTATAATCTCTTTTTTCTCTTCAATGTCCTTAGGCAGACCTGCATCCGATAAAGGAAGCAGGATGAACATTGCACCATATTTAGCTACAACAGGAAGCAGCTTTTCGAATTTTTCCGTTTCCAGAGACACCGAATTGACCAAAGCACGTCCCGGGTAATTACGAAGGGCGGCTTCCAGTACTTCCACATAACTGGAATCCAGTGACAGCGGAAGATTCGTCACACCGCTTACCTCCTCCAGCGCCCGGAGCATACATAGCTTTTCATCAATACCGCTCATCCCCATATTGATATCCAGTACCTTTGCGCCACAGGTTTCCTGCTCTTCGGCGAACTGGATCACCTTTTCAAAATTGCCTTCCCGCAGTTGTGCCTGAAGTGCCTTTTTGCCCGTAGGGTTAATTCTCTCTCCCACAACGAAAAAACCATCCTCCAGCCCGAAGCTGTGGGTAATGCGTTCGGAGGTCAGATACCGGATGCCCTCCGGTCGTCTGGCTGCCGTTACCCTTGTCTCCGTACCAAAGCGGTCATGGATCTGTCTGATAAATTCCGGAGTGGTGCCGCAGCATCCTCCCAGTATGGTTGCGCCGACATTCACCAGTACTTGCATTTCTTCGGTAAACTCTTCTGCTTCCATGTTATAGCAGGTAGTTCCGTTTTCATCCAGAAAAGGCAGTCCGGCATTTGGCTTTGCAATGATAGGTATCATGGTAACGGATACCATGTCGGAGATGATGCCTTCCATCTGTGCCGGACCGGTGGAACAATTCGCACCGATAGCGCTCGCACCCAGGCTTTCCAGTACGACTGCCGCCGTTTTGGCATCTGTGCCGAATAAAGTTCTGCCATCCGCTTCAAAAGTAAGTGTAGCGATCACCGGAAGATCACAGACTTCTTTTGCAGCGATCAATGCCGCTCTGGTCTCTGCCAGGCTCATCATCGTTTCGACTACCAGCAGATCTGCTCCGGCATCCACCAGGCAGAGAATCTGCTCTTTATAGATAGCGATCAGATCTTCCAGCTCCATTTTTCCCATAGGGCGCAGCTGCTCGCCGGTCATGGTGATATCTCCGGCCACATAGACCGGATGTCCCGGAGTACTTGCTGCAGCTTCTTTTGATATCGCCACCAGGTCATGGATCATAGAGGACATATTTTTCTCTAAATGATATTCTGCCAGTTTTACACGGTTTGCTGTAAAGGTAGGTGCGTACAGAATATTGGTTCCCGCCTGCACGTATTCCTTCTGTAGCTGTAGCATTACCTCTCTATGTTCCAGAATCCACTGCTCCGGGCAGACTCCGGAGGGCATTCCGGCCTTTACCAGATTGGAGCCGGTGGCACCATCCAGATATATGATATGATCTTTCGTGAAATCAATAAATTTTTCTCGTGTCATGTTTCTCTTCCCTGTTTCTTAATTCTTTTAATCATACCACATTGTGCTTTTATTCGTAAAGGGGACGATTTAACATTATATGGTTGCGCAAAGTCTCAGAATATGATAAATTTTATGTGGATTAAATGATTTGGAGGATGATTATCTTGAAGAAAAAAATACTTGCCATTACCGCAGGACTTCTTACTGCCATGGCACTTACCGCTTGTGGAAAAGATCCTAAGCTGACACAGTTCAAGGGTGAAATAGATGCCTTCTGCACAGAAATCTCCGATATCGATACTGCCATCAATAACGTAGATGCGGAATCGGATACAGCAACTGATGAATTGCTGGGATATCTGGATCAACTGGATACCTCTTTTCAGAATTTTGCGGAATTGGATTTTCCCACGGAATTTGATTATCTGGAATCTCTGGCAGATGAAGCCAGCGCGTACATGACACAGGCAGTGGAAAGTTATCATGAAGCCTACAGCAACGGCGGCTACAATCAATTGACTGCCGATTATGCAAAAGAAAACTACGCAAGAGCTTATAAACGTATTCAGATCATTATTACGTTCCTGCATGGTGAACAACCGGAAAATGTAAATCTGACCACTGCAGAGGAAACAGCAGATGCTGCTTCTACTACTGCAGAATAATACGTAAGAACAAGAAAATCCCCGATGCTGATGCACCGGGGATTTTCTTGTTCTTTTTTCTGATAGATGATTATTTTAAAATTTTAATCTGACCGATCAGGGGAACTTCCTTCTCCTGCTCCTGGCAAGCATAGATCAGACCCATGATCCAGCATACAAACAGGAAAATACTCAGGATAGAACCTACAAATCCACCTACTTTAGGAATAAAATTGACAGCGCTTGCAATGATCTGACCGATCAGAATTACCAGCGCCTGATTCAGATGAAACTTAGCGCCCTCTTTATCACCTGCGCAAAACGCAACGATCCAGCCGATCCAAGTGATGTAAGCAATGATACCTGTAGTTTTTTTATTCATTTTTTCTCCCTCCGCACTCTTGTGCTTAAAAAATTCTGTATATGTAAAAATTGCAAATACAGTCATAGTGAAATATGAAAACCCAAAAGCAAAATGTTTTTCAAAATAAAATTTCCGATCATGATTGCGACAGCTGCATACAGATGCCACTCATGGAACTTCCATCCTTTGATCCCACCGATATGTAATCTGGCAAGAGTCTGTGTCAGCATAAAACCTCCAAAGATAACAACGGTATAAGTTACCAGTGGATGATACCAGGTTGCTGACAGAGGATGTCCTGCAAGCAGTGCACTTACCGCTCTGGTTCCGCCGCAGCCGGGACAATAAAATCCAAACAATCGGTAGACCACGCAGGTATATCCCTGCAGATTCGGAATAACTATATGAAGATACAGATAGATTCCAATGCTGCCGGTCAGAAGAAATATCCATCCTGTCAGATAAAGATAATCTTCCAGACTTCTGCTATTCTTAGTACATACTTTCAAAGCCGTAACCTACCATAGCCATAGAAAATACTACTGCAAGAACGGTGATCAGGATTCCCAATACAATACCGACGATGGAGCAGATCAGTCCACCCTTTGCCAGTCCGGTCTTACCCTGCTTATTGGCAAATACTGCACAGATAATACCACCGATACCAAACAAAGCACCAATCCATCCGGTACAGCATCCGAGAACAATAGAAAGAATACCCAGTACCAGACTGATGATAGCCAGCACATTGGTATCTTTGTTCTCAGGTTGTACAGGTGTTGTTACAGCTACCTGAGGCTGTACATTAGTAGTATAGTCTTGATAATTGTTTGCAGGCTGTTCTGCTGCAGGTGTCTCCTGTGCAGGTTCTGCTGTAGAACTTACTTCTGTTGCGGTAGTATCTACCGTTACATTGTTTTCATTTTCAAAATTCTGTCCGTCCATTTTTTCCTCTTTCCGATCCTTTCAGGATCTTAGTTTATTTAATCTGCCAACGGGTTACCTTTACCATCTACATTGATCTTGCCTGTCAGGATCATAATAGCCTCTACCAGACTCCAGATCCATATACCTATAACCAGGAAAATACCAACTACAACACAGCAAAGAATATATCCAACAATGGTAAGCACAAGCTGTGTGATTGCTTTTCCGGTGTAGCCAAGATAAAAATTATGAACACCGAATGTACCCAGAAAAATACCCAGGAGACCGGCAACCAGTTTGGATTTTGCATCCGGTGCAGGAGCCTGTTTATTAGCTACGCCGCAGTTTAAGCATACTGCTGCATCCGGAGCTAACGGCTTACCGCAGTTATGGCAATAATTATTGCCCTGTCCCTTAGCTACGCCACACTTTATGCACATTACAGCTTCATCCGTCATATAAGGTTCGCCGCAATTCTTACAATAGTACATTAATTCTTCCTCCCTCTTATTATTTCCTATTTTATAAAATAATTTGAACTAACAATGTACATTATACAAGATGCTTGTATTTTTTACCAGTGGTATTTTCACATTATAAAAGCGGATAACGTGCATTTTTTATATAATAAATAGCTTATTGCCGCTTTTTGTCAAACATCAGGAAGCATTTACGATATATTCCGCACCATCCAAGAACTGCCATTGTTGAAAAGACCGGGATCATATTATAAAGATACCGCGCCCTGGCTTCAAACAACATAACAAATAAAAACATACCGATAAAAATAACGATCATGGTAACAGAAACGCTCAACAGATCGGATGAATTCTCCTCAACTGACACATCACTCTTACGTAATCCTGCTATTGCTTTCACTAAAAGCAATACTGCTTGTGCCAGAATTCCCAGCAGTACAAAAATCCACAGGTCCTGGCTTACTGTCGTGAACCAGATATAATTACTGCCATCCAGCCAGTAGAAATTCCGCAATGGTTCCGTAAAAGAGCTGTCGGAAATCTCCGGATATTCCCAGGCCTGGAAATATCCCTCCTGATACCAGCTGAAGGTGCCGTCATTAAAATTCATGACCTGTTTGTGCAGCCAGAACCGCAAGGTCCCTATAAAGCCCCGGTCCTGCATTCTCCTGCGGATTCCTGCAAGTTCATATTGCATCCGGGAAGCCTTATCGGAACCGGCAAAAGACCGTACGATCTCAAGGCCCTCTCCGGAACAGGCTCCCGTGGTGTCCTCATTGAGACCGTTATACATATAATTACTCCAACCGATTTCCAACTCCGGATTGTATTCGTAGTGTAATGTCTGATACATTCCCTGCCTGCACCATGATGCAAGACAAAAGGCAATTACCAGCAGTAACATCTTCCCTCCCAGTCCGTATAACCGGGAACGAACATCGCTCTCCTCCGAAACGGTCCAAAAAATATCAATTATGACGATCGCAATTACCGCCACATAACAGGTCGCTTTCATAATGCCGCTCAGGCATCCGAGAAACATAAGCAGGAACCAGAGAGCATAACTCCACCTGCTTTTGCGGCCTCGCACCATGGAATATAAGAAAAGGATCATAACAGGCATCGCTATGGTGCAGCCATCCGTATACGGAATGATTTTTCATGGAGAGATTCCCAGAAAGGCAATATTGAAAATCAGTGTTATAACAGATGTTCCCAGGTTTTTACTGACTCTGAGCACCAAAAGTACAGAACATAATACTGCCAGTGAAAGCATTACGCATTGGAACTGGATCCATATAAACTCCGGGTTATACGGATACGCTTTCATACCGGAAGAAAAGCAATACAGCTTATACAAAAGCCATGTAATGGGAATATTGTTGCTGTAGATCGTATAATAATCGTCATATCCCAGTTCGCCGCCTTCGAAGATCCAGCGTGCCGAATTGGCCACCATTCCGCAGTCCCAGCCGCCGTAGAACGCTATACATTTGGAAATATTGACATTGATCATATAAAAAAGGACACAGACCGCCACGGTAACGGCCGTAAATACAGTTATTGTACGGGGCGTGGTTGGAAGTTTTCTGAGAAAATAATAAAGAATTCCAAGTACCGCGGCTCCCACGATCGCACATAAAAATAAGACCCTGTTTCCTTCCACGGTAACAATTTTGTGCATTGCATTATAATCTACGTTATTTCCGTAATAAATAACATAAAAGAAAACCGGAAGAAATAACAACAGTAAAAGAAGAGAGAAAAAAACTGTACCGATATATTTTTTCTTCATTCCGAAAGATTCCTTTCCAAACTTTTCAGTAATGTCTGCCGGGCAATATTGTAGCATTTTCTATAAATATTTACAATGTTGCCCGGATAAAATCTATCTGATAGATTTTATCTACCAATATCTCCGTTCCCTGTATCCGGAGGCTTTTGCTATTTTCGTCAATTTTTTGCACGCATCCTTCCAGAGTGTTGTAGGCACCACCGTTTTTCCGAGTGTCCGGTACGAAATAAGTGATCTTTACCGTAAGTTCCTCTCTCATGTGCTGTTGCAGATAACCGATCTGCCGGTCAATCTCCTGCTTCCTGTCTTCATCCAGTTCGACAAAATGATCCGTCAGACGGGCTGTTTCCTTCAGAGCATCTTCGTATCCTGTCAATGCCGCAAAGGGAGAAAACTGTGCCGCCCGGTCCTGCAACGACATTCTGGGGTGGGTGGCGGACACAGGATGCGGAAGCCGGAGCATGTCCTTATATTTCTCGTTCATTTTTTACCCTTTTTCTATGATTATTTATTATGCTTTGTGACCACCGATCTGACGATTCCTGTCTATTGTGGTAGCGCCCTCTTGTAAGTCGGCTGCCTTCAAAATGGCATTTTTTCCGTATTTGGATTTCACCCGGAGCATTGCTTCCTGCAAATGTTTTTCCTTTTCCAGACGTTCTTTTTCCTGCTGCGTCGTATCCTGTGCAGGCTCCTGCCCAGCATACAAAAGGCCTCCGGAGAACAGATCCAGCTGTTCGTAGACCGGCTCATCCTTCACTTTGTCTGCATCTTTTAAATGATTGGCTGTCAGAGTGATCCTTCGTGTTAAAAGTGATGGATTCACGATCCGTTCATATAATCCCATCGTCGTCTCCGTGATCTTACTTAAAGATGCAGTCATTGTCGTAAGATTGCCGGTGCCGTGGGCATGTTTTGGTACGCTCCTGCCATAACGGTCTACCGTGATCTCCCCATGATAATGATCGGCAATCTCCGGTATCTTCAGATTATCAATGTCATAACCCACAGTCAGTACGATCTGATCTGTCACCAGCTTTTTCGCCATCAGATCCATGGCCAACTGTTCAGCCATCTCCCGGACTATGATCTTCGTCTTCGTAAAATCCATGGCACAATGCAATACCTGCCCGGAACTGATACAGTTGGTCTCCGGCCGATAGGACTTGATCAGATCCATGGTCACCGGTTCATATCCCCAGGCATGATCGATCAGAAGCTCCGCATTGATTCCTAACATTTTATAGAGTAAATCTTCATTATAGTAATCCTGAGTGCTGCCGATAGAACATCTGGCCACATCACCCATGGTAAACATTCCGGCTGCTTCCAGTTTTCGACGGTATCCAGTGCCAACTCTCCAGAAATCCGTCAGTGGTTTATGATCCCACAAAAGTTCCCGGTAACTGATCTCATCCAGTTCGGCGATCCGGACACCGTTTTCATCCGGCTCCATATGTTTGGCTACGATGTCCATGGCAATCTTACACAGATACAGATTGGTTCCGATTCCGGCTGTGGCAGTCAGCCCCTTTTTCTCGAGAATCTCCATTGCAATTTTGGACGCCAGTTCTCTCGCTGTCATGCCATAGGTTTTCAGATATTGTGTCACATCCAGGAATACCTCATCAATAGAATAGACATGAATATCTTCCGGTGCAATGTACTTCAGATAAATATCATAAATCTGTGTACTGTATTCTAAATATCTCGCCATGCGTGGTGTAGCTGTGACAAAAGCTACCTCTAATTCAGAATGTTCCTTCAATTCATCCGCAAAAGAAGATTTTCCGGTAAAAGCTCCTCCGGGTGCTCTTACCTTCCGCAGTGCATTTACTTCCCGTACTTTGGAGATTACCTCAAACAGTCTTGCTCTTCCGGAAATCCCATAGGCTTTCAGGGAGGGTGACACTGCCAGGCAGATGGTCTTCTGCGTCCGGGAGGCATCCGCTACCACCAGGTTGGTGTTCAGTGGATCCAAGCCTCTGTCCACGCACTCCACGGAGGCATAAAAGGACTTCAGATCCATAGCAATATACGTATGTGATGATGTTTCCATAAATGCCTCCTTTCTGTGCTGCGGTTACTCATTACATCATGATTCGCACCTATGGTGCTTACCGTTGCTTCACAACGATCATGATCAAATTCGCCGTTCGCCAATTATGCAAGCATATTGTCTCCCTTGCGCTCATTATATTATAACAGAATGTATGTTCGATTGCAAAAATAATTTTATGAAAAAAGACTCCCGAAAAAATCGGGAGTCTCAGAATTCTGAAAATCAGATTTATTAGAACTTGCCAGCCTTAGCAGCTTCCTCAATGGATACTGCAACAGCTACGGTAGCACCTACCATAGGGTTGTTACCCATACCGATCAGACCCATCATCTCAACATGTGCAGGTACAGAGGAAGAACCAGCGAACTGCGCATCAGAGTGCATACGGCCCAGAGTATCGGTGAAACCATAAGAAGCGGGACCTGCAGCCATGTTATCGGGATGCAGAGTACGTCCGGTACCGCCGCCGGATGCAACGGAGAAGTACTTCTTGCCTGCTTCCAGTCTCTCCTTCTTGTAAGTACCGGCTACGGGATGCTGGAATCTGGTAGGATTGGTAGAGTTACCGGTGATGGATACGTCTACGTTCTCCTTCCACATGATAGCTACACCTTCGGGAACGCTGTTAGCGCCGTAGCAGTTAACCTTAGCACGAAGTCCCTCAGAGTAAGCAATTCTCTCTACCTCGGTAACGGTATTGGTGTAAGGATCATAAGAGGTCTCTACGAAAGTAAATCCGTTGATACGGGAAATGATCTTTGCAGCATCCTTACCAAGACCGTTCAGGATAACACGTAAAGGCTTCTGACGAACTTTGTTAGCCTTCTCTGCGATACCGATCGCACCTTCTGCTGCTGCGAAAGACTCATGTCCAGCCAGGAAACAGAAGCAGTCAGTATCCTCTTCCAGTAACATCTTGCCCAGGTTACCATGACCAAGACCTACCTTACGGGTATCCGCAACGGAACCGGGAATACAGAATGACTGTAAGCCTTCACCGATTGCTGCTGCTGCTTCAGATGCCTTTCTGCAGCCTTTCTTGATTGCGATTGCAGCGCCTACAGTGTAAGCCCAGCAAGCATTTTCAAAACAGATGGGCTGGATCTTCTTAACCTGATCGTATACATCCAGACCAGCATCTTTCGTGATCTTCTCTGCTTCTTCGATAGAGGAGATACCATAGCTGTTCAGTACAGCGTTGATCTTATCAATACGTCTTTCATATGATTCAAATAAAGCCATTTTTTCTGTCCTCCTGTATCTTATTGTTTTCTGGGATCGATGATCTTAACTGCATCATCTACACGACCGTACTGGCCCTTAGCCTTTTCCCATGCAGTGTTAGCATCGTCACCCTTCTTGATGAAGTCAGTCATCTTGCCAAGGTTAACGAACTGGTAACCGATGATCTGATCATCCTTGTCCAGAGCGATACCGGTTACATAACCTTCTGCCATCTCCAGATAACGGGGACCCTTCTTCAGAGTACCGTACATAGTACCAACCTGGCTTCTTAAGCCCTTACCGAGGTCTTCCAGACCTGCACCGACAGGCAGACCTTCCTCAGAGAATGCACTCTGGGTACGACCATAAACGATCTGTAAGAACAGCTCTCTCATAGCGGTATTGATTGCATCACAAACAAGGTCTGTATTCAGTGCTTCCATAACAGTCAGACCCGGAAGAATCTCTGCTGCCATAGCTGCAGAGTGAGTCATACCGGAACATCCAACGGTCTCAACCAGAGCCTCCTGGATGATGCCTTCCTTAACGTTCAGGGTAAGCTTACATGCACCCTGCTGAGGTGCACACCAGCCCACACCGTGAGTCAGACCGGAAATATCCTTAACTTCTTTTGCCTGCACCCATTTTGCCTCTTCGGGAATGGGAGCACAACCATGATGTACGCCCTGTGCAACGGGACACATTTCTTCAACTTCTTTTGAATAAATCATGTGAAATCTCCTTTCAATATGTACTTATAATACTATTGATAAAATAATATCATAATGGTCGTGTTCATTCTCTCATATTTCCCCAAAAAAATCTAGTGGGTTTTGACATTTTTTTCATTAGTTCCTATGAAAAACACCATATTCTTACGCCGCAACGCAGGAATATGGTGTTATGTGACTATCAAGAATCAATTGTCCATTATTTACCAGCTCTTGATAAAGGTATCAATGTAGTTATCCAGACATTTCTTAATGACTTCGATGGCTTCTTCTCTGTTGCCTTTTTCATTGACTGCGGTGGTCTTGTTCTCCAGTGCTTTATATACTGTGAAGAAATGCTCCATCTCGTCCACCACATGACTGGGCAGCTCGGAAATATCATGATAGCAGTTATAATTAGGATCATTGAAAGGTACTGCAATGATCTTCTCATCGTTTTTGCCGTTGTCCAGCATGGAGATCACACCGATCGGATACGCTCTTACCAGCGTCATAGGCTGTACCGGCTCGGAACACAGTAACAATACATCCAGAGGGTCACCGTCATCACCGTAGGTTCTGGGAATGAAACCATAGTTTGCGGGATAATGGGTGGATGTATGCAGGATACGGTCCAGGATCAGAAGACCGGTCTCCTTGTCCAGTTCATACTTGTTCTTGCTACCCTTGGAAATCTCAATAACACAGACAAAATCTGTGGGAGTCACTCTCTGAGTGCTCATGGTGTGCCAAATACTTCCATTTACTTCTTTCATAATCTCTCTCCTCTACGCTATAGTTATTTCCGGACAAAAGATCCGGAGAATACACAGGTCATTATCCGCGGATCTGACCGTTTCCGTGGATCTTGTATTTATAGGAGGTCAGCTCCTTCAGACCCATTGGGCCTCTTGCGTGTAGCTTCTGTGTGCTGATGCCGATCTCGGCACCAAATCCAAATTCAAATCCATCCGTAAAGCGTGTGGATGCATTGACATAGACACAGGCAGCATCCACTTCGTTTAAGAACTTTTCCGCCGTCTGCACATTTTCCGTCACGATACATTCGGAATGCTTCGTATTATATCGGTTAATATGAGCGATCGCCTCGTCCACACTGTCAACCGTTTTAATAGATAAAATATAGTCCAGATACTCTGTACCGTAATCTTCTTCCGTTGCCGGAATACAGTCCGGCAGGATTTCACGGGTACTTTCGTCCCCCCGCAGTTCCACATTTTTTGTTTTCAGGGTCTCCGCCATTTTGGGAAGGAACCTGTCACGGATCGCCCGATGTACCACCAGCGACTCACAGGCATTGCAGACGCCGATCCTCTGGGTCTTAGCATTCATCAGAATTTTTACTGCCATATCCACATCTGCGTCCCGATCTACGTAAACATGACAATTACCGGTGCCGGTTTCGATCACGGGGATCGTACTGTTCTCCACCACGCTGCGGATCAGTCCCGCACCACCTCTGGGAATCAGTACATCCACATATTCTTTCATCTTCATGAACTGTGCGGTAACCGCCCGATCGGTATCCTCAATCAGTTGTACCGCTGTCCGGGGCATTTTGCAGACATCCAGGGCATCCTGCAATACCCTTACAATTGCAATATTGGAATGAATGGCATCACTGCCGCCCTTTAAGATCACAGCATTACCGGTTTTAAAGCACAATCCGAAGGCATCCGCAGTAACATTGGGACGCGCTTCATAGATAATGCCGATGACACCTAACGGAACCCGCACCTTATCGATCTTTAATCCGTTGGGACGCTCGAAATGTTCCATAACCTCTCCGATACAGTCGGGAAGCTCGGAAATCTGGCGGAGTCCCTCCGCAATCTGGGCAATCCGATCGGGTGTCAGTTTTAAACGATCCAAAAGTCCGGGATTCATTCCGTTTCTTCTGCCGTTCTCCAGATCAGACTCATTGGCGGCAAGAATCTCCGCCTGCCTGTCACACAGATAGTTTGCCGCAGTGTCCAGTGCCTTATTTTTTTCTTCAGTAGTCAGTTTCTGCAATATATATTTCGCAGCACATGCATTTTTTCCCAATTCCGTTAACTCTGCCATAGCTATCCCCTACTTTCTATCCGATATTTATAATTTAAACCAGAATCACCTGATACGGCTTCACATCTGTCACTTCCACAGGTACCTGTTCTACCTGCTGGCAGTGGAAACCGATACCGATGCTCCGCAGTCTTAAGTTTTCTTTGTCCGCAAGATATCTGTCGTAAAATCCACCGCCGTATCCCATACGGTTTCCCAGCGGGTCAAAGGCGCTTCCCGGCATCAGAAGTAAGGTTTTGTCTGCATGCTCCGGTTCAAACAGATACCGGTCCGTATCCCCTGCCGGTTCCGGGATTTTCTTGTAACCGTTTTTCAACTCTGACAGAGAGAACATCCGATAAAACTCCATTTTTCCATCTTCCACTTTGGGAACGTAGACGCTTTTTCCGTCTTGCAGAGCACTTTCTAGAATCTCCGTCGTACAGATCTCACTGCCGTAGCTTACAAAACCTAAAATCGTATCCGACAGATAATACCACTGGTGTCCAAGAATCCGCTCCGTGATCAGCAGCTTCCCCCGTTCCCGCTCCGGTTCGGTAAGCGCATTTCTGCAGGCAAGCGCTTTTCTTCGAATCTGTTTTTTCTGTTCTTTGATCATTTTTTCTTTTTATAAGCCGGCTTTAATTTCTCAATGGTGCCGTCCGGTCGCTCAATCTCTATATTATCCAGCTGCGCTTTCATATTACGTTTGATACTGTCCACATATTCCTGACGTAAAATGGTCTGTTCCAGTTTTTCTTCGTCCGTCAGTCCCTCATTCTGAGATTTATGATAAAGCTCATTGATGCGCTTTATTCTTTCATCCATATTCATAATGTATTCTCCTTTTTGCCGGATCAATTTTTATGCAGATTCTGTACAAATTCCGGCAGATCAAAGCTTTCTTCCCTGTGTGCTACGAACAGAGTACCTTCATTCTCTCCTTCTAACAACCGATGCAGCACGCCGATGTCTCTGCTGTTGGCAATGATCATATCCACGTCGGAACTGGTGGCAATTTTAGCTGCGATCATCTTGGTATTCATGCCGCCGGTACCTACATTACTGCCGGTGGAAGCCTTGCCCATATTCATGAATTCATCCGTAAGTTCATCCACTTGTTCGATAAATTCTGCATCCGGATTCTGTCTGGGATCATCGGTATAGAGTCCGTCGATATCCGACAGCAGGATCAACAGGTCCGCATCGATCAGGGCTGCCACGATTGCGGACAGCGTATCATTATCACCAATTTCGATCTCGTAGGTAGCTACGGTATCATTTTCATTCACAATGGGTATCACCCCCATTTTTAATAGTTGTGTAAAGGTGTTATGAGCATTATAACGATTCAGATTATCCACAATGGTATTTTTAGTCATCAAAATCTGTGCCGCTACATGATTGTATTCCGAAAACAGTTTCTGATAAGCCATCATCAGACGGGCCTGACCGATTGCCGAGCATGCCTGTTTTACAGCCATGGCCTCTGCCTGGGTCTGTCCCTCAATTGTCTTCAGATTCACTGCTTTTTTGCCCACGGCAATGGCACCGGAAGTCACCAGTACGACTTCCTTCCCCTGGTTGCTGATATCACAGAGTTCTCTCACCAGCTTTTCCAGCCGGATATAATCCAGATCTCCTGTTTCGCTATGTTGTAAAGAAGAGGAACCGATCTTAACGACGATTTTCTTCTTATCTTTTATCTGTTCCCTTATGTTATTCACGTGACTGCCTCTCTGACTATAAAATAAAAACTTTCGAATATCTGAATGATATACTATTTTTCTCTGTACGTCAACGCTGTGATGGAGCAAACTGTGATGCAATCATCTCCGCCACACGGATACCATCCATCGCCGCCGAAGTAATTCCGCCGGCATACCCTGCCCCTTCTCCGCAGGGATAGCATCCGCGGATCGCGGATTGCAATTTTTCATCCCGATCAATTCTCACCGGTGACGAGGTGCGGCTTTCTACTCCGGTCAGAATCGCATGCGGAGAATCAAATCCCCGGATCTGTCTGCCAAAACTGTCCATTCCTTCCACAAAAGCATGATTGCATTCCTCCGGAAGGATCCCCGTCAGATCAGTCCATTCATAAGCTCCTTTGCACTGGGGTTCCATTCCGTCCCATTCGTCGGAATCTATTTCTTTTTCCGGTAGATCTTCTCCCGTCACTTTTTTGCGGAAATCTCCGTAGAGCTGTACCGGAAGTTTTCCATTACAGAGATCATATGCCTTTTTCTCGAGTACCCGTTGAAATTCAATTCCGGCTAACGGATGCTCCGATCCATAATCCTCCGGCGTCACCGATACAATAATGGCGCTGTTGGCATTTTGACCGTCACGTCCACTGTAACTCATGCCGTTGACAGCCAGTCTTCCGGGTTCTGAAGACGCATTGACCACATATCCTCCGGGGCACATGCAGAAAGAATACACTCCTCTGCCGGTACCGGTCTTCGCCGTCACCTTGTAGGCAGCTGCACCCAGTCCCTTAACCTGCTCCGCACCGTATTGACTCCGGTTGATCAAAGCCTGCGGATGTTCCACACGAAATCCTACGGCAAAAGGTTTTGCCGACATTGGGAACTGATTTTCATAAAGCATGGAAAAAGTATCTCTGGCACTGTGTCCGGGAGCCAGAACCAGCTGCTCACACGGGAGTTCTTCGGCAGCGTTAATTTTCACTCCCGTAACATGACCACCCTCAGTCAATATTTCCGTCACCTGGCTGTGAAAATGAACTTCACCTCCCAGACGCAGGATCTCTTCCCGCATACTTTTCACGATCCGGCTCAGTACATCGGTCCCGATATGGGGCTTTGCCTGATATAAAATAGCAGGATCCGCACCGTACCTTACAAAAGTCCTGAGAACTTCTGTGTTTCTGCCGAATTTATCCTTAACCAATGTATTTAATTTACCGTCCGAAAAAGTTCCGGCACCCCCTTCTCCGAACTGAACGTTGGAATCGGGCTGCAGTTTCCCTGTCTCCCAGAACCGCTCCACATCCGCCTGTCTCGTGTCCACATCCGCGCCCCGCTCTAAAATCACGGGACGATATCCGTGTAGTGCGAGATAATATCCGCAGAATAATCCAGCCGGTCCGCATCCGACGATCACCGTTGGATGCTTTTGCGGCTGTGTGCCGCCTGCAGGGAAATGATATTTCTTTTTCTCCGTTTGCAGAACATTTGCCTTACCGAGTCTGCGACAGGCATCCTTGTATACTTTCTCTTCTTTTTTCACGATGACATCGATACTGTAACTGTAAAAAAGTTCCGGCTTCTTCCTTGCATCCAGAGACTGTCTTACGACCTCCAGTTCCAGAATATCTTCTGTAGGGATCCGCAGGCTTTGTGCCGTCTTATGTACAAGCTGTTCCTCCGTATGATTTACCGGAAGTTTCAACTGGTTTAATCTGATCATAATAACTCCTTATTCTGTCTTGATTGCAGCAGAACACCCCGCAATAAACCCGCTGCTCCAGGCCCATTGCAGATTATAGCCGCCGCATCTTCCGTCCACATCCAGAATCTCTCCTGCGAAATACAGCCCGGGGCAGAGTTTTGATTCCATGTCTTCCGTCACTTCCGTTACTGCAATTCCTCCGGCCGCTACCTGCGCATTCTCATAGGGATTGCTCTCCGTAATATGTAACCGGAAACATCTGCACAGTTCATAAAAAGTGTTTATTTTATCTTCCGGAATTTCCACTGCCGGAGTTGTCGGTTTTATGCCTGCAATTTTCAAAAATACAGACATCAGCTTTTTATTCAGGATTCCCGTAAAAAACTCTTCTGCCGTCCGCTTTTCCTGCAGCATACGGCGGGTTTCCTTCATATTTTCATAGGATTCTTCTGTCATATCCGGCAGAAAATCGATTTCTGCCATTACAGTTTTCCGGTCCCTGAGTAAATAATTCACATCACGGCTCAACTGAAATATGGGAATTCCGGAGATGCCGTATTCCGTCAGCTGCAATTCTCCGCGCTCGACATCTGTTTCACGTCCGTCACACAAAATACGCACTCTGCTGTCAGCACGAACACCGGCTATTCCCTTCAGAAGATCTGTCTCCAGACACCGGAGCTGCACCAGCGCAGGTACAGGAGCAATACAGGTATGACCAGCTTTTTTGGCAATTTTCCATCCGCTTCCGTCAGAGCCGGTACCGGGGGCAGCCTTTCCGCCGCAGGTCAGGATCACCGCATCGAATTGCCATTCTCTGTCACCATCGTTTACCACAAGTTTCCCGGATAGTGTTCGTTCCACTTTCTGTACTTTACATCCATAGATGATTTCAACTCCCAGCGTCTGCAGTTCGTAGCGAAGCACATCCAGTACCGACGCTGCCTGTTCACTGACCGGATACAGATATCCGTTTTTTTCCTTGATCAGAAGCCCTATTTTTTGAAAAAAGCAAACGGTGTCCTCCGTACCGAAACGTTCCAGTGCCTGCTTTATCCATGCAGCATCTCCTCCATGGTAACATTCCACCGTGAGATTTCTATTGCCCAGATTGCATTTTCCGTTTCCTGTCTGTAATATTTTTTTCCCGATTCGATCATTTCGTTCCAAAATCGTAACTTTGGTACCTTTTCGGGCAGCTGTGACCGCAGCCATCATACCTGCTGCACCGCCGCCGATGATTCCAATATGTTTTTTCATTTCTGTTTCACCTGTTTCTTTCTTCAGGAAGAATATGTCTCCAGAAAATCATACAGTGTTTCCTCATCAGGAATGGACAGCATGTCCATAATCTGCATCTGTATTTTCTCCGGAAGACTGTCCAGGGCAATCCCTGTATTGATATATATGGTAGACCGATCCTCCAGGTATACCACAACTTCGTTGTCACATACTGCCAGATAAAAGCCATCGCTTGGCTGCAGATAGCGATAATCCATACGAACCACAACTTTTTCCCTGGAAAAGGATAATACCTCTAAACCCACAAAACCTCTTTCGAGTTCTGACAGCGGAGGATGTTCCGCATACAGATTCATCGTTTCCAGAAACCTCTCCCTGGTCATGCCAATATATTTATGTGGAATCTGCCAGGAAGTCTCTACGGAGGTATTTCTGAGAATGTCCGTCTCTTTCAATACATATTCCGTATCCGCACATAAGGTTTCTTCTG
>OHYU01000539.1_pt1 | contig 19070 bp, 14 predicted proteins | sample 1580331 | NCBI WGS metagenome assembly OHYU01 (sample SAMEA3882519, study PRJEB24775) | human gut metagenome | biome: human-associated habitat; feature: intestine environment; material: feces | place: Netherlands | collected 2009/2010
GGCCGAGGGCCGCCCCTTCAAGGGCTGCCTGTACTTCGGTCTGATGCTCACAAAGGACGGCCCGAAGGTCGTGGAGTACAACTGCCGCTTCGGCGATCCCGAGACGCAGGTCGTGCTGCCGCTTCTCAAATCCGATCTGCTCACGGTCATGCAGGCCACGACGAGCGGCACGCTCAAGGATGCCGCCGTCGAGTTTTCTGGCGATTCCGCCTGCTGCGTCGTCCTCGCCTCGAACGGGTACCCCAAGAAGTACGAGAGCGGCTTCCCCATCACGATGAGCGAAGAGGCCGCTGCGCACACCTACGTCGCGGGCGCGAAGAAAGACGGAGACAGGCTCCTGACCGCGGGCGGCCGCGTGCTCGGCGTTACCGCCGTCGCCCCCACGCTCGAGGAGGCCGTGAAGGAGGCCTACCGTTTATCGTCCGAGGTCGATTTTGCCAACAAATACTGCCGCAGCGACATTGGCCGCCGAGCCCTCGCCGCGCAAAAGGAGAGAGAGTAAATGGTCTATCGCGTCTGTGTTGAAAAAAAGCCCGGCCTTGCGCCCGAGTGCGCGAGCCTTCTTTCCGACTGCCGCTCGTTTCTGGACCTCAAGAGTCTTGAAAATGTGCGCATTTGGAACCGCTACGACGTCGAGGGCATCGACGAGGAGCTTTTCCGCTCCTGCGTGCCGACCGTCTTTAGCGAGCCCCAGGTCGATGTGACCTACGACGAGCTCCCCGCAAGCGATGGCGCCGTCTTTGCCGTCGAATTCCTGCCTGGCCAGTTTGACCAGCGCGCCGACTCCGCCAGCGAGTGCGTGCAGCTCATCAGCCAGGGCGAGCGCCCCGCCGTGCGCTCCGCCAAGGTCTATATGATCTCGGGCGCTCTGGACGAAGCCGCCATCGAGGCTATCAAGCACTATGTGGTGAACCCCGTCGAGGCGCGCATCGCCTCGCTCGACCTGCCCGAGACGCTGTACATGGAGACCCCCGAGCCCCAGCCCGTCGAGGTGCTCGACGGCTTCCGCGAGCTCGACGAGGCCGGCCTTGCCGCCTTTATCGCCGATCGCGGCCTTGCCATGGACGAGGCGGACATCGCCTTCTGCCAGCAGTACTTCCGCGATGAGGACCGCGACCCCACCATCACCGAGATCCGCGTGATCGACACCTACTGGTCCGACCACTGCCGCCACACCACCTTCCTCACCCAGATCGACGACGTAAAGTTCGAGGACCAGATGGTTCAGGACGCCTTCGACCGCTACATGGCTGCGCGCGTCGAGGTCTACGGCGAGGAGAAGGCCGCAAAGCGCCCGGTCACGCTGATGGACATGGGTACCATCGCCGCCAAGGTACTCAAAAAGCGCGGCTATCTGAAGAATATCGATGAGTCCGAGGAGATCAACGCCTGCTCTATCAAGGTCAAGGCGCTCGTGAACGGCCACTACGAGGACTGGCTGCTCATGTTCAAGAACGAGACCCACAACCACCCGACCGAGATCGAGCCGTTCGGTGGTGCAGCAACCTGCCTTGGCGGTGCAATCCGTGACCCGCTTTCCGGCAGAACCTATGTATATCAGGCGATGCGTGTGACTGGAGCCGCAGATCCGACCCGTCCGCAGAGCGAGACACTCGAAGGAAAACTTCCGCAGAAAAAACTCGTAAGAGAAGCAGCACACGGCTACAGCTCCTATGGAAACCAGATCGGTCTTGCAACCGGCTATGTCAAAGAAGTTTACCATCCGGACTACGTGGCAAAACGTATGGAGATCGGAGCCGTCCTTGGAGCAGCACCGCGCCGTGCCGTTGTCCGTGAAAATTCCGATCCGGGCGATATCATCATCCTGCTCGGCGGCCGTACCGGAAGAGACGGCTGCGGCGGTGCAACCGGTTCCTCCAAAGTACATACGACAGAATCCATCGAGACCTGCGGTGCAGAGGTACAGAAAGGAAACGCACCGACTGAGCGTAAACTGCAGAGACTGTTCCGCCGCGAGGAAGTCAGCCTTCTGATTAAAAAATGCAACGACTTCGGTGCAGGCGGAGTTTCCGTTGCCATCGGCGAGCTGGCACCGGGCCTTAAGATCAATCTGGACAAAGTACCGAAAAAATATGCCGGCCTCGACGGAACCGAGATCGCCATCTCCGAGTCCCAGGAGCGTATGGCCGTTGTCATCGACCCGAAAGACCGTGAGCAGTTCCTGAAATATGCCGCAGAAGAGAACCTGGAGGCAACCGAAGTTGCAGTCGTAACCGAGGACCCGCGTCTGGTACTCTCCTGGAGAGGAAAAGAGATCGTCAATATTTCCCGTGCATTCCTGGATACCAACGGAGCACATCAGGAGAATGATGTCTTCGTAGAGATTCCAAAAGCAGAGGACACCCCGTTAAAAAGAAGCGGTGACATTGCCGACGTGAAAGAAAAATGGCTGTCCACCCTGTCAGACCTCAACGCATGCTCCCAGAAAGGTCTTGTCGAGATGTTTGACTCCTCCATCGGAGCAGCCAGCGTGCTGATGCCGTACGGTGGAAAATATCAGCTGACTGAAACTCAGGCCATGGTTGCAAAAGTGCCGGTTCCGGATGGAAAAACCAACACCGTTACCATGATGAGCTACGGCTTTGATCCATACGTATCGAGCTGGAGCCCGTATCACGGAGCAGTCTATGCCGTAACCGAGTCCCTGTCCCGCATCGTGGCAGTCGGCGGCGATTACAGCAAAGTCCGCTTCACCTTCCAGGAATATTTCCGCAGAATGACTGAGGATCCGCACCGCTGGAGCCAGCCGTTCGCAGCACTTCTTGGTGCATACGACGCACAGATGGGCTACGGCCTGCCGTCTATCGGAGGAAAAGACAGTATGTCCGGTACCTTCAATCATATCGATGTACCGCCGACACTCGTATCCTTCGCGGTTGACGTTGCAAAATTAAAAGATGTAGTATCTCCGGAGCTGAAAAACACAGGAGACAAACTCGTGTGGATCCACCTTCCAGTCGACGCACATCTGCTTCCAGAGTACGAAGGCGTCATGGAAACCTACAGAAAACTGCATGAGGATATGCAGAACGGCCGTGTGAAAGCCGCTTATGTCGTAGACCGTCAGGGTATCGCAGCAGCCGTATCCAAGATGGCATTCGGTAATGCTCTCGGCGTAACCATCGAGCACAATGTAGACGAGAGAGATCTCTTTACTCCATATATTGCAGATCTGATCTGCGAAGTTCCGGCTGAAAAAGTCGGAGAGCTGGCAAGCACCTACACCGTCATCGGTGAAGTGACAGACAAACCGGTTCTTTCCTATAAAGACACCGAAATCACCATCCGCGAGGCCGTTTCCGCATGGAACAAACCACTGGAAAAAGTATTCAAGACCGTATCCGGTGCAGAGCTTCCGGAGGTAGATGCCCTGAATGTGGCAGCAGCAGACGAAAACGGAATTGTTGCAGACAGCTGCTATCAGGCAAAGAGCATCCACGTATGCTCCCACAAGCTGGCACAGCCGACCGTATTCATTCCGGTCTTCCCGGGAACGAACTGTGAGTATGACAGCACCAGAGCTTTCGAGCGTGCCGGTGCAAAAGTTATCACTCAGGTATTCAGCAATCTTTCCGCAGAAGACATCCGCGGTTCTGTCGATGCCTTTGAAAAAGCCATCAACCAGGCGCAGATCATCATGTTCCCTGGCGGATTCTCCGCAGGTGATGAGCCGGATGGATCAGCAAAATTCTTTGCAACCGCATTCCAGAATGCGAAGATCAAAGAAGCTGTTACCAAACTGCTGAATGAGAGAGACGGACTTGCCCTTGGTATCTGCAACGGATTCCAGGCACTGATCAAACTGGGACTCGTTCCGTACGGTGAGATTCTCGGACAGACGGAGGATTCCCCGACTCTGACCTTCAACACTATCGGACGCCATATTTCCAAGATGGTTTACACGAAGGTTGTGACCAACAAATCCCCATGGCTGGCAGGCGCCGAGCTTGGCGGTGTTTACACCAACCCGGCATCCCACGGAGAGGGACGTTTCGTAGCATCGAAAGAGTGGATCGACAAGCTGATGGCAAACGGCCAGATTGCAACCCGCTACTGCGATGTCAACGGAAACCTGACCAACGACGAGTACTGGAATGTCAACGGTTCCTACTGCGGAATCGAGGGTATCACCAGCCCGGACGGCCGTGTCTTTGGTAAGATGGCACACGCAGAGCGCCGCGACAACGGCGTAGCAGTCAACATCTACGGAGAGCAGGATCTGAAGATCTTTGAGTCCGGTGTTGCTTACTTTAAATAAAATAAAACCAAAATAGAAGATTCCCGCAGAGAGGAAGAAAGCTCCTTTCTGCGGGAATTTTTTGTCGGAAACAGTAATTTCTGATTTCGAAAGAAAAAATTTGATTATGCGCCGCGGTGCAGTTATAACGCAATATTTTGCTTTATTAACAAAAGTAATAAGGTCAAATAGTAGAAATATTCTGAAAAAACGAAAGATTTCGATAGTCTCAACACATTACATATATGACGGGCCCGGAAGAGAAGGACAGCGAAATAACAGGAGGGAGAAAGAAGTGTATGAGACAAGAGAAGGAACGATTTTTTCAGATTATATTCGAGGAAAACAGTCATGTGCTGTTCCGTTATATCTGCGGTCAGTTGAACAATGACCGGGAGACGGCGAAGGATGTGCTGAACGATGTATGGGAGGTATTGGTGGTAAAATTTGAAACCGTTGCCGATCTCGAAGGAGAAGAGATGACGAAATGGCTGTTCTGTGTGGCAAAAAACAAGATCAAGAATCAGCGCAGAAAACATTATTATCAGAATGAAGTTTCCTATACACAGTATCAGAAAGAGAACAGAAATGAAGGGGAGGCGGCCGCGACAGCCGAGATTGAGGAACGAATGGTGATGCAGAACTGCATCCAGAACCTGAATCCGATGGATCAGCGCATTTTCTGGGGGAGAGCATATGGATTCAGCTACAAAGAGCTCAGCGGATTCTGCAAGAAAAGCGAGCAGGCGCTGCAGTGCCAGTACAGCCGCGCAATCAAGAAACTGCAGGGAATGATGAGTCAGGAAATCAGTCTGACGAGAGCGTAGAAAATGGAAATGGTATGCAGCGGAAACCTCAACTCTTACAATCTAAAAACAATAGAAATATCTAAAAAATTCTCTGCAGGAGAATATCCTGTGTCTAAAAATAAAGTGTTACCGTTTACATATCAAAAATCCGTTTTCCTCGTTGTCGTGGCGCGGAAATTGTGTTAAAATATTTTTAGAAAATTCACACGATGTGCGAGAAGGCAGAAAGGATGAAAACAACATGAAGGATGAGTACGTAGCCTATGTAGGCACTTATACCCATGGAAGCAGCATTGGTATTCATTTATATGATGTAAATGTAGAAGAAGGCACTCTGACAGAGCGAAAAGTCATACCGGTCAACAACTCTTCCCACATTGCCCGTTCCTTAAACGGCAAATACCTGTATTCGATTGCAGATGAAGGCGTTGCAGTGTTTGCAGTGGAGGATGACGGAGACCTGACCCCGATCAACAAAGTAGACATCGACGGCATGCGCGGCTGCTATTTGTCGGTGGACAAAACCGGAAGATACCTGTTCGTGGCAGGCTATCATGACGGAAAAGTAACCGTTGTACATACCCATAAGGACGGCCGCCTCGGAAGTCTGATGGACGGCGTGTTCCACAAGGGCCTTGGCAGTGTGGCAGAGCGTAACTTCCGCCCGCATGTCAGCTGTGTTGTTCCTACACCGGACAACAAATATGTCTGCGCAGTCGACAACGGCATTGACCAGATCAAAATGTACAAGCTGAACACACAGCGTGACCGCCTGAAACTGGTGGATATCCTGCGCTGTGAGCGTGAATCCGGCCCGAGAGAGATCGTTTTCAGTGAATCCGGAAAATACGCGTATGTCATTTACGAGCTGATGAACAAAGTCGATGTATTCAGCTACCGTGATACGGGAAACGGACCGGAATTTGAAAAACTGCAGTCGATCAGCACCACATCCGCGAACGTGGACCAGGCGCACGACGCTGCATCCGGCATGTGCCTTTCCCCGGATCACCACTACCTGTTTACTTCTACAGCCGGAGACAATACCGTAGCAATGTTCCATATCGATCCGGAGACCGGCTGCCTGGAGAAGAAGTTTGCACTTCCGATCAGCGGCGAATATCCAAAGGATATTGCAATGTTCCCGGACGGAAAACATATCGCAGTGGCAAACCATGAGTCCAACACGATCACAACATTTACCGTTGATTATGAGAAAAACGTGCTGGTTCAGAAAGGCCGCCCGATGAAAGTGGAGACGCCGAACTGTATTCTGATTACGAAAAAAGGCGTTCACTAAAAAAATAACGCAAAAATGCCTGCAGGAAGAACTGTATCCCGCAGGCATTTTTTGTGTTGAAGCCAGAAAGAAGCAGTCCGGCCTTTATTTCTCGTCCGGAGCCCAGACTTTCTTTACATTGTCCAGTTTGGCGCTCATGCCGACGAGCAGTGCGTCCGCCAGGACAAGAGCGGTCATGCATTCCACGACAACAACGGCGCGTGCAACGACGATCGGGTCGTGGCGGCCTTTGATTTCGATGGCAATGTTTTCACCATCTTTGTTGATGGTCTGCTGGGAAGCAGCAACGGACGGGGTCGGTTTGAAACCAGCCCGGACAACGATATCGCTTCCGTCGCTGATACCACCTAAAATACCGCCGGCGTGGTTGGTCAGCTTGACAATGGAGCCGTCCGCATTTACATGGAAGGCATCGTTATTGGTAAGCCCGGTAGCTGTGCAGACCGAGAAACCGTCTCCGATTTCCACGCCTTTTACGGCGCCGATGGAGACGAGTGCTTTTGCAAGGTTGGCATCGAGCTTTTCAAACACCGGATCGCCGACACCGGCCGGCATATGGTGAACGACACATTCGACCACACCGCCGACGGAATTTTTTTCCGCCATGGCTTTTGTTAAAAGCTCGGAAGCCTTTTCGGCAGCCTCTGCATCCGGCATATTCAGGGCGTTATTCGCGATTTCAGCGGCATCAAAAGACTGGATTTCCACGTCACCGATGGAGCGGGTGTAGGCGGAAACGGTGATGCCAAGCTCAGAGAGCATTTTTAAGGCAATGGCACCTGCAGCCACGCGTGCGATCGTCTCGCGTCCTGAGGAGCGTCCGCCGCCGCGGTAGTCGCGGAAACCGTATTTTGCATCAAACGTATAGTCGGCGTGGCCCGGTCTGTAATAGGAAGCAATGTCGCTGTAATCTTTGGAATGCTGATCCTCATTCCATACCACCATGGAAATCGGGGTACCGGTCGTTTTTCCTTCGAAAGTGCCGGATAAAATCTGAACGGTATCGGATTCTTTCCGTTTTGTGGTAAAGCGGTTCTGTCCCGGCTTCCTGCGGTCGAGGTAAACCTGAATATCCTCCTCGGAAAGCGAAAGGCCGGCCGGCACTCCGTCCACAACAACGCCCACGCCTTTTCCATGAGACTCTCCCCAGGTGGTCAGTCTGAAGATGGTACCAAAGGATGATCCTGCCATATATAAAGTCCTCCTGAATTTTTTCGTATATTTATAAAATAACTGGAAAAGATTTCTAATAAATTATACCGGAAAGTAAAACATTCGTAAAGCTCTTTTTCAGAGACGAAATTCACCGTTATACCGTTTGACAAACGAAAAGGCAGCACGTATAATGAGAATGTATTTTCGGGCAGTGAAAGCCAGTGAAATAAAACAAACAAAAAGGAAGAGTGTGCATGAATTTTTTAGACAAAATGGAGCGAAAATATGGGAGATACGCGTTAAGCCATCTGACGATGTACATTATCGTAACGTACATTGCGGGCTATATCATTCAGCTTGCGGCCCCCATTATGAGACAGTATCTGACACTGGAACCATATTATATTCTGCACGGACAGATCTGGCGTCTGGTGAGCTGGATTCTGATTCCGCCGAGCAGCCTTGATATCTTTACGATCATCATGCTGTTTTTCTATTACTCAATCGGAACAAGCCTTGAGAGAGCCTGGGGAGATTTCAAGTATAATGTTTACATCTTTTCCGGCATTCTGATGACCATTATCGGTTCCTTCCTGCTGTATGGAATCTTATATGCAGTCAACGGATATCCGTCGCTGATGGGAACGGCATTCAGCACTTACTACATCAGCCTCTCGATTTTCCTCGGCTTTGCGATCAGCTTCCCGGATATGCAGGTACTGCTGTATTTCATTATTCCGATCAAAATCAAATGGCTGGCATACCTTGACGTAGCGCTTCTCGCCTACAGCATGATTACCAGCATCATGAGCGGAAACTGGGCAGGATGTGTTGTTATTCTTTGTTCCCTTGCAAACGTCCTTGTGTTCTTCCTGATGACAAGAAAAGGAAAACGCAGCTCTTTCCAGCAGAACAGACGCCGGAAGGAATTCAAAAAGGCCGTTTCAAGAGGCGAAGCCGAATACCGCAATCCGAACGGGATCACAAAACACAAATGTGCGATCTGCGGCCGGACCGAAAAAGATGATCCGAATCTGGAGTTCCGTTTCTGTTCCCGATGCAACGGAAACTATGAATACTGCCAGGATCACCTGTTTACGCATGAACATGTAAAATAAAGAAGGAGAGAAAGTATGAGAAGAACGAAAATTGTCTGCACCATGGGACCAAATACCAACTCCCGTGACCTGATGAAAAAACTGATTGAAACCGGAATGGATGTTGCTCGTTTTAATTTTTCTCATGGAGACCACGATGAGCAGAAAATGCGTATGGATATGCTGAAAGAGCTTCGAAAAGAGCTGAAAACTCCTGTGGCAATCCTTCTGGATACCAAAGGACCGGAAATTCGTACCGGTGTTTTAAAAGATGGAAAAAAAGTAAATCTGGTAACCGGACAGACCTTCACCCTGACAACCGTTCAGGAGACCGGAGATGAAAATCACTGTTCTGTCAGCTACACAGGCCTTACGGAAGATATCAAAGAGGGAGACACAATTCTGATCGATGATGGTCTGATCGGCCTGCGCGTAGAAAAAGTAAATGCACCGGAAATTGTCTGTACCGTAGTAAACGGCGGCGAGCTCGGAGAAAAAAAGGGCGTGAATGTACCAAACGTTTCGATCAATCTTCCGAACCTGACGGAGAAAGACAAAGGAGATCTTCTCTTTGGTATTGAACAGGATATTGATTTTGTAGCGGCTTCTTTTATCCGAAATGCAGAGGCAATTAACGAAATCCGTGAGTTCCTTGTGGCAAACGGAGGAGAGCATATTGATATCATTGCCAAGATCGAAAATGCGGAAGGTGTGCAGAACATCGACAGCATCATCGATGCGGCAGATGGTGTGATGGTTGCAAGGGGAGACCTTGGTGTAGAGATTCCGGCGTGCCAGGTACCGCATGTACAGAAAATCATCATTGAAAAATGCAATCATAAATACAAACCGGTTATCACAGCAACCCAGATGCTGGATTCCATGATCCGGAATCCGCGTCCGACCCGTGCAGAGGTAGCCGATGTTGCGAATGCAATTTATGATGGAACGGACGCGATCATGCTCTCCGGCGAAACAGCAGCCGGAAAATATCCGATCGAGGCAGTTACCATGATGGGAGAGATTGCCGAGCAGACAGAGCGCTATCTGAAATTCGAAGATTACCGCGATGGAAAAGCGCTGGAAGGAAAGCTGAATGTTTCCGCAGCAGTCGGAAGTGCAGCCGTTTCTATGGTAGAACACATCAAAGCAGCCTGCATTGTGACCCCGACGATGTCCGGTCAGACCGCAAGACTGATTTCCAACCTTCGTCCGAGCGTACCGATTTACGGCGTTACCCCATATGAATGGGCAAGAAGAAAAATGCAGCTTTACTGGGGCGTTCGTCCGGTGACCGGATACGAGGAAGATTCTACGGAGAACATCATTTCCCATGCTATGTATATGGTGCGCCGTGAGGAGCTTGTAGAACGTGGCGATATGGTTATTTTTACGGCCGGAGACCCTGCTACCAACGAGGTGACGGGTGAAGGATATATGACAAACATGCTTCACATTATTCAGGCAAAATAAGCAGAAGAAGGAGACAAAAGAGAATGACGAAGAAGCCTTTTGTAACAAAAGAAAAACTGGAAGAAATCGCAGCAGCAGTACCAACTCCGTTTCACATTTACGATGAAAAAGGAATTCGTGAGAATGCGAAAGCGGTAAAGGAAGCTTTTTCCTGGAATCCGGGATTTCGTGAGTATTTTGCTGTGAAAGCGAACCCAAACCCGACACTGATCAAAATGCTGGGTGAATATGACTGCGGATGCGACTGCTCTTCTTACACGGAGCTGATGCTTTCCGATGCGATGGGATTTGAGAAAGATAAAATCATGTTTTCATCCAACGTAACACCGGCTGCAGAGTATCAACTGGCTGCAGAGCTTGGTGCGATCATTAACCTTGATGATATTACACATATTGATTTTCTTGAGAAAACATTAGGCTACATTCCGAAGAAAATCTGCTGCCGTTATAACCCGGGCGGACTGTTTAAAATCAGCACCGACATCATGGATAATCCGGGAGATGCCAAATACGGTATGACAACCGAGCAGATTTTTGAGGCATTCCGCATTCTGAAGGCAAAAGGGGCAGAAGAGTTCGGCATCCATTCCTTCCTTGCAAGTAATACCGTAACCAATGATTACTACCCGGTTCTGGCAAAAACACTGTTTGAGCTGGCTGTAAAGCTGCAGAAAGAGACGGGCGTGAAGATTAAATTCATCAATCTTTCCGGCGGCGTCGGAATTCCGTACAAACCGGATCAGGAAGGCAATGACATCCGCGTGATTGGCGAGGGTGTACATAAAGTGTACGATGAAGTTCTCGTTCCGGCCGGCATGGGCGATGTTGCAATTTACACGGAAATGGGCCGTTTTATGATGGGACCATACGGCGGACTCGTTACCCGCGCCATCCATCAGAAACACATCTACAAAGAGTACATCGGCTGCGACGCCTGCGCGGTCAACCTGATGAGACCGGCTATGTACGGCGCTTACCACCACATCACCGTGATGGGAAAAGAAGATCAGCCGTACGACCACAAATATGACGTAACAGGCTCCCTGTGCGAGAACAACGATAAATTCGCGATCGACCGCATGCTTCCGGAAGTGGAAGTCGGAGACCTCCTCTTCATCCACGACACCGGCGCACATGGATTTTCCATGGGATACAACTACAACGGAAAATTAAAATCTGCAGAGGTTCTGTTAAAAGAGGACGGCAGCTTTGAAGTCATCCGCCGCGCAGAAACCCCGAAGGATTACTTCGCTACACTGGATGGAACACCGGAGTATGAGAAGATGTTTGGAAATAAATAAGAGATAACAACAAGAAAACCCCTTTCAAAAAGAACCATGCGGCAGATGGCCGGTTCTTCGAAAGGGGTTTTCTTTCTTGCAAAAGCTGTTTTTTTGAAGGGAAGACAATAAAAAAGATCTGCATCAACGTTCGTTTTTGCAGATCTTTTTTAGCTATGCCGCTGGCCGGACTCGAACCGGCACGGTTATTCACCGCTTGATTTTGAGTCAAGTGCGTCTGCCAATTCCGCCACAGCGGCAGTGTTCGTAATCAGAACAAAGTATATTTTACCATAAAAACAACAAGGACGCAAGAGAAAAAAATGGAATAATTATCATAAAAACTTTCTAAAAAAGATTGACGAAAGGAAAAAATAGAAGTATAGTGTAGATAGTTTAGTACCATACTAAATTTTACATCATAAGTTCAAATAACGATTTATCGAAAACGCCATCGTTAGATGGTCCACAGTGTGTGGAACGAAAACTGTTGTCTTCATAGACAGCAGTTTTTTTTGTTGTCTAAAATTAGAAATGAAACATGGTTATGATTCAGTACTGTGGGAACAGCAAGAACCAGGAAGTAGAATTGTTGAAAATAGGAAAGAAAAGATGTAAAAAATCAAAATATATGGTAAAATTAGATAAAATGTAGAAAATGGAGGAAAGAACAGATGAAAGGGGAATATTATCTCGGACTTGATATGGGAAGCGGTTCGGTTGGATGGGCTGTGACAAATGAGAAGTACGAAATTTTGCGCGCACATGGAAAAACACTTTGGGGTGTACGACTATTTGACAGTGCACAGACTGCAGAAGAGAGAAGAGGGTTTCGGACAGCAAAACGAAGATTGGATCGTCGTAATTGGAGAATAGAATTGCTGCAGAAAATTTTTGCGGAAGAAGTAGAAAAGATAGATGATGGATTTTTTCGCAGAATGAAAGAGAGTCGTTACTGGCCAGAGGATAAGCGTGACAGGCAGGGAAAGTGTCCGGAACTTCCCTATGCATTGTTTGCGGATGATGATTACACAGATAAAGAATATCATAAACAGTTTCCAACCATCTATCATCTGAGAAAATGGTTAATGGAAACTGACGAAACGCCTGATATTCGTCTGATATATCTTGCTCTGCATCATATGATGAAACACAGAGGCCATTTTCTATTAAACGGAAATATCGAACAGGTAAGAGAATTTCAGACAACATTTGAACAGTTCCTTGAAGCAGTGAGGGCAGAAGAACTTGGCTTTTCTTCCGAGATTGGAGTGGAAAGAAGCAAGGAAATAGAGGCAATTTTAAAAGACCGAACATTGACCAAATCTGCGAAAAAGACAAAAGCAGTAAAAGCAATGCGGGCAGAAACATCCTGTGAAAAAGAGTGGCTGGGATTGATTACCGGTGGAACAGCAAAACTGGGAAATCTGTTTGGGGAAAAACAGATGGATACACTGGAACGGCCAAAACTTTGCTTCGCAGATGCAGGTTATGAAGAATACGCTGGAGAGATCGAAGCAGAGCTGGGAGAAAAATATGTATTAATTGAACACGCAAAAGCAGTGTACGATTGGGCTGTTCTGGCTGATATTTTGCAGAACTATTCTTCTCTTTCAGAGGCAAAAGTGGCACTTTATGAAAAGCATAAAAAGGATCTGAAAGATCTGAAAAAGCTGGTCAGAGAGAATCTTTCAAGGGAAGAATATCAGAGACTGTTTGCAAAAAAGGACGAAAAAACTAATTATTATGCGTATATCAAGGCACCAAAGCAATGTAGCCAGGAAGACTTTTACGGTTATCTGAAAAAGAATATTCTGGGCAAGATATCAGATGTGACGAAAGCATCCTGTATGCAGAAGGAAATGGAAATGGGAACGTTTCTTCCGAAACAGACTATAAAAGACAACAGTGTCATTCCGTATCAGATTCATTTATATGAATTAAATGCAATCCTGAAAAATCTGGAAGATAAAGTTCCGCTACTGAAAGAGAATGGAGAGAAGATTCAAAAGATTTTCACATTCCGCATTCCGTACTACGTAGGACCCTTAAACGGAATTCGAAAAAAAGGGGAGAAGAGTAACTGGGCGGTACGAAAAGAAGGCAAAATATATCCATGGAACTTCGATGAGATGGTAGATTTGGAAGCAAGTGCAGAGCAGTTTATTCGAAGAATGACGAATAAATGTACTTATCTGCCAAGTGAAGATGTTTTACCAAAGTATTCTCTGCTGTATAGCAAATACGAAGTTTTAAATGAATTAAATAATCTGCGTTTGGATGGAGAAAAGATATCTGTAGAGCAGAAACAGAAAATATATGAAGAAGTATTCCAGAAAAGCAGAAAGGTTACACAGAAAAAACTGAAAAACTATTTAGTGAAAGAAGGAATTACCGGAAAAGAAGTTGAAATTACCGGAATTGATGGTGATTTCAAGAGTTCTCTTACGGCATACCATGACTTTAAAGAGAAATTAACAAATCTGCCACTGAACCAGGCGGAAAAAGAATGCATCATCCTGAACGTAACGCTGTTTGGAGATGATAAAGCGATACTGAAACAGAGATTAAAGAAACTGTTTCCGGAGTTGACAGAAAAGCAAAGAGACAGCATAAGTAAACTGCCGTATCGTGGTTGGGGAAGACTCTCAAAAGTGTTTTTGGAAGAGACGGAAGCACCGGCACCGGAAACGGGAGAGGCATGGTCTATTATTCGGGCTTTGTGGGAGACGAATGACAATCTGATGCAACTGCTTAGCGAAAAATATTTGTTTGCATCGGCAATCGAAGAAAAGAATGGAAACGAACAGAAAAAACGGGATATTTCGTATGAATTAGTCGAGGAGCTTTACGTATCACCGGCAGTGAAGCGGCAGATTTGGCAGAGCCTTTTGATTGTAAAGGAAATCTGTAAAGTGATGGGAAACCCACCGAAACGTGTTTTTATAGAAATGGCAAGAGAAAAAACCGATCAGGGAAGAACTTCTTCAAGAAAAAAGAAACTGCTGGAACTCTATAAAAAATGTAAAGCGGAAGAAAAAGACTGGATAGATGAGATTGAAAAACGTTCCGATGCGGAAATGAGAAGAGACAAGCTGTATTTGTATTATACGCAAAAAGGAAAATGCATGTATTCCGGAGAAACAATTGAACTGGAGGAATTGTGGGATAATCAGAAGTATGACATTGATCATATTTTTCCACAGTCCAAAGTGATGGATGATAGCCTGGATAACCGGGTACTTGTAAAGAAAAAGTGTAATCAGATGAAAGAGGATAAATATCCGATCGATGAAACAGTTCGGAAAAAAATGCAGCCATTCTGGAAATCTTTAGTGGATGCCGGATTGATCAGTGAAGAAAAATATAAACGGCTGATCAGAGGAAATGGATTTGAACCGTCTGAATTGGCTGGATTTATTTCCAGGCAGCTGGTGGAAACTCGTCAGAGTACAAAAGCGGCAGCAAGTATTCTGCAGCAGGTGATCCCGGATACACAGATTGTTTATGTGAAAGCGCCAATCGTTTCAAAGTTCCGTAAGGATTTTAAATTTCTGAAGATACGGGAGATGAATGATTATCATCATGCGAAGGATGCTTATTTGAATATTGTCGTTGGCAACGCATATTTTGTAAAATTCACATCAAATCCGATTCACTTCATTAAGGAAAATCCGGGAAGAAGTTATAACCTGAAGAAGATGTTTGAACAGGAAAGAATTGAACGAAACGGAGAAATTGCCTGGGAAAGCGGGAACGGAACCATTGCGACAGTCCGAAAATTTATGGAAAAAAACAACATTCTTGTGACGCGAAGATCGTATGAGGCAACAGGTGCATTGTTTGACCAGCAGATTGTCAAAAAAGGAAAAGGTCAGGTTCCGATTAAGAGCAGTGATGAACGGCTTTGTGATATACAGAAGTATGGAGGATATAACAAAGAGGCGGGAGCTTACTTTGTACTGGCAGAATCGGAGGGCAAAAAGAGAAAGAAAATACGAACAATCGAGTATGTGCCGATTCGTCTGAAAAAGGAAATTCAGAAGTCAGAAGAAAATATAATTCGGTATCTGGAAGAGGAAAGACAGTTAAAGAATCCGCGAGTGCTGGTGCCGGAAATCAAAATAGATACTCTGTTTTGTGTGGACGGATTTTATATGTGGGTTTCCGGAAGATCAGGAGATCAGCTATTGATGCAAGGTGCAAATCAGCTGGTACTTTCTCAGGAAGAAACGGAAATACTGAAAAAAATAGTACAGTACGTGGAACGTAAAAAACAGAATAAAGAACTGAAAATTTACGATTCCGACCATTTAGAAGAAAAGAAGGTGGTGATGCTGTATGAAACCTTTTTAAATAAATTAACAAATACGGTATATGCAAAAAAACTTGGAGCACAGGCAAAGACATTAACGGAAAAAAGAGAAAAATTTAAAGAATTATGCATAGAAGAAAAGTGTATCGTTTTGTGTGAAATTTTACATTTTTTCCAGTGCCAGAGTGTTACCGCTGATTTGAAATTAATTGGAGGATCTGGAAGAGCAGGAATTTTGTATCTCAACAAAAATATAACCGATTGCAGTCGAATCGAAATGATTCATCAATCGCCAACCGGTATTTACGAGCAGGCAGTAGACCTGAATGCACTATGAGCTGGCGGATTGTGGTTATTTCCAAACGGGCAAAGCTGGACTATCAGCTTGGTTATCTTGTGGTGCGAAATGAGGAAGTAACAAAAATACATTTAAGTGAAATATCAACCATTCTGATTGAGTCAACAGCAGCAACAGTCACAACAAGTCTGCTGGCAGAGCTGACAAAAAAGAAAATAAAAGTGATTTTTTGCGATGAAAAGAGAAATCCATCGTCGGAACTGGTTGGGTATTACGGAAGTCATGATACCAGCAATAAGGTCAGAAAGCAGATTCAGTGGAGCCGGCACAGTAAAGAAGCGATCTGGACAGAGATTGTGACGGAAAAAATACGAAAACAGAAGGAACTGTTAAAAAATCTGGGAAAGGAAGAAGCGGGTCTGTTAGAAGCATATTTACAGGAGATTGGCTGGAACGATGAGACAAACCGGGAAGGGCATGCGGCAAAGGTATATTTTAATGCGTTGTTCGGTATGACATTTACCAGAACTGCGGATTGTCCGGAAAATGCAGCGCTGAATTACGGATATAGCATTTTGTTGTCTGCATTTGCGAGAGAAATTGTAGCGAGCGGTTATATTACACAGCTCGGACTCTTTCATGATAATATGTTTAATCAGTTTAATCTGGCGTCCGATTTGATGGAACCGTTCCGTGTCCTGATTGACCGGGAAGTAATCCAAATGCAGAGGAAAGAATTTACGCATGAGGAAAAAATACAGTTGGTCAATGTATTAAACAACGAAGTCATGATAGACGGGAAAACACAGTATGTGAATAATGCCATAAAAATTTACTGTAAAAGTGTATTTGATGCCTTAAATGAGAATGACAGTGCATTGATCCGGTTTTACGGCCTATGAGTTATCGTTTTATGAGAGTATTGGTACTGTTTGATCTTCCGGTGCTGACGGGCGATCAGAGAAGAGAATATGCGAGATTTCGAAAGTTTTTATTGAAAAGCGGATTCCTGATGCTCCAGGAATCCGTATACTGTAAGCTTGCGTTAAATACAACTGCAGTGAATGGAATCGTGGATCAGATTCATAAAAATAAGCCGGAAGAAGGTTTGGTACAGCTTTTAACGGTGACTGAGAAGCAGTATGCGAAAATGGATCTGATTGTTGGGAACGTAAAGAGTGAAGTGTTGAATACGGATGAAAGGCTGGTGATTTTATGAAACTGGTACATGTGGACTTGGAAAAACCTATTGCGATTCATCGGAACTGTTCCACGGAATGGATTATAGAATCACCGGAGCTGTTTTTAAAATATGTGGAGCAGCTGCAAAAACAAAATCAGGGAGAGGAGGGAAATTTCGTACTTTCTAAAGCTGACACAGAGCTGAATATGAAAAGAGATGTGGAATTGATATTAACACCATTTTCTCTTGATTTTGCGGATCACAGAATACAAAAACGGTTATTTACAGAGCTGGTCAAAAGTGCGCAAAATGAAGAAATGTTTCTGGAAACACAGAGAATTATTGCGGAACTGAAGAAATACATCTATCAATTGGAAGCTGCCAGTGGGTACGAATTGGAACAAAATGAGGAAATCGATTTGAGCGCACTCCTAAAATTGATGGGAGTTCAGACAGAAACCGAAAAAGAGATGGGACTTTTGGAAAAATTAACGCAATATATCAAAGTTATGGCCGAACTTCTCCAAAAAGAACTGGTGATTCTGATAAATATTCGGTCCTATCTGAACGAAACACAAATAAACAAACTCTCCCAAATGGCATGCTACTATGAAATATCCTTGCTTTTCATAGAAAATATACAAAGGGACTTTTCGAATCAGAGAGAATATTATATAATTGACAAAGATGGATGTGATGTCTATTAATATCCATCGGATGTTTGAGTACCTGTTTTGTGCAGATGAAAGCAGTTCATTTTTAAATTTGAGGTTTGAGAATGATGTAAAAATGTATGGTACTCAAACCACTGACCGCCTTTAAGAAGCAACTGGAAGTTTGAGAATGATGTAAAAATGTATGGTACTCAAACTGACACGAAAATGACACATTCAGATCTTAGGTTTGAGAATGATGTAAAAATGTATGGTACTCAAACTAAATTGAATGTGAAAAAAATACAGTCTTTGTTTGAGAATGATGTAAAAATGTATGGTACTCAAACTTTCTGTCTCTTATACAGCTCATCAAGATTGTTTGAGAATGATGTAAAAATGTATGGTAATCAAACTCTTGACGCAGTAATCACTTCTATATGTCGGTTTGAGAATGATGTAAAAATGTATGGTACTCAAACGCTCTCCCGCACGCAATCCAACATGTTAGAGTTTGAGAATGATGTAAAAATGTATGGTACTCAAACAATACGGCTCTCCGGTCTCGATCATGTAGTGTTTGAGAATGATGTAAAAATGTATGGTACTCAAACAAACAAGACCGCGCTGAATACCGGCCAGAAGTTTGAGAATGATGTAAAAATGTATGGTACTCAAACGACTTATCCACAATCCGGGCAACGATCAAAGTTTGAGAATGATGTAAAAATGTATGGTACTCAAACGTTATCTCCCTGTTGCTGATTATAATATAGGTTTGAGAATGATGTAAAAATGTATGGTACTCAAACTGCCGACTTCATGGTTTCTAGGTGTGCGCTGTTTGAGAATGATGTAAAAATGTATGGTACTCAAACCTTTTCGAAGGTCTTATTGATCCACTTATCGTTTGAGAATGATGTAAAAATGTATGGTACTCAAATTTTTCCAACAATCCCATGACACGAAAATGAGTTTGAGAATGATGTAAAAATGTATGGTACTCAAACAATTACGATTATGACAAAGAAAAAAGTAGTGTTTGAGAATGATGTAAAAATGTATGGTACTCAAACGTCGAATGTGCCTGAACCAACCCATCCATAGTTTGATAATGATGTAAAAATGTATGGTACTCAAACCGATGTCCTGCAGATCATACAGCGGCTGAAGTTTGAGAATGATGTAAAATTTATTTTTGTGAACAACAAGAATAGATAATTCAAAATGAAATATTCAGAAGACAGTA
>OHYU01000560.1_pt1 | contig 18362 bp, 18 predicted proteins | sample 1580331 | NCBI WGS metagenome assembly OHYU01 (sample SAMEA3882519, study PRJEB24775) | human gut metagenome | biome: human-associated habitat; feature: intestine environment; material: feces | place: Netherlands | collected 2009/2010
GGACGCCTATGAAGATGTAGAGCAGGACATTAAGAAGGGGACTTATAATCCGCTAAAGAAACGATATGAAGAACCCGGATTTGAAGAAGAATGCAGACAGATCCTGACCATGATGATGTCTGAATGCTGTAAGGAATTTGAGCAGCTTCCTATTTTACAGAATGTGGATATTCTGCGGAATATTCTGTATTCCGGAGTATGGTGCCGCTATGAGATCGTACGGGAAAAACGGGAAAAAGACAGTGTAAACGAGGTAACAGGAAATGACTTATGATCCGTATAGTGTCCTGGGAGTGAGTAGAGATGCTTCCGAGGAAGAAATCAAAAAAGCATATAAGATCCTGAGCAGAAAATATCATCCCGATGCCAATATCAATAATCCCAACAAGGCTCAGGCGGAAGAAAAGTTCAAGGAGATTCAGGCGGCGTATCAGCAGATCATGAAGGAACGGACAGAAGGACAGAGTTATGGCGGATTCAGCCAGGGCTTTGGAGACTTCTGGCAGCAGGCAGGCTGGCAACAGCAGACTTCCGGATATGAGGAAGAGACGAGACTGCGGGCAGCCGGTAATTATCTCAGAAACGGTTATTACAGAGAGGCCAGAAATACCCTGGACGGCATGGGAGAGCATGAGAAGACGGCCAGATGGTATTATTACAGCGCCATGGCCCATATGGGACTTGGTAACAATGTGGCAGCACTGGAGCATGCAGGTAAGGCAGTGGCACTGGAGCCTCAGAATATGGAATACCAGATGCTTCTGCAGAGACTTCAAAGCGGCGGACAATGGTATGAGAGCAGACAGGCAGCTTATGGCTATCCCAATGCGAGTGGGAATGACCTGTGCCTGAAAATCTGTCTGGCGAACGTGTTCTGCAATCTGTGCTGCGGTGGTGGCGGCCTGTGCTTCGGAGGGTATGGTGGAAGAGGAATGTTTTAAAAAAGGTACTTGCTTTTTCCGGATTTCCTCACTATAATAAATATACAAGATGTAGATGCGAAATGAATCGTGAAACACAAAATCTAGTAACATGCTATGATTTGCGTAGACAGTCGTATCGGGAACTTGCTTCCGATGCGGCTTTTCTTTCGGCTTATGCAGGAATTCGCATCTCGATGGGAATGATATAAAGTGAGGGAACAGCAATGAAGATTCAGAAGAGAGACGGCAGAGTAGTGCCTTATGAAGAGGAGAAGATCCGGGAAGCAATCCATAAGGCCAATAACGAAGTGGAGGAACGGTATCGTGCCAGCGAAGGACTGATTGAAGAGATTCTGGAGGATGTGCAGCAGGAGGGCAGACAGACCCAAACCGTGGAGCATATTCAGGATATGATCGAGGAACATCTGGTAGAGCACAACAAATATACCCTGGCGAAGAAGTATATCGTATACCGTTACCAGAGAAGTCTGCTCCGCAAATCCAACACCACGGATGAATCTATTTTAAAACTGATCCGGAATGAGAATAAGGAGCTGGCAGAGGAGAATTCCAATAAAAATACCCGACTGGCATCCACACAGAGAGACTATATTGCAGGTGAAGTGTCCCGTGATGTTACCAGACGTCTGCTTCTGCCGGAGCATATTGCCATGGCACATGACAACGGTGTGCTGCATTTCCATGATGCGGATTATTTTATCCAGCCGATCTTCAACTGCTGTCTGATCAATATCAAGGATATGCTGGACAACGGTACTTCCATCAACGGCAAAATGATCGAATCTCCCAAGAGTTTCCAGGTGGCATGTACCGTGACCACCCAGATCATCGCAGCCGTAGCCAGCAATCAGTATGGCGGTCAGAGTGTGAATATCAAGCATCTGGGAAAATATCTGCGTAAGAGCAGGGAAAAATTTGCAAAACAGCTGGAGGACGAGTTCGGAGATACCCTGGATCAGGCAGCCAAGGATAAGATCGTACAGATGCGTCTGCACGATGAATTAAAATCCGGCGTACAGACCATCCAGTACCAGATCAATACACTGATGACCACCAACGGACAGTCTCCGTTCGTGACATTGTTCCTGCATATTGACGAGAACGACGAATATGTGGAAGAGACCGTACAGATCATTATGGAGATCCTGCGCCAGCGCATTGAGGGAACCAAGAATGAGAAGGGTGTCTATGTGACTCCCGCATTCCCGAAGTTAGTCTATGTGTTGGACGAAAATAACTGCTTAAAGGGCGGAAAATACGACTATGTGACCAAGCTGGCCGCACAGTGCTCCGCTAAGAGAATGTACCCCGACTATATCTCTGCCAAGAAGATGCGTGAGAACTACGAGGGCAATGTATTTTCCTGCATGGGCTGCCGTTCCTTCCTGTCTCCATGGAAGGATGAAAACGGAGAGTACAAGTGGGAAGGCCGTTTTAATCAGGGCGTTGTCAGCATCAACCTGCCCCAGATCGGTATCCTGGCAAAAGGAAATGAGGAGAAGTTCTGGAAACTGTTGGATGAGCGTCTGGAGCTGTGCTATGAAGCACTGATGTGCCGTCATAAGGCACTGGAGGGCGTGGTATCCGATGTGAGCCCCATCCACTGGCAGTACGGCGCCATCGCCCGTCTGAAGAAGGGTGAGACCATCGACAAATACCTGCACAACGGTTATTCCACCATGTCTCTGGGATATATCGGATTGTATGAGATGACCTATCTGATGAAGGGCTGCAGCCAGACTGTGGAGCCCGGCAAGGAATTCGCCCTGCGCGTCATGGATTACATGAAGGATCGCTGCGCAAAATGGAAAGAGGAGACCGGCATTGCTTTCAGTCTCTACGGAACTCCCGCAGAGACACTTTGCTACCGTTTTGCAAGGATCGACCGTGAAAAATACGGTGATATTTCCAATGTCACCGATAAAGGATACTATACAAATTCTTATCATGTGGATGTACGGGAGAAGATCGACGCATTTACAAAATTTAAGATCGAGAGTGAATTCCAGAATAAATCTTTGGGAGGCGCTATCTCTTATGTAGAAGTCCCGAACCTGACCAATAATGTGGAAGCCATCGAGGAAGTGATCCGCTTCATCTATGACAATATCCAGTACGGAGAGTTCAATACCAAATCCGATTACTGTCAGGTATGTGGCTATGATGGTGAGATCATGATCAATGATAACATGGAGTGGGAATGTCCCCAGTGTCATAACAAGGATCATGCGAAGATGAATGTCACCAGAAGGACCTGCGGCTATCTGGGAGAGAACTTCTGGAATGCCGGCAAGACCAAGGAGATCAAGGCAAGAGTTCTTCATCTGTAATGTGCAGATAGTACAAGGGAAGGAAATGTCCTATGAATTATGCAACGATCAAGAAAACAGATGTGGCAAACGGTCCCGGTGTGAGAGTGTCGCTGTTCGTCAGCGGCTGTACCCATCATTGTAAGGGATGCTTTAACAGCGAAGCCTGGGACTTCCATTACGGACAGGCTTACACAGAGGAAACAGAGCAAGAGATTCTGCAGGCACTGGCCCCGGACTATATCCGGGGCTTGAGCTTACTGGGAGGGGAACCCATGGAGCCTGAGAACAGAGGAGCCGTACTTTCTCTGGTGAAGAAAGTAAGAGAGCAATATCCGCAGAAGACCATCTGGTGCTATACGGGATATCATTTTGACAGGGATCTGCTTCGTTGGATGGAAGAAGGAGATCCGGTGATCACAGAGCTTCTGCCGCTTTTGGATGTGATCGTGGATGGAGAATTTATCGAGGAGAGGAAGAATCTGCGGCTGGCCTTCCGGGGATCGGAGAATCAGAGAATACTGGATGTACAGTTGTCTTTAAAAGAAAAATGTGGTAAACTCTTAGCTGTATAGAGGATATGGGACGAATGGGGATAACGTTCCTGTGTAAGGGAATAAAGCATGAGGGAGTAAAATTAAGTATGGAGAGTTTTCTGGATACGATATGGAATAGAAACCTCTATATTGGTATTCCGTTGGGAGCTTTTTGCTGCTCCCTTTTTCTGTTGTTCTGTTTTTTCCATACCATGAGGAACCGGACAATCCGCGGTCTTCGGCTGGTGCTGACCGCCTGCCTGATCTGGACGGGCAGTGTGAGCCTTATGAGACTTGGGATATTTCCCGGAATTACTTTCTGGCATAATTTCGCCCTGCTTGGTCTTTTGATGATCCCGGTGTTCATGTATGTGTTTCTGTTTGGATTTTTGGAGATTACGGAGCATGATGCCCTGATCTACATTTATGGTGTGCTGACGCTGGCACTGGTGTTGGGAAATGCAAGGAGTGGTACTATCCTGCCGGCACCGGAGCTTGTGAACCGCGCGGATGGCACCTTCGTTTATGTGTATCATGCAACGGTCGGAACCGGTGTTCTCATTGCCATGGAGATCGCAGTAATGATCTATGCCACTTATCTGGCACATTGTAAGATAGGAACAAATGTGGAGCTGCGTAAAAAGCTGTTTCCGCTGCTGCTTGGAACGGTATGTATTCTGGGTGGAAATCTGCTCTGCATGCTGCCTGGAAGTGTATTTCCTTTTGATATGTTGGGCAGTGTGGGGATGGCAATATGCATGGTATATATCATGTACAAGCAGTATCTGTTTGATTTTTCGTATCGGGCAACGGTAGGTGCGGTGTATTTCCTGGCAGTGATCGTAGCAGCGATTCCGGTGGTGATCTTATCCTATAATCTGGAAATCGTGACAGGGAGCCTTGGACAGGCTGCAGTGCAGAGGCTGATCCTATGCATTGCCCTGCAGTCGGGATGGACAGTACTTGTGATCCTTTTTGCCAGGAAGCGGCTGGAGAATATTCTATATCAGAAGCAGAAGCATATGTTGGAAGGAATCCGGCAATTTCAGGACAGGGCGGCATCCATTCTGAGCCGCAGAGAGCTGTTTGCTACACTGCATGATATTCTGGGCGATGCAATCCCCGGATGTGAAGCCAGGATCTTCGAGAAGAATTCGAATGGAGAAGGGTATCACGAAGCGGTACAGAGTGGACACATTCCGTTAAGTGAGGAAGAAGTAGACACAATCTGTGATCTGGTGAAACAGGATAATATGCCGGAGCGGACAGTGATCGCAACCTTAAGATATGATAATCAGATCTGCGGGTTTATCTATATGGAGCGGATGCGGGCAAATAAGCTCAATTATCAGGAAGTGGACTGCATAAGACAATTGGCGAATATTGCATCCGGAAGCCTGAAAAATATTGATGCCTATGAAAGAGTATATCAGGTATCTATTCACGATGAACTGACAGGCCTGTACAACCGCACTTATTGCAACAGATGCCTGCATAAGGAGGGCGCTCTCGGAGATGCGAGAGGCTTCCTGTATATGGATATGGACAATTTTAAATTGTATAACGATCTGTACGGAGAGCAGACAGGAGACCGGATCTTAAAATGGTGTGCGAAGAAATTGCAGGAAAATGCAGAGAACGGCAAAGTATTCCGCGTCGGCTCCAATGAATTCCTGATCTCTGTGCCGGAGACTGGCAGTAAGACGTTGGTGGCACTGGCGGAAAAGCTGACCCATGCAGTGCAGGAGAATGGCTTGGACAAACCACAGGTCATGCAGCCGATCACCTTCAGTGTCGGCGTGGCATGGTATCCGGGACTTGCGTCGGATGCACCGGATCTTTTTCAAAAAGCTAAGCGTGCAGCTTTTTATGCAAAGCAAAACGGCAAGAACCGGATCCAGGTATATGAAGGAAATATTGACGAGGAGCGCAGGAATAAAGGGACCGGATATGAACAGGTGGCACCTACGGTGTATGCACTGGTGGCAGCCATCGATGCGAAGGATTCTTTTACCTTCCAGCATTCTACCAATGTATCACAGTATGCGGTGCTGCTGGCACAGAAGCTGGGACTGCCGGGAGATGATATCCAGACGGTAAAGGTGGCTGGATTATTACATGATATCGGTAAGATCGGGATTCCTGAGAGTATCCTGAAAAAGGCGGGAAAGCTTACGAATGAAGAATATGAGATCATGAAGAGCCATGTGCAAAAGTCCATCGAGATGATCCACTATCTTCCGAATATGAACTATGTGATCCCTGCGGTCGTGTCACATCACGAGAGGTATGACGGCAAGGGATATCCCAGAGGACTGAAGGGAGAAGAGATTCCTCTCCTGGGAAGAATTCTGACGGTGTGCGACAGTTTTGATGCAATGATCTCCAAAAGATCTTATAAGGAAGCGCTCAGCGTGGAATATGCTATGGGAGAACTTGAGAAAAATAAGGGAACCCAGTTTGATCCGAAGGCAGCGGATGCATTTATTGAACTGATCAAAGAAGGAAAAGTTCCATTGTAAAAAAGAGGCACCGGAGGGTGCCTCTTTTCAAAAGGGGAGGATTAAGTATTATCGTATCTTCCGTAGGATCAAAGGAGGGGGTCCGATGATAGTAGTAGTCTGCCCGGGATCTGTCTGATTATACATAGGTCATTGATATTTTTTTGTTGTTTTTAAGGACGAGATGTATTATTATATATTATTATAATCATATTAATCACATGTAAGGATGGTATTACAATTATGAATTTGATGGAACAGTGGAGATCAGTAGCATATAATGAGGCAACCGGCAAAGACAAGCTGCAGCAGCTTTGGGCAGCTTATTTCCAGGAGGAGAAGGAGATCTACGCACAGCTTCTGAAGAACCCCGATGAAGTAGTAAAGGGTACGGTAAAGGAACTGGCAGACAAGTATCAGGTATCTCTGATGACGATGACCGGATTTCTGGACGGTATTAACGACAGTCTGGTAGAGAAGAACCCTCTCGATGATCTGGAAGAGGATACAGAGGTAAACTTAGGCTTTGACAAGGCTCTTCTGTACAAGAACATGGTAGCGGCAGAGGCTGACTGGCTGTACAATCTGGAAGAGTGGAACGCTATTTTCGATGAAGAGACCCGCAAGGAACTCTACAAAGAGCAGAAGTCTTCCACTACTATTGTGAAGGAGCAGAAGGTTTATCCCAACGACCCCTGTCCTTGCGGAAGCGGCAAAAAGTATAAAAAGTGCTGCGGCAGAAAGTAAATTGAACACAAAGGGGGTTTTCCGCAGGTTTGCAGAGAGCCCCTTTTTCGTTATAGGAGTTTTAGGAAAGGAAGGGTTACATATGAAAATGTTAAAAGAATTGAAATGGGAAGCAATTCTTACCGGTGTGCTGTATATTCTCTTAGGGATCGTAGCACTGGTGATCCCGGAGACCATGCAGAAGACACTGGGGTATCTGATCGGTATCGTACTGATCGTGGCAGGTCTCATTTCTATCATCTGCTATCTGCTCAGAGATGCCAGAGAGAACTATTATCACAATGAGTTTGTATTCGGTATTCTCGGAATCGTGTTGGGAGCAGTAGTCCTGTACAAGGTAGAGATCGTCATCTCCTTGATTCCCTTTATTCTGGGAGTACTGGTTCTGTGTAGCGGATGCAGCAAACTGCAGGATGCCATTGACCTGAAAAGACTGGATTACGGCAGTTGGCTGGGACTTCTTATTGTGGCGGCAATCAACATCATTCTCGGAGTGGTACTGATCTACAATCCGTTCAAAGCAGCGATTCTGTTGTTCCGTGTTCTGGGAGTGGTACTGATCCTCAGTGGTGCCGGCGATTGTTTTTCTACGATTTATTTTGCACGCAAGCTCCGGAGATTCAAACAGGAGCAGGATGCCTTGGACAGTACCTTCGAAGAGGTCGACCCTAAGGATCAAAATTAACGGACACAAAAGAACAGGCAGGAGGAACATTGTGAATATTGCATCTTTTTTATCCCCGAAGGAGGAGGTTACTTTTCTTCGGGACGATATGACCATCAGGCAGGGGTTGGAGAAGATGAAACGCTACGGCTACACGGCGGTACCGGTGATCGATGCCGAGGACAGGTATGTGGGTGTAGTCAGTGAGGGAGATTTTCTGTGGAATATCTTAAGCCACAACAGTGAACTGGACAGCATTACCATGAAAAGTCTGGAGAAGCTGTCGATAAGGGATATCATCCAGAACGGCAAGATCCGTCCGGTATGTATCGATACGAATATGGAAGAACTGCTGGGACAGGCGCAGATGCAGAACTTTGTACCGGTGATCGATGACAGAAATGTCTTCATCGGAATTATTACCAGAAGCGAGATCATCAAATATTTTATTAAAAAACAGATTGAAGTAGCAGAAAAGCAGCTATAATTCGTTAAATAAGAGAAAGGTGTGTAGAATCATGAAAAAGTTGGAAGAATATGTAAAGAGCATTCCCGATTTCCCGGAGAAGGGTATCATTTTCCGTGATGTCACAAGTGTACTGCAGGATGCGGACGGACTGCACCTGGCAATCGATACCATGCAGGAGAAGATCAAGGATCTGGATTATGATGTGGTAGTAGGTCCCGAGTCCCGCGGATTTATCTTCGGAACACCGATCGCATACAATAATCATAAGCCCTTTGTATTGATCCGTAAAAAGGGAAAGCTTCCCAGAGAGACCGTATCTGCCACGTATGATCTGGAATATGGTTCCGCTACCATCGAGATGCACAAGGACAGTATCAAACCCGGTCAGAAAGTTCTGATCGTGGATGACCTGATCGCTACCGGAGGTACCACCGAGGCTATGATCAAACTGATCGAGTCTCTGGGTGGTGAAGTAGCCGGCGTGGTAGTGCTGATCGAACTGGCAGGACTGAAAGGCCGTGAGCGCATTAACAAATATCGTCTGGAGTCAGCCATCTGCTACGAGGGAAAATAAGACATCGATAAAAATAATATGGAGCTGTTTCGTCTATGACAGAAGAGAAGAACGAAGTCATTTTTGATGATGACAAGATAAGTAAATCAGAAGAATTCGTGAATCCGGATGAATTATATCAGGAGCTTATTCAATGTGTGCAAAAATATCATCCCAGTGATGATATTTCCATGATCGAGAAGGCCTATAAGGTCGCCAGCGAGGCTCACAAAAATCAGTTCCGGAAGTCCGGAGAACCTTATATCATCCATCCATTGAATGTGGCAATCATTCTGGCGGATCTGAAACTGGATAAAGAGACCATCGTGGCAGGTATCCTGCACGATGTGGTGGAAGATACCGTGATGACGGAGGAGGATCTTAGGAGAGAATTCGGTGATGATGTAGCACTTCTGGTAGACGGAGTGACCAAACTGGAGAAAATTCCGCTGTCCGGCAGCAACGGAGAACAGTCAGATGCCAAGTTGGAGATGCAGGCAGAGAATCTGCGTAAGATGTTCCTCGCCATGGCGAAGGATATCCGCGTCATTATGATCAAACTGGCGGATCGTCTGCACAATATGCGCACGTTGAAGTACAAGACGCCGGAGAGCCAGCAGAGGATTGCCAAGGAGACGCTGGAGATTTATTGCCCCATCGCCCAGAGACTTGGTATCAGCAAACTGAAGATCGAACTGGATGACTTGTCGCTGAAGTATCTGGAGCCGGATATCTATTATGATCTGGTGGATAAGATCGCTGTCCGTAAGAGCGTCCGTGAAAAATATATCCAGGGTATTGTGGATGAAGTCAGTGAACATATTAAGAATGCCGGCATCGAAGCCAAAGTCGATGGCCGTGTAAAGCATTTTTTCAGTATTTATAAGAAGATGAAGAACCAGCACAAGACGCTGGATCAGATCTATGATCTCTTCGCGGTGCGTATCATCGTGGAGACGGTGAAGGACTGTTATGCGGCACTGGGTGTGATCCATGAAATGTATAAACCCATTCCGGGGCGCTTCAAGGATTATATTGCCATGCCCAAAGCAAATATGTACCAGTCCCTGCATACGACGCTGATCGGCAGCAACGGACAGCCTTTCGAGATCCAGATCCGTACCTTTGAGATGCACCGCGTGGCGGAATACGGTATTGCCGCCCATTGGAAATACAAGGAGGCTTCCGACGGCAAGAAGCCGGAGGTACAGGAAGAAGAGAAGCTGGTATGGCTGCGACAGATCCTGGAGTGGCAGCGGGACATGTCGGATAACAAGGAATTCATGAACCTGCTGAAGAACGATCTGGATCTGTTCTCCGACAGCGTATACTGCTTTACTCCTACCGGTGAGGTCAAGAACCTTCCGGCAGGATCTACCCCGATTGACTTTGCTTACAGCATTCATTCTGCTGTTGGTAACAAGATGGTGGGAGCGAGAGTCAACGGGAAGCTTGTGACCATTGATTATAAGATCAACAACGGAGACCGGATCGAGATCATCACTTCGCAGAACTCCAAGGGTCCCAGCCGTGACTGGCTGAATGTGGTAAAAAGTACCCAGGCCAAGAACAAGATTAACCAGTGGTTCAAGAATGAGTTAAAGGAAGACAATATTTTAAAGGGCAAGGATCTGCTTTCCGGCTACTGCAAAGCCAGAGGCATCAATCTTGCCAGCCTGCAGAAGCAGGAGTATATGGATGCCATTATGCGCAAGTATGGATTCCGGGACTGGGATTCTGTACTGGCGGCCATAGGACACGGTGCTCTGAAAGAGGGTCAGATCGTCAACAAGATGCAGGAGTTGTACGACCGTGACCATAAGAAAGAGATGACCAACGAGGAAGTTCTGGCAAGCATTGCGGAGAACAATGCAGCAAATGCGCAAAGTGGTGTGAACAAGCCGATCCTCATGAAGTCCAAGAGCGGTATCGTAGTAAAGGGCATCGCGGATCTGTCGGTGCGTTTTTCCAAGTGCTGTTCTCCTGTGCCGGGGGATGAGATCGTGGGTTATGTGACCCGTGGAAGAGGTATCTCTATTCACCGTACCGACTGTATCAACATCATCAATCTGCCGGAGATGGAGAGGGCGAGACTGATCGATGCGGAATGGCAGCCGGAGGAGGCACATGCGGAGAAATATCTGGCGGAGATCAAGATCTATGCCAACAACCGTAACGGATTGTTAGCGGATATTTCCAAGGCGCTGACGGAGAAAAATATTGATATTATGTCCATGAACACCAGAACCAACAGACAGGGACTGGCAACGCTGCAGACGACCTTCGAGATCAGCGGCAGAGAGGAACTGAACCGTATCATTGACAAGATCCGGGGCATCGAGAGCGTCATTGACATCGAGAGAACCACAGGCTGATAAGGTGATGTCCGGAAAACGGCGGAACCTGTCGGGAAACAGAAAGTGAGATTATTATGAGCAATATCCGTATCGGACATATGACGCTGGGAATCTATCAGACCAACTGTTACTTTGTATACAGAGAGAACAGTGATAAAGTGCTGGTATTCGACCCCGCGGATCATGGAGAGAAAATTGAGGAGGCGCTTGGACAGCACGGACTACATACAGCAGCGATCCTTCTGACCCATGGACATTTCGACCATATCGGTGGCTGTGAGGAATTGAAGGAGGCAGCGGATGCCTATGCCGGGGAGCATGGAGAGAACCCCGTGAAAATATATGCCGGGGAGGCGGAGAAAAAGTTTCTTCTGGATACGAAGAGCAACCTGTCGAAAGATATGGGACGCCCGGTAACGGTCACCGCGGATGTGTATCTGAAGGATGGCGAGGAACTGGATCTGGATGGCATCCGGATCAAAGTTCTGGCAACGCCCGGACATACCGCAGGCGGTGTCAGCTATTATTTCCCAGAGGGAGGGTTCTTAATCTGCGGGGATACCCTGTTCCAGGAATCCGTGGGCAGAACCGATTTCCCCACCGGCAGTATGAGTACGCTGGTGCGTTCGGTGAAGGAGAAGCTGTTTACTCTGCCGGAGGAGACGGTAGTCTATCCGGGACACGGCGACAGCACCACCATCGGACATGAGAAGAAATATAATCCGTTTTGCGTTGATTAAATCAAAAAGTATTCGGGCACAGAAAGAGTTATCTCTGTGCCTGTATTTATGTAAATGAGGAAAATACAATGAAAGTAGTGAAATTATCCCATCCTAACTATGAATATGATGTACATTCTCTGGTGAAGGCTTTTTATGCGGAGGACCAGGTCACGGTCATCACCCCGGAGACAAAACCGGAGAAGCTGGCAGAGCTGGAACCGCAGGTCAGTCTGGAAATCGAACTGGCCGAGACCGGAGCGAAGATCCGTGTGGGAGAAGAGGATTTTCTGTGGGATGCAGAGATGGAAACCATTGCAGATGGGTATAAGAACGGTCTGAAACGTTTCCTGTACCGCACCTTAAGCAAGGTGACCGGGCAGAAACTCCCATGGGGAAACCTTACCGGCATCCGTCCCACGAAGATCGCCTACGGTATGCTGGATGAGGGCAGAAGCGATGCAGAGATTTTAGAATTCATGGAGCAGAGCCATTACGTCAGCGAAGAGAAGGCACTTTTGGGAATCGATATTGCGAAGAGAGAGCGGGATCTGTTAAAAGAGATTCATTATGAGGGCGGCTACAGTCTGTACATCGGGATTCCGTTCTGCCCTACAACCTGTCTCTATTGTTCCTTTACCTCTTATCCGATCGCTGCATTCCGCAGGCAGGTGGACGCCTATGTAGACGCTGTGATCAAAGAGATGGATTATGTGGCGGAGAACTTTCAGGACAAGGTACTGGATACGGTCTATATCGGCGGTGGTACGCCCACCACACTGGAACCGGAGCAGCTGGACCGTCTGATCACGGCATTAAAGTCCAAGTTTGATTTCTCTACCGTGAAGGAATTCACTGTGGAAGCCGGTCGTGCCGACAGCATCACCAGAGAGAAGCTGGAGGTACTGCACCGCCACCAGGTCAGCCGTATCTCCGTGAATCCCCAGACTATGAAGCAGGAGACCCTGGATATCATCGGCAGAAAGGCCAGCGTGGAACAGGTACTTACGGCATATCGGCTGGCGAGAGAGGTCGGATTTGATAATATCAATATGGATCTGATCCTGGGATTGCCGGGAGAACTGGAGGCGGATGTACAGCGCACCATCGAAAAGATCGTGGAGCTGGCCCCGGACAGCCTGACCGTTCATTCCCTGGCAATCAAGCGTGCATCCCGCCTGAACCAGTGGATCCAGGAGAACGGCGTCTCCATGCTCCATAATACAGACGAGACCATGAAGATCGCGGCGGCGGGAGCTGAGAAGCTTGGAATGAAGCCTTATTACCTCTACCGACAGAAGAACATGTCCGGCAACTTCGAGAACACCGGCTACGCCCGTCCCGGCAAATACGGCCTGTATAACATCCTCATCATGGAAGAGAAACAGACCATCGTGGCATTGGGAGCCGGAAGCATCACCAAGGGAGTCTTCCCCGACGGAAGAATCGAGCGGTGCGACAATGTGAAGGATGTGGGACTGTATATCGAGAAGATTGATGAGATGATCAAGAGGAAGAGGGAATTGTTTACGTAAAACAGGGGAAATCGTTTGTATAGTAATAATATCAAAAAAATAAGAATAGTTGCTGATGTTGCCAGTGTTTTTGCGGAAAGTCTTGAAAGGAGGAAACTATATTGGGCTGAACAGTTGCATACTGGCATCGTATTATAGCATGCGAAGGAGAAAGGTGAATTCTCAATGTTAAGAGTTGCTATATGTGAGGATGTTTTATCTGAGTTGCAGAAGCAAACACAGATCATACAATCCATCATGGCAAGGCTATCCAAAAATGTGAAATTTTTTTGCTTCCGGAGTGGGGAAGAATTATTAATGGAAACAGACACCACGGGAAATATGGACATCGTTTTTTTAGATGTGGAAATGCTTGGTATCAGCGGAATTGAAACCGCGCGTATCCTCAGGGAAAGAGACAGCAGGGTAATTCTGATTTTTGTATCCTGTTATAACCAGTACTGCAAGGAAATGATTGAAGTGCAGCCATATGCATTTATAGATAAGCCGGTGTCTGAAGAAAAATTGGAGAAGATCCTGAAACGGGTGTTTGAAACACATTTGAATTCCGATGACAGTTATTGCTTTTCTTATAATAAAAGGCAATACAATATTCCACTGAATCAGATCCGGTTTTTCCAAAGTGATAAAAGAATCGTACAGATCAATGCAGTACAGCTGGATATGCCTGAATTGGAATACTTATTTTATGGAAAATTGGAAGAAGTGGAAAGGAATCTGCGGAAAGCAAATGTAAAATTCCTGAGAATCAGAAAATCGTTGCTCGTGAATACTCGTTTTATTAAGGAGTATTCTGCGGACAGGGTTGTTCTGGATAATGGACGGGAAGTAGAAATCAGTAAAAATTACAGAGATCATGTAAGACAGCATTATATTTCAATGTTAAAGGGGAGAAGATGGGAATGATGCTTGTTCTGGTTATTGTGGAGATTTTTTCTGTAATACTGCAGCGTATTTTTTGTGACAATACCAAGTTTGCTTATGAATTCTTTGATAAGAAGCAAGCCTGCATCGGATGAGAGATCTCCTCCATCAAAATTTATTTTAATCTGTCTATTGCTTTCTAAGGCTAAGGTGTTTACAATACTCATAAAGGGCTCCTTTGTTTGGGATTGTTAAGACTTTGAACACCTTAATTTTACCACAAATGGATGCTCTTTTTTCATTCACTTGATAGGTGAAAAGCAATATTCAGCGAAAATACAGTAACTATGTGGCTTTCAGCCACTTTCACGGCTGAGCCGTGAATAATCTAGGTTTATTAAAATGGCAATACCAAACGCAGGACAAGGATTTAAAACCGGATTTTATGCCAGAGAGAATGGATGGATATTGTGATATCATGGAATTTAAGATGCCGAATTTGGATGGCAAATGTATTGTGGGTACAAATGAGAGAATATGTCTGATTATGTTGTGATAGATATTATTGTATATGAGAGAGGAATGTAGGTTATTGTGAAAAGAAAGATTGTGAATATGGGGACGATAGGAATAGTAGTTATAATTCTGCTGGTTGGTGTCTTAAATTATAAACAGGCGGCAGAAACCAAAATGAAAAAGATTGAAACAGAGGAAAACAGAGTAAGAGAAAACAAAACAAATTATACAAACGAACAGGACAGCAGCAACATATGTGAAATGACAGAGGAAGAAGCGGCAAAGGCTGTTTTTGATTACATATATTCAGATTGTGACTATGATTATGACGCAAAGGTTATTTCTACTATGCAGCAGGGAGAAATGGTATATTTATACCAAACGCAGGAAAAAAGTGACTTGCAGTATGAAATGTTACAGAGCAAAGATAGGACAGAAGATGGGCAATATTATGTCTTTGCACACGATACACGTTATGTAACAGATGCCCTTTCGCAGGGCTTCTATGATGAATATCACACGGATTACGCAGTTAATAGGAAGACAGGCGAAGTTCTTCGGGAGTCTCAATGGATAGAGACTGATGCAGGTTATAAATTGCTTTATAGTGAAGCATATGAAAAGGCGGTTAATCAGTTATATTTTAATGAGGATGTTTCAGATGGAAAGATGCTGGAGGAACAAGCTGCAAGAGCTCTTTTTTATTATATGTATTCGGATGAGGGGGATTATGATTCAATAGTTGTAAGAACATATAAACAGGAACAGTCGGTATATGTATATCAGTTTCCAGAAGATCAGGAGTTTCCTTGTGTAAGAAATTTTTCATGTAGAGGTATGACGGAAGATCAGGAATATTATATTTTTGCAGATTATACAGACTATTATACTCATGGTTATGAACCTGTTTTTACTCATTATCAGTATCTTACAAGTTATGCTGTTAACAGGGAGACGGGCGAAGTGTTTCGGGAACGGGAATGGAGTGATATAGAGTGTGAGTGGTTGTATAATGAAGAGTATAAAAAAGCAGTTAAATAGTGGAAACTATTTATAGGTAATTGCGAAACAAGTTCGCAATTGTGATTGAAAATACGGAAGAAATATAACGGAATTTTTATATAGGGAGAAAGTCTTATGCCGGAAGAAAAGGTACAGAAAAATGGAGATGCCATTATAGCAGGAGATTTTACTTTTGAATTGGAGGGAAATTGGATTCAAAAGTTTTTCAAGGGATTTTTCAAGAAAAAATATGAAGATACCGCATGTGAGATGATGGCGATGCATTATGCTTTTTACGAAGAGTTAAATAGAGTAGGTAGTGTAAAAGAAGAGGAATATGTTACAAGAGAAGCAACTATATGCTGTTCTAACGGAAATGGTTCAATTGGATGCTTATGAAGATCATGGAATACTTGCTACGAACGAAAAACCGCTTATGACATGCAGTGATTGTGAAGTCAATAAGAATATCTATTTATTTGGTACTTGTAAATGCGGTAATATATATAGTGAGAAACTTCCTCATCCAAGTGAAGAGGGTGAGCCAGATGAGCATGGAAAGGTAAGGTATAAATGTATACCTGTTTTATGTGGAAATTGGAAACAGGATACAGGGGATTTACTTATATCAGAAGGGGAAGAATTTGTAGAAGCATTACGTTCAGGAGCCTTTTTGACGTGCATATATGAAGGAAAAATAACAGTAATAGGGATACCGGAAAAAGATAGTGATAATGAATATATTATAGTAGACGATTGGCTTTATTTATATACTAAACCTACCGTAGAAGAAACGGGAAGAAAAGTTAGTAAGCATTCAAAGGCGAATAATTATGATTGGGCTATGCCAGAGGAATTAAATGGAAATGTTTCTAAGAAAGGAGAACTTCCTAAAAATTGCAGAGAGGCTACTGGCATTTTAGAAGCAGATTTAACGGTGATGTAAAAGAGCATTCTAAGATTGCATATGGATTTGATATGCAACAGTATCCAGAGGTAAAAATAAATTATAATTCAGATGGTACAGTGAGCGAAGAAGAAGGGGAGAGGTTACTCAGAATTGTTTTGGAACAGTCAAAGAATCAGATAAATTCTTATCTGGATGACACGAATCAGGTGCTTGATCAGAATGCATATGATGCAGTAATGGATTTATTTTATAACAGAAATTCAAACAAACTTACACAAGAGGTGATAGATGCAATGGCAGAAAGAGATGATGAAAAGGTGTGGAGTTTGTTAGAAAATTTCGATTATAGATATGCATATACGTATCGTTATCAAGATAATGCACAAGAAGCAAAAGCATATGTAGAACGAAATCTAGGATTGAGTGAAAGAAGGGAAGAAGAATATACCATCTATCAGAATGGATTTTAGATTATGGAAGGAGAGCCGTCATGGGGAGAAAAAAATTTATTTTTATCAGCATCATCATATTGTTCACTATCCAGACTAGCGCATGTTCTGCCGAAGGACAAGAAAGTCAAGGAATATGGCATAACGAGTATGAAAGTGAGATAGAAATTTCAAGTACAGAGGAAGAGCGTAAAGACGTCTCCGAAAATAAGAATATCACATTCCGGGTTTTGGATGGAAAAGAAATTTCGGTTAGCAGAGACAGGCTGAGGGATACGGAAAGAATTAACAACCGGTGGAGTTTGGAAGAGACAGATGCTATGATAGCTCCGCTAAAAGGAACATGGACGACGGATACATATATGGGCTATGCTCTCCCGTATAATCTGCGCAAGTTTGAGCCAGATACTTATGCAGACGAGGAAGCACGGGAAACGTTTTTCGGGGAATATCACGAGGCGGTTCGAGCAGCAGAGGAGAGTCCTGTACCGGATATCAGCGTTGAAGTACAACCGGTGGAAGAATATGAAGATGGATACACAATCCGTGTCAATGGCTATGAAAGCCCGTTTTCTATCATTTTAAGCACAGAAAGAATAAATGACGAGTATCCCATTTACAGTGATACAACGACACTGTCGGAAAGTTTTTTTGTGGAATACCCAGTTGTCTATATAAAATTGTTTGCCAGATTTAAAGACGGAGAAAGCGACAGATACAATCCAGCGACAGTGATCGTATCTGCGGATGGACAGGTACTGCTGCTGATGGAGGGCGCATTCTACTCATTGGAGAGAAGATAGGTGTATGGGATTTTCTGGGAACAATGGTGGAAGGACCTACTTATCAATGCTACGACAGTGACGAGGATGGAGAGAAATCAATGAAGTATATTCAGAACAGAACAAACTGGTGCTGGGTGGCGGCCTGTAAAGTTGCCGGAGAGCAGTATAAGAAAAATTTTACGGAATTTGCGTTTACACTGGAAAATCCGGAGACAGAGGTAGCGGTCAGCAATCTGGATGGACTGCGTACAGATATTGTAAAAAGAAGAAATGGAATATATTTTGTGGATGCGTGGCAGTCAGCTATTGCCAGGAATGCAGACTTTCTGCACGGAGGTTTGGAGGGAAATTTTCCGGGAAATGATCAGATGAAGATGCGAGGCTTAAAGTATGTTGTGCTGGGAGATTGTGAGAGTAACTTGATGCAGACAATTACATTAGGTACATATGAATCCGTACACTTACCAGAGACCAAAGATCACGCCGCTGCCGAATGAGACTG
>OHYU01000567.1_pt1 | contig 18307 bp, 16 predicted proteins | sample 1580331 | NCBI WGS metagenome assembly OHYU01 (sample SAMEA3882519, study PRJEB24775) | human gut metagenome | biome: human-associated habitat; feature: intestine environment; material: feces | place: Netherlands | collected 2009/2010
TGGTGTTTGATATGAGGATTCTGTTCAAGATGGTGCTTGCCCCGATCTCTCTGTTTGTAGCTTTTCTGGCTCTGATGGCAAAGTGGCTGCTTACCTTGTCCAGCTATATTGTTGCGCCATTGATGCTGTATATTTTCGGCTGCGGCATCTACACCGTCTACCGCCAGACTTGGGATCAGTTTTTGATTCTGCTGGTTGCTGAATTTTTGTGCTTTGTCCTTTTTGTCGGCGCAACTGCAATGGTGGAGGGCGTTGAACGATTCAGCGGTTGGTTCCGGGACGTGATTTGATTTTGAATCTTTTGCCGCCTTCGGGCGGCTTTTTCATTTGGGGGGTGATCTGCTCTGGCTGCTACTCGTCTGATTGCACTGCATCAGCACAAAGGGAAATCTATCGCCGCCTGCCTAAAAGACCGCACTGACTATGCACAGAACCCCGACAAGACTGAAAAGGGCGAGCTTGTCAGTAGTTATCAATGCAGCCCGCTTACCGTGGATGAGGAGTTCATGCTCACAAAGAAGCTATACGAGCAGGCAACCGGGCGCAGCCAAAAAAGCAATGTCATCGCCTATCAGATACGGCAATCCTTCCGGCCCGGTGAAATCACGGCAGAGGAAGCCAACCGCATCGGCTACGAACTGGCCTCCCGATTTCTGAAAGGCAAACACGCCTTTATTGTTGCCACTCATACTGACCGGGAACACATCCACAACCATATCATCTACAATTCCACTGCACTGGACGGCACCCGGAAATTTCGGGATTTTTTATTGTCCGGGCTGGCAGTGCAGCGGTTGAGCGATTTGATTTGTCTGGAACATCAGCTGTCCGTCATTGAAATCAAGCCCTACCGGGAGCGGCAGAAGCGCACCCTTTATCCGCCCAGAGAAAACAACCGGGATAAGCTGTGTGCCGTAATCGACGGCATCCTGCTGAACGAGAAGCCCGCAGACTTTGAAGCATTTCTTCAAAAGCTGGAACAGCAGGGCTACGAAATCAAACGGGGAAAGTACACTTCGGTCAAAGGAACACGGCAGAAACGCTTTATCCGTTTTCGGACACTGGGCGCAGGGTACAGCGAAGATGAGATAAAGGCGGTCATTGCCAGAGAAGCCGAACATCGCCCACATCAAAAGCAGCCGCCGAAAGAGCAACCGTTCCACCTGTTGGTGGACATTCAGGCAAAACTCTCCGAGGGCAAGGGCGAAGGTTATGCACGGTGGGCGAAACGCTACAATCTGAAAGAGATGTCCAAGACCCTGATCTTTTTGCAGGAAAATAAAATCGGCAGCATTGAAGAAATGCAGGAGAGAGTAAATGCAACGACTGCACAGTATCACGAATTGGGCGATTCCATCAAGGCCGCAGAGCAACGTATGGCAGAGATTGCTGTCCTCCGAGCGCATATCGTCAACTACGCTAGGACACGACATGTGTATGATGCCTACCGTAAGGCTGGATACAGCAAAAAGTTTCTGGATGAACACCGGGAACAGATTACACTGCACCGGGCGGCAAAAGCAGCTTTTGATGAGGCCGGACTGAAAAAGCTGCCAAAGGTAAAGGAGCTGAATGTCGAATACGCTGAGTTGTTGGCAAAAAAGAAATCGGCATACCCTGAGTACCGCAAAGCGCGGGATGAGATGCAGGAACTGATGAAAGCTCAGAAGAATGTCGAGATGTTCTTCGCAGAAGAAAAGGTCTCCAAGGAAAAAGCGCAGACCCGCTAAACAGAAAACGCCGAGGATCCTTCCCATTTTGGGGAGAGTCCTCGGCGTTCTTTTTCGTTATAGAAGCATTTGGCACAAATGCGCAGCCTGCATCCAGCGGATGCAGTACACAAAGGGTTTGGGACTATCCCAACAAGCATTTTGCAACGCAAAAATGGCGTTTGTATCTACAAAAATGGAATCCGTCGAACAGGTGGCCGATGCCGAAGGAATGCTCAGCGAAGTGTCATCGGCAGCAGACAGCATGATCTATCGGCTGGATGTCTGCTTTGAGCACTACCCGGAATTCCTCAAAAACCCAAAAATCCGTCAGAAAGTCGTTGGACTTTTGCAGAAAGCAAAGGATTATATCGTAAAATTGGAAGGAGAATTTGCCTATGATTAAACTTGTTCATCACGAAATGGTCATCAACAGCAAGTTTTTGGAAGTTCCGCGCAGCTACTACCAGCGGAATCTCAACGCCAACCGTGTCAAGCGAATCGCCGCCGAGTTTGATGAGCGAATCGCCAATGCCCCGAAGGTCAGCTACCGGGACGGTCACTACTATGTTTTCGATGGTCAGCACACCATCGCCGCCCGCAAGCTGCTGAACAACAACTGCGATTTGAACATCCTCTGCAAGGTTTATTCGGGATTGACGGAGCAGCAGGAAGCCTTGCTGTTTGCACAGCAGACCGGTGTCTCTGCACCGCTGACCGCAGGCGCAAAAATGCGCGCCAAGATTCGCGGCGGCGACCCGGAAGCCATTGCTTTCCTGAACGCCACAAACCGTGCAGGTTTTGGCCTGAGTTTCGCTCAGAGCCACGCAAAGTGGAAAATCGCTTGCATCGCTACGGCATTTGCCGAGTATCGGAAACACGGTGAGCGCATTTACACTGATGCGCTCCGTGTACTGGCAGAAGCATGGGAGGGCGATATCGATTCTCTCCGCGCCGAAGTGTTGCAGGGCGTGACCCAGTTCGTTGCTCTGTACGACCATGAATACGACCCCATTCGCCTGATTCGGCAGCTCCAGCGCACCAGCCCGGTGGCGATTTATCGCAGCGGTCAGGCAATGACCGGGCCGAACTATCAGAAGTATATGCTTCAGATTCTGAAAGCCTACAACGGCTCCAGTCGAACGAAAAGCCTTCCCATCAAACAGTAAGTCATCTCCCTGCTCATGGCAGATTTCCTTTCTCACTGCAAAAGCCGTTCTGCCGGTCGGCTTTTGCTACATATTACAAAGGGGGCTTGATCATTATCGTTTATGTAACAAAAAGTTTCGGATTCCGTCGCGGAGAAATCTACTTTGCGGATTTAGACCCACACTATGGTTCAGAGCAAGGAGGTAAACGTCCTGTTATTGTTATTCAAAATAATACGGGAAACAAATTTTCTCCGACTGTCATTGTAGCCGCAGTGACCTCTAAGATTTCCAAAAAGCCCAATCAGCCAACCCATGTTCTTATTGATAAGAATCCGGCGTTTAATCGTCCATCTGTTGTGCTGTTGGAGCAGCTTTTCACCATTGATAAAGAGCGCATCAACAATTTTATGGGTTTGACAAGCGACTGGGAAATGGCACAAATTGAGAAAGCACTGAAATGCAGTCTGGCACTGGATCAGGAGAATCTGGTCAAAAGTGATTCCCAAACAGCATAATCAGTGCAAAAGATACAAGCAGTAAATCTGATGATTTTGGCATCCTTGCAATCACGGAGCAATCTGGATATCCTTGGAGCAGGATGGCATTCAATGGCATCTGGAAAGCAATCACTCATAATAGAAAAGAGGTACAATATGGCATTTGCAAGAACTGAAATCAAGGAACTGGAACCCATGGTCAAGTCGGGCAAGAAGCGTTTTGTCCGCTATCAGGAGGGTGCAGAACTCTACTCGATGGGTCTGCATACATTTGAACAGCTCGCAAAGGAAGCAGGAGCAATTTACAAGATTCGCCGCGTGGTGCTGGTGAATCTGGACATTTTTGATGAGTATCTGGACACCTTCCGTATGTGAGCATTTTGCACCTCCGGCGCACCGCCGGAGGTCTTACATAAAACCCTGTTACCTGTTCTTGTGATTCCGGGCAGATTAGAGTATAATGAACATAATAATATTCGCACGATGGGAGGTTCCTGCATGGGCAGTTATCTGAATCCGGGCAGCAAGGGCTTTCAGGAAAGCCTGAACTCTGAGATCTATGTGGACAAGTCCGGGCTGATCGAAAAGACGAACGCTGTCATCAATACCCGGCAGAAGTTCATCTGCGTCAGCCGCCCCAGACGCTTCGGCAAGTCGATGGCTGCGGATATGCTTGCAGCTTACTACGACCGTGGTGAAGATACCGCATCCCTGTTTGACCCTCTGAAAATCAGCAAGACAGGTTCTTATCAGCAGCATCGGAACCAGTACGATGTCCTCAAGGTCAATATGCAGGAATTTCTGAGCATGACACACAGCATGGATGAAATGCTGACCATGCTGCAAAAGTATCTGGTCTTTGACCTGACCGACCATTTTCAGGAAGTGCGTTTTCGGGATGAGGGAAACCTCATTCAGGTGATGAAGGACATCTACGCAAAAACGAAACGGTCGTTTGTGATCCTGATCGATGAATGGGACTGCCTGTTCCGTGAATATCAGCAGGATCAGGATGCGCAGAAAAAGTACCTCGATTTCCTGCGGGCGTGGCTCAAGGATAAGGACTATGTTGCGCTGGCCTATATGACGGGCATCCTTCCTATTAAAAAGTATGGCTCCCATTCTGCGCTGAATATGTTCACGGAGTATTCCATGACCGACCCCGGTGATCTGGCAGAATACTTTGGTTTCACCGAACAGGAAGTGGCTGCTCTCTGCGACAAGTATCAGATGAACTTTGAGGAAGCCAGAGCGTGGTACGATGGCTATGATCTGATTGCCCACCGGCAGTCCGGCGATGCGCACTATTCCATGTACAGTCCGAAATCGGTTGTGGAAGCCATGCTGCGGCACAAGTTCGGCACCTACTGGAACCAGACTGAAACCTACGAAGCCCTGAAAATTTACATCCAGATGGATATGGATGGTTTGCAGGATGCCGTAGTTCGGATGCTGGCCGGTGAGCGTGTGAAGATCAACACCGGCACGTTCAGCAACGATATGACCACTTTCTCCTGTAAAGATGATGTGCTGACATTGCTGGTGCATCTGGGCTATCTGACCTACGATAGTTCAAGCGAAACCGTGACGATTCCCAACAAGGAAGTTTCGCAGGAGTACGTCAATGCCATCAGCACGATGAACTGGAAAGGAGTCATGGATTCCGTTGACGCATCCCGCAAGCTGTTGGAGGCATTGTGGGCGATGGATGCGGATGCCGTGGCAGCCGGTATCGACAAGGCACATGAAGAAGTCTCTATCCTGCAATACAACGATGAAAACTCCCTGAGCTGCACCATAAATCTTGCGTTCTATTTTGCGCGGGAGTATTACACGCTGGTGCGTGAACTGCCCGCAGGCAAAGGCTTTGCGGATGTGTGCTTTATTCCCCGCAGGCTGCATCAGGATAAGCCCGCTGTGGTGATCGAACTGAAATGGGACAAGAGCGCATCCGGCGCATTGGCTCAAATCAAGAACAAGAACTATGGGGATGCGTTGAAGGACTATCAGGGAAACCTGCTGCTGGTAGGCATCAACTACGACAAAACCACGAAGAAGCATGAGTGCCTGATTGAAAAGATTCAAAAGTAAATATTCCATACCGGGTCGCCGTTTCATTTGAAACGGCGATTTTTTGTTCCCCAGAATCCGACATCCTTGCAATGATGGAGAACATAGAGTATCCTTGGAGCAGGACAGCAAAAAGCGATTGCAAAATCTCTGATGCAGTCCATCAGGATATGGCTGTTTTCCTCTAATCTGAAAATGAGGTGAGAAGAATGGCAAGAAAAGATTCCCGTGGATACGCTTTGAAAAAAGGCGAATCCCAGCGTAAAGATGGTCGCTATGTGTTCCGCTATACTACGATTCGCGGTGAGCAAAAAGCGGTCTATGCAAAGGAGTTGAGCGAACTAAGAAAAAAAGAGGTCAAAATTCGCAGAGCAATCGAAGATGGTCTTGACCCCGACCGTGCAGAGCGCATTACGTTGAACGAACTGTTTGACGAGTACATTTCCCAGAAGTACGACCTGAAGCAATCCACCCTGACCAACTACAAATATATGTACAACCACTATGTCCGGGTCGATTTCGGGAAACGGCGCATCAGCAAGATCAAATATACGGATGTGAAGAAGTTCTACTACTCCCTGATCATGGAAAAAGGCTTTAAGCCGAACAGCATGGAGATCGTGAATACTCTACTGCATCCGACCTTTACAATGGCTGTCCGTGATGGACTGCTGCGTTTGAATCCTACGGAAGGCGTTATGACCGAAATCAAGAAAAGCCATAGTTGGGAAAAGAAAAAGCGTCATGCGCTTACCATTCCTGAACAGAAAGCATTCACCAATTACATCGCCAACAGCGAAGAGTATCGCGGATGGTATCCACTGTTTACAGTAATGCTCGGTACTGGCTGTCGCATTGGCGAAGTGTTGGGTCTGCGGTGGCAGGACATTGACTTCAAGAATCGAACGATCAGCATCAATCACAATCTGGTCTATCGCGTTCAGGAAGATGGCTCCTGCACGAATCATGTCAACTCCCCTAAAACCAGTGCAGGCATCCGTATCATCCCGATGCTGGATGATGTGTTCGACGCATTTCTGGAAGAATATCAGTATCAAAAGGTGATTGGATTCTCCACGGATGAAATTGATGGCTATTCTGGATTTGTGTTCTGTACGGGGGAAGGCAAGGTCTATCTGCCGGGAATGATCAATCGCACGATTCATGCAATCTGTGCAGACTATAATAAGGAAGAAGCAGCCAAGGCTGATGCAGAAAATCGTGACCCGATTCTTCTGCCCAACTTTAGCTGCCATCATCTCCGGCATACGTTCTGCACCCGCTTCTGCGAAAACGAAACCAATTTGAAAGTCATTCAGGAAATCATGGGTCATGCGGACATCACCACCACAATGGATGTGTACGCAGAAGCGACCCAAGAAAAGAAGAAAGCATCTATGACCGCATTGCAGAGTGCGCTGCTCGTGCGGTAAAATCGGATGCGATATAACTGAAATGTTCTCCTCTGCTGGACAAAGAAGCACATCTCGTTTATAATGGATTAACAGAGAACAACAGCGGTTATCGCGGTTTCCGTCAGGCTCCGTCAAAAAAGGGCTGTGACCAAAACTGTACACAACTTTCGTGGACGCTGTTGGAGCTTGTTGGAGGGTTCATTGAAAAGAGGGTTTACTTCGTGGACGTTGTTGGAGTCTGACGGACGATAACAGAGCCAGTTCTTGCCACATCCCCACGATGAAGCCGATTGAGCAGTAAATTTCCAATTTAAGCAAAACAAAGCCTGAAACTTCTTGATGTACCGAGAAGTTTCAGGCTTTTTCTTTTATGGATCTGCAAACGGACAGACAGAACTTTCCACCGCAGGAGAAGCAAATGTGAAAAACATGGAGGTTTTCTTACATCTTCAAAACCGACTCCCAGATCTCCTCGACCACCGGAACACCAAGCTCGCGGTTTTCTTTGATGGTGCGCAGCATTCCCTCGCCGGGCCAGCGGACTTCGCCATCCGGTCTGGCCGGGGTGCTGGCCTTGATGTCCGCAAGGATGGCGCTGATGACGGCGTCGTTTTCATCGACGGTGCCAAATTTAGTGGGGTCGATCGCGATCATGATTTGGGTCAGACCGATCTCGTCGCCGAAGGTCCCGATGGTGTGGACGGCATTGCCGCCGGAAAGGAGGGTGGCGATCAAATCCAGCAGGATGGAGAGGCCGCTGCCCTTCCAGTAGCCGATGGGCAGTGCGCGGCCGCTCTTTTCGATGGCGGCGGGGTCTGTCGTGAGCTGGCCGTCCTCGTCGCAGCCGCCGGGTACGGGCAGCTGCCTGCCCGCCAGACGGGTGCTCTCCAGCTTGCCGTAGCTGAACTGGCTCAAGGCGCAGTCCACCATGACGTGCTGGCCGTCGGAGCGGGGGACAGCGAGGATGAGCGGGTTGTTGCCGATGCGGCAGTCTTTGGCGCCCCAGGCAGGCATATTGGGGGCGGTGTTCGACCAGCAGATGCCGATGCAGCCTTTTTCGGCGGCCAGCCAGCCGTAGGTGCCGCCGCGCATCCAGTGGTTGTTGTTGCCCAATGCCACGATGCCGACGCCGTTCTCTTTGGCGAGGGCGCAGGCACGCTCCATTGCGCGCTGTGCGTTCAGCGGGCCGAAGCCGCGGTGGCCGTCCCAGCGCTCCATACTGCCCATGCGGGAGATGCACTCGGCGCGGGCAAGCGGGTCGATCTCGCCCTTTTCGAGGTAGCTCACCACGCGCGGAAAGCGATTCAGACCGTGGCTGTACACGCCGGAAAGGCTGTTCTGGGCGAAAATCACAGCGGCGTCTTTGGCGTCCGACGGGGTGAAGCCGTGCTTTCCCAGCACGCGGGTGAACTGAGCGACCATTTCTTCGTAGGCGACACGTTTCATGAAAATCTCCTCCTGAGCAGTGTTTGAAAAGAATGATGTAAGCGCTTTCTTTGCTTGATTATAGCATAACAAAAGCAAAAATCAAGTGATTTTGCAAAATTCGTGTAACCGCTTACATTTTGAGGAAGACACACACTCCTAAGATTTTACGCTTTAACTGCTCTGCCTCTGAACGAGTTCCGGCTGCAAGGTGACAGAAGAATAGTCCTCGCCGTGCTCAATGCGGCTCTGCAGCAGCTGGACGCAGAGCAAGGCCACCTGCTCCGGTTTGTTGTCCACGGAAGTCAATTCCGGCTCGCACAGGCGGGCATAGGTGGAATTATCATAGCCCACCACGGCGGTCTCCTCGGGGACGCGGATGCCCGCCCGGAGCAGGGCTTTCAGCACACCGGCAGCGGTCAGATCCTCACCGCAGAGAATGCCGTCCGGGCGGATGCCCTCGGCCAAAAGCTGCTGCACCGCGCAGATGCCGTCCTCCAGCGTCTCGCCGGTTTCGAGGACATGCCCGTCTGCGTCCAGACCGGCAGCGGTCATCCCGGAGAGGAAGCCCTTCGCCTTGGCAGCGGCGCTGTCGGTGGACTTATCCTTGATATAGTAGAGGTTCCGGCGGCCGGTCTTTACCAGATGCTCCACGGCCATCTCGACGCCCCGGCAGTCATCGACCATGACGGAATAGGCGTCCGGCAGAGCCAGCGTGCCGTTGGCAAGGACGACGGGCATTTTGCGCAGAAGGTTCTCCATCTCTGCCCCCTGACAGATGGTGTTGAAAATCGAGCCGACCAGGATGAGGCCGTCCACCTGCTTTTGCGCCACAGCCTGCAGGGTGCGCAGCGTCTCCGCCCTGTCGCCGCCGGTGTTGCAGAGGATGACCTCGTACCCTCTGCGGCCAAACTCGCGCTCGATGGTGTAGGCTGTGCGGGCATAGTGGGAATCCCGGATGTCCACCGTGAGCACGGCCACCGTGTGCAGGCTCTTGCTGACCATGCCCTGTGCAATGGCACTGGGCGCGTAGCTGCAGCGTTTGAGCACCTTTTCCACCTTGGCGCGGGTGTCAGCGCGGACAGTATCTTTGTGGTTGAGCACGCGGGAGACGGTGGCGATCGAGACTCCGGCTTCCCGTGCAATATCGTAAATATTCATAGATCCTCTTGTAAAATCAGATGTGGTTGGATGGTTAAAGCATACCCTGCCGCCGTGTGGTTGTCAAGATGAAGAGGAAGACGGTGTACCGAAAAACTTGCCCTTGTTCCCGGATGGAAACTGGGCTATAATAAAACCACTCATTAGCCGGAAGGAGGGGATGCAGATGGAGCTGTTTCGGCGGACATTGGCGGGGATGCTGATGCTGGTGGTTGCGGTGTCAGTGGGCATCTGGGTGCAGGGAAGGTTTATCGACGCGGTGCGTCTGCCGACTCATACGCGGATGATCGGGGCGACGTATACGACCCTGAGTGACCCGTTTTATGAGACCATCAACGATGAGATCCAGATGCAGATCAAGAGCAACGGCGATCTGCTCCTGGTGCGTGACCCGGGGCAAGATCAAGAGCGGCAGAATCAGGAGATCGAGGATATGCTCAATAAGGGCATTGAGCTGCTCATCGTGAACCCGGTGGATTATGTGGGCGTGACGCCTGCGCTGGAAAAGGCGAGGGAAAAGGGTGTGCCGGTCATCCTCATCGACTCCAAGGTGGACGACCCGGAGCTTGTCACCTGCACCATCACCTCCAACAACTACGGCGCCGGTCTGCTGGACGCCCGCCACCTCATCAGTCAGACCAAGAGCGCCCGCATCGTGCTGCTGTCCAACTCGGATTCGTTCTCCAGCTGGGACAGGCTTTCGGGCTTCTGCCAGACCCTGACCAAAAGCGGCAACGACTACCGGATCCTGGAGCTGCGGGACTGCGGCGGCGAGCTGAACCGTGCCATGCGCGCGATGGTGCAGCTGTTGGAGACGTTCCCGCGCATTGACGTCGTGATGGCCGTCAACGAGCAGGCGGCCCTGGGCGCAATGGCGGCGCTGGAAGAAAAGGGCGTGCTCTCGTCCACTTTGGTCTACAGCGTAGACGGTTCACCGGAGGCGAAAGCCCTGATCTCCGAAGGGCTGATGACGGCGACCTCGGCGCAGTCGCCCCTCCGCATCGGCCGGATGGCGGCAGAGGTGGTGTACGAGATCCTGGAGGGCAAGCCGTACCTGACCAACATCGTGGTGCCGGTAAATCAAATCACGCAGGAGGATATTCTGCGCTACGGCACGGAGGGCTGGCAATGAAAACTGAAAATTTGTCCATCGGCCTCCGGGCGCTCTACCATGCCATTGAGTGGCTGACGGTATTTCTGATCCTGCTCATCTTTGCGGTGCAGATCATCACGCCGCTCTACGCGGTGAGAGTTGGCCGTGCAGACTCGTTTTTGCAGCAGCTGCAATGGCTGCCGTACCGCCCCGGTGTGCTTGCCCTGGGCGTGATGCTGGCAGCGGTGGGCACCATCCTGAGCAAGTGCTCCCATGAGGTGGACAGCGGCTTTCTCTCCCGCAGCAGCTGGCAGCTATATTTATTGGAGGGTGTGCTGTACAGTGCCTCGGCGCTGATCTTCCAGCAGAACTGCGACAAGATCGCTCTGTTTGCGATCGTGGATATGGTGGACGACCCGCGCTCTCTCCGGCAGAAGCGCTTTCTGAGCGCCATGATCGTGGTGTACCTTTTCTGCAACATGGACGCCGCCACCAGCGCCCTCCATGCCGTGACGCTGAAACAATACCTGGCTTTTTACAGCCTGCACACCCGCAGCGTCCTGCAGCTGGTGATCGAGAGCCTGTCGGCGCTGGAAATGATACTCTTCATCCTGTACATGGTGCTGTTCATCAGCCAGCAGACCAGCGAGAAACAGGAGATTTTGAACCTGAACCAGCAGCTGCAGCAGGCCAACGAGCAGCTGCGCATCTACGCCGAGGAGAGCGCCCACACCGCACAGGTGCAGGAGCGCAACCGCCTTGCGCGCGAGATCCACGACACGTTAGGCCATGTGCTCACGGGCATCACAGCGGGCGCAGACGCCTGCATCCAGATGATGGACGACTCGCCCGAGATGGCACGGCATCAGATGGAGCTGATAGCCGACACCGCCCGCAACGGAATGAACGATGTCCGGCGCTCGGTCAAGGCACTGCGGCCGGACTCGCTGGAAAAAGAAAACCTCTCGGGCGCGCTCAACAAGATGTGTACCAGCATGGCGCAGAGCAGCGGCGCGCAGATCCAGCTGGAAGAGTCGCTGGCCGGGCTGACGCTCTCGCAGGATGAGGAAGACTGCGTCTACCGCACCGTGCAGGAGGGCATCACCAACGCCATCCGCCACGGCCACGCCACCCGGGTCCAGGTGCGGTGCCATATCGAGGACGGCGTGCTGGAAGTGTCGGTGAGGGACAACGGCATCGGCTGCAAGAGCGTGACGCCGGGCTTTGGCTTGCAGCATATGCAGGAGCGGATGCTCATGCTGGGCGGCACGTTCTGGTATGAGAACAGCGACGGGTTCTGCATCCGGGCAGAGATCCCTCTGCGCAAGACCCCGGGCAGTGAAAAGAGGAAACAGGAGGAAACGGTATGATAAAGGTGCTTCTGGCCGACGACCAGGAACTGATCCGTCAGAGCCTCAGCTTTGTGATGAGCAAGCAGGAAGACATTGAGATGGTGGGTACAGCCGCCAATGGCTGTGAAGCGCTGGAACTCGTGGAGGAAAAGCAGCCCGACGTGGTGCTGCTGGACATTCGGATGCCCGAGATGGACGGCGTGGAGTGTACCCGCCGCATCAAGCAGGAGTTTCCGGGCATCAAGGTCATCATCCTGACCACCTTTGACGATGACGATTATGTGTTTGACGCTCTGCGGTACGGCGCTTCCGGCTACCTGCTCAAGGGTGTCTCGGTGGACGGCCTGACCAACGCCGTGCGGGAGGCCGCGCGCGGCGGCTCCATCATCGCCCCGGATGTGGCGTCCAAGGTCTTGCAGATGTTCTCCCGCATGGCACAGGGCGACGTGCAGGTGCGCGTGAACAAAAAGAATGCACTGGAGCTGACCAAGATGGAGTGGCAGGTCATCCGCGAGGTGGGCTGCGGCCTCTCCAACAAGGAGATCGCGGGCAGACTCTATCTCTCCGAAGGCACGGTGCGCAACTACATCAGCAGCATCCTGCGCAAGCTGGAACTCCGTGACCGCACCCAGCTGGCCATCTGGGCGGTGCAGAACCAGAACAGCCAGCCGGAGGCGGACGTATGAGCCGGTACTGGAAAGCCGCGTTGCCCTTTCTGCTGGCAGCGGTCATCATTCTGGTGGCTGCCAGCCGTCCGGTGGTGCTGCACATCGGCTTCCCGTGTGACAGCTATTGGAATGTCCCGGGCGAGAACTACTATACCTTTATTGACGCCGCCATTGAAAAGTTTGAGGCAGAGCACCCCAACGTGAAAGTCGAGTACACCAGCGGCATCCGAGTCGAAGACTACACCGAATGGCTCAGCGGCCAGTACCTGCTGGGGCAGGAGCCGGATGTGATGGTGATTCTTCCCGAGGACTTTGCAATTTTCAGCGATACAGCTTCCCTGCGGGAGCTGGATCCCTTCATGAAGCAAGACCCGGAAGCGGATCTGAGCGGCTTTTACCCGGCGGCATTGCAGGCCGGAGCCGACAAGGGGAAACAGTATGCGCTGCCGCTGGAATGCGTGCCGCAGATGATGTTCATCAATAAGACACTGCTCCAAAAGGAGCACATCCGCATCCCGGATAACGATTGGACGTGGGATGAGTTTTACAGCCTGTGCGAGCAGCTGACGAGAGACACGGACGGGGACGGCATCGTTGACCAGTTCGGCGTCTACGATTACGGCTGGGAAGAGGCGCTGGTGGCCAACGGCTGTTCGCTGTTCAGTGAGGACGGCCAGCACTGCCTGCTGAACCAGAGCGCACAGGAGTCCGCCATGCAGTTTGCGCGGAAGATATACCAGCTCAACGCCGGAACGGATCTGAGCGACAAGACCTTCGACGAGGGCAGAGTGGCGTTCCGCCCGATGCTGTTTTCCGAGTACCGCAGCTATGAGCCGTATCCGTGGCGCATCAAGCGCTCGTCGAACTTTGAGTGGGACTGCATCGCCATGCCCAGCGGCACAAGCGTCGGCGGCGGCAACTACTCCCGGCTGAGCACCCTCATGCTGGGCATCAGCCAGCGCACAAAGCATTCCCGGCTGTCGTGGGAGCTGCTGAAGACCATTGCCTGCACGGAGGAGATGCAGACGATGGTCTACACCGAGTTGAGCGGCGTGTCCGCCCTGCACAGTGTGACGGAATCGGATGAGGTCGCCCGGCTGCTTCAGCTGGACTCGCAGGACACCGCCTCCCGCGGAATGTCTACTCTGCCTGCCATCATGGAGGATACGCTTGCCACGCCCCGCTTTGCGCGGTATCATCAGGCGATGGAGAGCGCCGACCGCCTGATCACCGAGGCCATGTCGGCAGACAAGAACTTTGAATTGCAGCTGCTGCAAATTCAGCAGCAGCTCGACGTCACATTGACAAGCTGACAAAAAATCCACGCAGAAAGCCCGCTTTTGTGCAAACTGCTGCATAAAAACGGGCTTTTATTCGACTATTTGACGAAAGAAGTGACATTTGTCATGTTTTGTTTGGCAGAATGTCATATTCTGCTTGTGACATTCTACAGCTGTGAACAGGACATGAACATGGTATGATAAAGCCATGAAAATCAGATGGGCCTGCGCGAGGCTCATCCGAGAAGAGCAAGATCTGTTTGGAAAAATCAGGAGGAAAAATCACATGAAGAAGATTTCTCGTCGTTCGTTTCTCGCTGTCTGCGGCGCTATGGCTGCAACTGCTGCCCTGACCGCCTGCGGCGGTTCTTCCGCTTCTACCGCCGGCACCGCTGCTTCCGGCTCCACTGCCGGTTCTGCTGCATCCGGTGAGGTCTTTGAGCTGAAGCTCTCCACCACCCAGACCGATACTTCCATGATCTATCAGGGCCTGCAGGCTGCTGCCGACAAGGTGGCTGAGGACACCGACGGCCATGTGAAGGTCACCATCTATCCTTCCAGCCAGCTGGGCGGTGAGGAAGACATGATCGACCAGGCTCTGCAGGGCATGGGCATCGCCGTCCTGACCGACGCAGGCCGTCTGTCCAGCTACGTCAACGACATCGGCATCATGAACATGGCCTACATCGTGGACAACTACGAGGACGGCATGAAGCTGATGGCTACCGATACCTTCAAGGGCTGGGACGCTGACCTGGCCAACAACGGCATCTGCGGCCTGTGCTACAACTACTACGACGGTGCTCGTTCCTTCATGGGCCACAAGGCTTACAAAACCCCCGCCGATCTGAAGGGCGCTGTCATCCGCACCCCCGGTGCTGACCCGTACGTTGAGTCCATCTCCGCTATGGGCGCTACCCCGTACAACATCGCATGGTCTGAGGTCTACAACGGCATCCAGACCAAGTCCATCGACGGCTGCGAAGTCCAGTACACCTCTGCTGTTTCCAGCAAGATCTACGAGGTCTGCGAGTACGTCAGCAAGACCGAGCACATCAACCTGTTCAACATGGTCATCTGCGGTCAGGCATGGTTCGACAAGCTGCCCGCTGAGTATCAGGAAGTCATGAAGAAGGACTTCAACGACTGCGCATACAACAATGCTCAGGACATCATCGCTGCTCAGGCTGACATGGAGAAGACCCTGACCGACAACGGCATGACCATCGTCGAGGTCGATAAGGACGTCTTCCGTGAGGCTGTCAAGCCCGCATACGAGAAGCTGGGCTGGACCGAGCTGCGCGAGCAGCTGTACAAGGAAGCCGGCGTCGAGGCCTGATTCCTTAAAAAGCTGAATCGACCGTAACGTAAATGTCCTCCTGCATGGCAGCTCGCTGTGCAGGAGGTATTGTGAATAAGGACGACTTTCTATGAAGAAATTTTATGAAAAAGTCTGTAAGCTGGAAGAGCTGATCGCTCTGATCCTGGTTGCAGGCATTGCGGTCCTCGTCTTTGTTTCGGCGCTGATGCGTACCGTTGGCCATCCGCTGAACTGGGCACAGGACGTTGCACTGATCGCCTTCGCATGGCTGATCTTCCTCGGCAGCGACGTCGCAATGCGCGGCTCCGGCCTGATCGGTGTTGATCTGTTCGTCAAGAAGTTCCCCGCCGGTGTGCAGAAGGTTCTGGACATCCTGTTCAAGGTCATCATCGCAGCGTTCCTCTGCGTGCTGATCTACTACGGCTACGGCATGACCACCACCGGCTGGGCACGTCAGATCACTTCTCTGCACATCAGCTACAGCTGGGTCACGATGGCTGTGCCTGTCGGCTCCTTCTTTATGCTCATCTCCACCATCCTGAACATCATTGAGCGCGTCAAGACGCCCGCTGGTCAGGAAGTCAAACACGAAGCAGGGAGGGACGTCGGCTAATGTTTATTGCAATCGGTATCTTCTTTGTGTTTCTGCTGCTGGGTATGCCTGTGGCATTCTCCATCGGTCTGTCGGGCTTCTCGTTCTTTATGATCCGCGACCTGCCCATGACCGTTCTGGTGCAGAAATCCATTTCCACTTCTCAGAGCTTTACCATGCTGGCCATCCCCCTGTTCATTCTGGCCGGCAACCTGATGAACAGCTGCGGCATCACCAAGCGCCTGATGCGCTTTGCCAACGCCTGCACCGGCCATATGTACGGCAACATCGGTCAGGTCTCCTGCCTGATGTCCACCCTGATGGGCGGCGTCTCCGGTTCTGCGGTTGCAGATGCTTCGATGGAGTGCCGCATCCTCGGACCTGAGATGACCCGTCTGGGCTACGACCGCGGCTGGTCTGCCGCCATCAACGGCCTGTCCGGCCTGATCGTCGCCACCATTCCGCCGAGCATGGGCCTGATCATCTACGGCACCGTCGGCGAGGTGTCCATTGGCCGTCTGTTCATGGCTGGCTGGGTCCCCGGCATCCTGATGTGCGTGCTGCTGATGCTGGCCGTCACCTGGAGCGCCCGCCGCTTCGGCTACAAGCCCGAGCATGATCATCCGGCTCCGCTGTCTGAGATCCTGAAGGCTCTGCTGGATAGTATCTGGGCCATTCTGTTCCCTGTCCTGCTGATCGTCCTGATCCGCTTCGGCATCATGAGCCCCACCGAGTCCGGCTCCTTTGCCTGCGCATACGCCCTGCTGGTCGGCACCGTGTTCTACCACGAGCTGACTTGGGAGAGCCTGCTGCAGACCCTGCGCGACAGCGTGAAGGACATCACCGTCATCACCATCATTCTGGCGTTCTCCGGCGTGTTCGGCTACGGCATCGTGTTCGATAACATCACTGTCACCATTGCAAACGCTCTGTTGGGCATCACCAGCAACAGCGCGATCCTGCTGCTGCTGGTCGTCGTCTTCCTGCTGATCTGCGGTATGTTCATGGAGACCACCGTTATCGCCCTGATCCTGACCCCCATTCTGCTGCCCGTCATGCGCAGCATCGGCGTCAACGAAGTCGTGTTCGGCATGATCATGATGACCACCGTCACCTTCGGCGTCATGACTCCCCCTGTCGGCACCGCGCTGTATGCCGTGTCTGACATCATGGAGTGTCCCATTGAGGAGACCTTCAAGAAAGGCTGGCCCTTCTACCTCGCGATCGTGTGTGTCATCCTGTTCATGATATTCTTCCCGCAGGCGGTGCTCTTCCTGCCGAACCTCGTATACGGCGCTTAAATCAAGCGTTCCACATCTCTCTGATTCTTCTATCTATTAAGCGGAGCCTGTCTTTCCTGCCTTGGAAAGGCAGGCTCTGTGCCTTTTATGGAGGTTTTTATGAAGCCGACGACAGATTTCCCGTTCCTGCTGGACAACCCCCGGGCGTGGCGCACCTATCTGGGAGGCCGGATGCTGGACGCCCTGCACGGTGACTCCAACGGCGAGGACGGGCATTTCCCCGAAGAGTGGATACTTTCCACCGTCGCCGCCCGCAACGCCGGACGGGAGCAATTCCCCGAAGAGGGCATGAGCCATCTGCGCGGCACCGACGTTACCCTGAGATCGGTGCTGGAAAGCGATACGGAGGGCTATCTCGGCAAAGGCGCAGCGCAGCCCACCCTCGGCGTGCTGACCAAGCTCATCGACAGCGCCGAGCGCCTGACCTTGCAGGTGCATCCCGACAAGCCGACGGCCCTGCGGCTGTTCCAGAGCCAGTACGGCAAGACTGAGTGCTGGCACATCCTCAGCGGCCACCCCGTGAACGGCGAAGAGCCCTGCATCTACTACGGCTTCCAGCCGGACATGACCCGCGCGCGGTGGGAAGCGCTGTTCCACGCACAGGATATTCCCGGGATGCTGGCCGGGATGCAGAAATACCCGGTGCATCCGGGCGACACCATCCTGATCGAGGGCGGTATGCCCCACGCCATCGGCGCGGGCTGCTTCCTCGTGGAGATCCAGGAGCCGACGGATTATACGATCCGGGTGGAGCGCACGACGCCCAGCGGCTTTGCCGTGGCCGACAGTATGTGCCATCAGGGGCTTGGCTTTGAAAAGATGTTCGAATGCTTCCACTATGAGCCGCACAGCCGCGAGGAGATCCACGACCGCTGGTTTATCAAGCCGGAAACGGTGCTGAAAACGGCGGGCGGAAGCATCACGACGCTGGTGGGCTATCGCAATACGCCGCTCTTCCGTCTGGACGAAGTAAACGTCTCCGACACCCTGACGGTGGACTGCCCGCCCCGCGGCAGCGGCATCTATGTGCTGGAAGGCGCAGGGACCCTGAGCGCAAACGGCCGCAGCCTGCCTCTGAAAAAGACCGACCAGCTCTTTGTCCCCGCTGGAACGGGAAGATTTACACTGTATGCGGAGGCTCCGCTGAGGGTCCTGCATTTCTTTGGCCCTGAACAGAAACAATAAATTCCAATGTAAAAAAGACCTCCGCCGCCTTTTGAACTGCACCCCATTTGTTAGACAGTATGGTATACTGTTTAGGAAATGGGGTGT
>OHYU01000586.1_pt1 | contig 17962 bp, 11 predicted proteins | sample 1580331 | NCBI WGS metagenome assembly OHYU01 (sample SAMEA3882519, study PRJEB24775) | human gut metagenome | biome: human-associated habitat; feature: intestine environment; material: feces | place: Netherlands | collected 2009/2010
TGAATGCAAAGGTCAGCCCACTGATCAGGCTCAGATCATCTTCCAAAAGGAACAGCTTTCTCATGATTCCCTCTCTTTTCTGCGTTTTGTGTGTCCTACAGCTTCAAAAGCATTATAAGTTTTTTCTGCGAACATTACAATGTGCGAAACGGAAATCAGGCACATGGTATGCTGTTCACAGATGTCCAAAGGAGCGTGCGTTTGAACAAAAAGGAAAAGTCCACAAACACTTCCCCTTATCCCGATGAAGTCATTGACCGTCTGGCGCGGGCATTCTACCCGGCCATCCTTGCCTGTTGGAACAGCGAGGAGGGCCAGCGGGAGTTTGCCGCGTGGCAGGCGAAACAGGCTCATCATGCAAACAACGAAAAACAGAAAGTTCCCACCGGGGCGTTTCTGCCCCGCGGGACGCAAAGCGCGGGGCACGGGCTGTTCGAATCCTCCCTTTTGCTGCCCCACAAAATTCATGCAAAACAAAAAGAGCAGCACCCCATAAGGTGCTGCTCTTGGTGCGACCGGGAGGATTCGAACCTCTGGCCTTCCGGGTCGGAGAACTACGACATGGCAGTATAGACAGACGTTATACCGTAAATTTTGTTGGTTCTGCATCACTCTGGCACACTTATCACAAGCAATATAAAACAATGTGTCAACGATAAAAACTGACCGCAGACAGCCAAAAACACTGCCGGTGGTCAGTTGATGGTCAACGGATAGACTTTTTCAGCGCCGTCTGGTGAAAATACGCAACGTGGCTTTAGGTGATAATTTCTCGAGTTTGCATTAATAAACATTTTATAGACAGGAATTCTTTTTTCTCTTGCAATGTCCAAAAGCAAACGCGCATATATAGGAGAAATCTTTCTACCAAGATAGATAGCACACGCTTTTTTCTTTACAAATGTGTGTTCTTCTGAAAGTAGCGCGGGTGTTGCGAAAGACCCCATAAGACGCCATTCATGCTCGGATTTCCACTCTGTGGATTTATGTATCATTATTTTGGTAGGTGCAAGCATATCGGGACACGGAAGGATTTTAGCTGCATCAAGTATGTTTCCCTGACTAGAAAATGTCTTAAAATAGTCGTTTACAAGAGAACATATTAAAAGCCATTCGGCATAAGGCGTTGCGTCGTAACGCTTTGATTGGTAAATAATTGGGAACAATTCACATCGAGTGGGCAACTCACTGTTTCCTTCACCTACAGAATCAACACATGGAAAGCCTCGAAAGTTATATCCAATGGAAAATCCTGTACTTGAGGATGCATAATGTCCCCACATATTTGCAGATGTAATCGTATCAGAGAAACAGGCGAATTTTAATGTGTTTTGCGTTAAAACCGAAATTTTCGGAGAGTATGCTTTAATAGCATTTCGAGAAAATGCTTCAAAGTGTCGTAAATAAGATTCCATATCTCCTACAGTAATATGCGCAATGGCTTCCATCATCTGGCAAAGAACTTCACGCGGGAAAAAGTGCTGTACTATCTGCGGAAGTTCTTCCCAGGAAACCTTTCCCGAAGCGAGCCGTGAAAATTCGTTTATAGTCTGTAAAACGTGCGCGGTGATTTTTGCTTTATCAAAATACAGCAACGCATCATAATCATCATTCATGACATTTCCCTTGGAAAGCCAGATTTTATCATCCCAAAGGGCTTGAAGAGAAAGTTCATTACAGGAACGATAGCGAAATAGCATTGGCGGAATCATCGATTGAATGCCGTCCAATAGGGGTTTATACAGACGATTATATTCCTCGTTCGAAAGGCTGCCTTGAAGCGCGGTATCATTCATCAGCTTCGCGTATTCTCTGAGAGTCATCACATTCACTCCCCTTTTTATAGATTGCGTTACAAATTAACGAATCCTGCAGTGCTTATTATGCGCCAAATTGTATCTGAGCAGTTTTGTGAAGTGGATAGGCATTGGCTGGTATTTCATTACTGTATGTTCCAAAATGCAATCACTGTACTCATGTTTTCAGCCGATATTTACGCGCACGTCCGGCGCCTTCTGCAACAACAGCCTCTTGTTCAATCAATTCTGCCAAATACATTTTCGTGCGGGAAACCTGAAGTCCGACCGCCTCGGCAATTTCTTTGCTTGCCGCTTTAGGAGTGTCTGTCAGGTACTGTAAAATGTCCGCTTTGCGATGTTCAGCAATGCCGCCTTCTTTATCGCCATTTTTTTTCGCCACTTTTTTGCCGCCACTTTTTACCGCCATTTTTGCGGCGGAAAGCGGTAGTGTCAGCGTTGTCCGATCTGGATTAAATGCTTCTACAATCTCTGGCACCTGCCACCCCTGCTTTTGCCAAACGGAGCGAATACTTGGCAATCCACTTCCTGCACGCTCGCCAACATTTATCAGATTGAACATTTTAATCAGCGATTCGTTGCGTGGATCCGATACACCGCCCACAAGAGCCTCCTGCACATTGATGCGGAAAGCTCCGGGGTTGGCAATGCGAATCTTATCCGGCCATTTTTGAATCACCAGACCGCGTCGGTCATAGTAGTCAGCATGGATCAAGGCGTTTGCCAAAGCCTCGCGCAAAGCCTTATGCAGAGGGGTGTCGTCAATGCGATCTGTACCCTCCAGTTTAAAAGGCACTTTAATATCCTGCGCGATTCGGTTGTATACACGGAAGTAGAAATCGCAAATATTACCACTCCAATCGCCGGAACTGGAGACTATACGATCTGTCCACCGTTCATCTTCTGTAGCCGAACGGTCATGCTCTTGATAATCCAGAAAATAATGTGGGAACTCGCGTACAATTTCGTATTCATGGCCGAACATAAGCAATCCGGCAGCAGTGGGGCGCAGTTTGCCATCTGCGTCTCGTGCCATAGCACCGATGCGGTGCAGAAAATCCTCCACAGCTAATTCTGACCATACATGGCCGGGTCGGAGATTATCCATGCGCTGGCGATAGCGGCGAATGGTGTCCGTATCAAGGCAGTCTATCGTCATAGTATCCATGACGCGGGCGTCCTGCGAAATATCCGCCTGATCCCGCATCATGGCGCGCACTTCATCCTTGGTGCAGCGGTAATCACCCTCGCCATTCCGGCGATATGTTCCCGTAAAAGGATCGACACCAGTATAGACGGGTTTGTCGTGGCGGTCGGCGCGGGGTACTTCGATGACAACAATCTGGTTGTCACCGCTTTCTACGATTTGTACATTGCGGTCAGAAAGGATATTTACATTGACGATGGAGTGATTATTGACGCTGTTCCAGAAATCAGAAACAAGTTTTTCGGGGGCGGGGAGCGGCACACTGGAAAAGCTCTTGTCTGCATTTTCTACAACGCCAAGCAGAATATAACCGCCGAAAGTATTGGCAAAAGCCGAGTATGTCTCCCAGATGCTATGGGGCAGACCGCCTTGCGCTTTTTTGGCTTCTATGCGGTTGTTCTCCTTATATTTGCTTAATTGTGTGAGATCCAGCATATGTAGTGCGCTCCCCCTAGTGTAATGTAATCATATTATACAATAAAGCGTATTAAAGTCAAATATAAAGTATATAGAAAAGTGGCGATTAACTTTGTATGACGGGAATCTCAAACCTGCGGGGTCCCTGAACATTTCCAGATAAACCATGCTCTTTCAGATATAACAATGGGTATGTTTCAGGTGAAAAGCTGCAAATTAGCTGAAGTTCCATATATTTTCCATAATGTTGGTATCTTTCTCCGCTGATAACAAACTTACTGTCGTCAATTGTAGAAAAAGGCTTATTAACTGCAACCACCCTGCACTTGAATAATACCGCCTGAATTGGCGCTCCAACATATATAAATATCGTATCTCCAATCTCCACATTTTTCATGGACTGTTTCCAATCAATGACGGCAAAATTTTGAAAGGCTGCGCAAACGTCATACAGCTTTGGATTACAGGGAATAAGCCAGCTATTCATGCATTGTCTCCAATCTGATTAAGAATCTTGATTTTGTTTGCAGGTGTACCTATTAAGCAAACTTTTGTTGCAATCCGATCTGATACAGAATGATTCTGTCTAGACAACACATTATTTCTTATAAATACACCTCGAAAAACATAGCCCGCCTTCTGCGAATCTTTTGCAAAAATCAAGTCATAACCATCATAATGTTCCGTATTCGAATTTTCTGAACCCTTCAGATCGTCAAAAACGAGTCTATTCCAATCCGGTGAAAGCACATTAACACACCCAAATGCCGCAGCATGAGGTTTTCCATTCTCATAATGTGCAAGCTTAGGAAACCACAGACGAAAGCTACCATTGCCCATTACATTAGGCCAGCAGGCTTTCATCCACCCTGCGTAGTTAGTTCCGATTACGGCGTTTATGGCATCTTTTATTGTGTTAAATTCGATTGGCTGATTTGCATCAAGTATGATCTCTCGTTCAGGCTGATTACCTACCATCATAAGAAAATCCTCCCAACAAAATTGACATTGTGACATCATTCGATTAAGTCTACGTCGCAAGACAGCAAAACTTTCAACATCGAGATGGGATCTCTACGCAGAGGTGCCTTAGGGTTTAGACTTCTAACCATCAAGGCACAGTCTTCCTTCGTTGCATTGGAGATAATTTCCAAATTTCTCCGCGCACGAGATGCACCCACATAGAAATACATAGCTCCTTTGTCAAAAGTGCTGCTGTCAACGTCAATCAAAATAATGGCATCTGCTTCGAGTCCTTTGAACTTTGAGCAATTGGAGAACAGGCACTCCTTTCCCTTATGGGTATAATGTCTGCTGTAATCGCCGACACTTTCACATTCCGTATAAGGTGACAGAATACTATTATTAAGTGTGTTTTTCACGCTGAGAATAGTTATGCTTTCACAGGTGTCTTTCAAACTGTCAATGGCTTTATTGATGTACTCGATTTGTTCGTCACTGTTTGCTATTGCATACATATGAGGCTTAATGCCGCTCTTGGGACCCTGTTTTGCCGTAATATTACGGTCGTTCTTGGGCAACGGTTTGATTGAAGTAGTTGCAATTTCGTATGTGTTGCGGCAATTTCGATGCAGCGTCAGCTTGCATTCTGAGTCGGAGATGCAGGCGGGAAGTTGTGCATCAGCGCCAGCGCCCTGAACAATTTGATTGCGGTCACAAAATAGATAAAACGTCCCCCCGTTGCCCAATGCCACCAGTTCCAATATATCAATAATTTGGCAGCCATAACTTGAATCTTCGTTTGCTGAATCATCAACACCAAGCAAGCCAAAGTCTTGCCCTTCATCAACGATGACGTGTTTGTAGCCAAAGACTTCCTTTTTATCATAGCAATCGGACAACCATTGCTCTAAATCTTCCAAACCGTTCATATCCCCGGCAACTTTATAGGCCAACGCACTAATTGTCATGAAATCAACGTTTTCAAAATCTTTTTTCAGCAGCCCGCTTTTGTATTGCTGGTTCAAATGATCTCTGAGCATACGGTTAAAGCACAGAAATAAGACCGAATCTCCCTGCACACTATGTCGGCGTGCCTTTTCAACAGCAACCATGGTTTTACCTGTGCCTGCGGCACCATTTATAACAGCAGTTGGTTGCTCATCGAGAAAATCCAGAATCTTGTATTGCTCTTTCAACAGCATATTGAACTGCATTTCTACAAGTCCACGTTCCACTGATGGCATTTTAATGAGATGAAACTTGGGGCAAATCACATTGTTTACCAGAAGATTCAAGTCTGCATCCGTCATGCGATTTTCAATATAGCTATTGCCAATTGAAATCTCGATTGCCATAATTCGTTCTATGGCTGGTCTCGGATCAACCAAATCGTCGTAGCACAACGTGATTTTTTTATTGGCGTCGCTCCCGAACGGTATACGATTGACACGATCCTGTGCCATATCCGGAAACCACACAGCGCTAACAAATTTAATGTGATTTACCATACTGGCTACAGCCGGGTTGGTGTGATCTTTGACAAGTCTACGCAAAGTCGCACTGGCTGTCCGTGCTTGCCGGTAAGGTCCACCGTGCGGCATCAGCAAACCACTTGTGTAATGCCATTGACCATCCTCATAGTAAATTCCATCTCCAGCTTTTACTTCAATGGTAAGCGCACCAAGCTGTTTATTTACCACCAAGAAGTCCGTTTCCTTAGCAAGCAATTCGTTCGTGTCGGTAACGGCAACCGTTTCAACAGAATGGAATACATAGTAGCTATCCGGTAGCTTTTTCAGCGCCTCAAAAACAATGCCCTCGTGGCTCCGTGCATCGAATTCTTTGGGCTCAGCAGGTATCATGTGTGCCATAAGTTCATCACCTTATTGTTGTGTTGCGGATAATTTCTGCAAATTTCTCCGGCGTAAGTGTGTCATCGCCTATTTTGTAGGCTTTCCAATCGCAGTTTGGCCAGTTATCATACTCATCGGTATTATCAGAGGTATACAATGCCAATTTCAAATTGGGCCAAGCCATATCCGGCCATAACTCATCATTACTACGTTCCACTGTGATATGTGCGGATTGCACCGGGAATGGTAGAAAATCTCTTTCAGCAATTTTTCGAAGCGCGCTTACCCATTCCGCATCGCTGTCGGTTAATGGGAGGTTTTCGATAATCTCGTTCCATGATGTTGAATCCTCATCATATTCACAGTCTGTATGCAGCACGGTATCTAAGGAAGAATTGCGCTCGCATTCGGCTGTTGTAGCTTCTTCTTGCTGTTGTTCCTCAATGGGTTTCATCACGCCAAGCCACGGCTTGATGAAGTTGGCAGCGATGTGCCGATCCAACTGATCATGGATTTTCTGGTTGTAATAATTGCGCAGACACTTATAGCACGAAGTATCGCAGTCACAGCCTTGTACAAGATCGTAAGCCGCGTGCAACACATTTTGGAATGCAGCGCCATCTTTTGTCACGATTCTGCGTACATGCCCGGCACCACCGGCCACAGCATCATACAAAATGATGGAATAAATCAACCTATTATTCCAGTTTACCTTATGCAGAGTACCTTTTATGTCGGTTCGCTCAATGCCAAGGGCGGTTGACATTCCTTCCAGCAATGCGTAAAGCACAGACAGCATCGTGTTCGTGTCGCTTGCGGCAGGTGTCTGAAAAACAATCTTTGCAACATCGGTCTTGAAATCATGGGAAAGAATATACTTTTTAGAAATAGCTTCTTCATTTTTGCAGTAATATCCATACGGATTTTTATGCTTTTTAGGGAACGGATCATCCGTAGCATATCCGCAAACAGGGCACACAGCGTATTCCGGGCTGCGAACTACCACCACAAGAGAATCGTTGGAAGTAGATTCAATTTCGATGTTGTTCTCATTGACAGAAAAACTCAGGGTATCAATCACATTACGTGTAGGATCACCGATGTAATAGTCATCGGATTTGTACTCACGTTCTGGACGATGCATTGGAACATCTTTGCCCTCTCCATTCTCGGCAATAAAACCGCGTCTAGGCTCCAATGTCGTCTGCCAAAATCTCTTTTTGATGGGAAAATGGCAAGAAACGCATTCACGACCTTCGCTGGGAATATCCTGCTTTGTGAAGTTTGGCTCAGCACATTCTTTGTTGGGACACTTACAAAAATGTCCTATCTCCCATCCATTCGAAGATGCTTTAGACGGCATTTTGCGGATATAGCGGCTTGTATACATTTTGCCATCTGCTATTACCTGTGAACCGGGCGCATATTCAGCAATTGCCATTTGGAGATCACGTGCCAGCTGCAATGCCTTGTTGCTGCCAACAGCCGAGACATCTGGTAGCAGTTCAACGGTATCCACAGGAAATCCATATTTGGGGAGAACATTGTTGCGCACAAGGAAATCTATCAAGCTCTTTTTGCCCTCTCCGTCTTCCCTTGCACAGCGGAACTTTTGCAGCTTCCTTTCATAGTCTCCTGCGTTTTTGTAATCCTTTACACGGGCATACGCTTTCATTTGTTTTTCATAGTAGTCAATCGTGTCCCGATATTCTTTTACTGCAATTTCCAAACAGCCATCATCGCCAATCAGAGAGTCAATCCATGAATAATCATCAATGCCGAGTTCTTTATGTACATCGGCAGGAATCGACTTTTCCAGTAGATTTTTCAAGTGCTGTGGTTTTTGCCGGAGATAATCTTTCAGCAGGTCATAGCCGCCTTCGTTCAAAAGTACCGTCTGATTATCCCCATCATATACTTTAGGGTAAGCGGCCAAGAACGAGCTCAGTGCAACTGCATAAATATGTCGGTTAATAACCTTGCGGTTTTTGATCTCAAAGACCGGTGCCTGTATCAAACCGCTGATCATCTTTTGCGGATTGTTATAGAACGTAAAATCGTGAGAACTTAGCTTTGCATAGGTCATCACAAACGCTGCAGAGTGCAATGCACGGCCGGCACGACCGGCACGCTGTACATAATTTGCGGGGCTCGGCGGAACGTTACGCATATATACAGTTTCCAATGAGCCTACGTCAACACCCATTTCAAAGGTGGTCGAACAGCTAAGCGCGTTGATCTTGCCGTTTACAAATCCCTGTTGGTAAATCGTCTGTTGATCTTTCGCCAACTGTGCCGTATGCTCTTTGATGAACAAGGGCGACATCCGAGTGTCCCTGTACAAATTAGCATAATGGTTGTTCTGCAAGTCGATAGTGGGATCATATTTTTCCAACGAACCGTCACACTTCACGGAAGAACAAAATCCCTTGCAATAATATGGCGTAACTTTCCCACACTTTTTGCAACGATAAAAATGTAGTTTGCTATCTCCGCTAAGGCGAATACTGAAATCTTTTGTAGAAATCGTAGTTTCTTCGTTTCGCTGCTTTGCGAATACATTATCCCAGTAACTCAAAAGGATCTCGTTTGAATAATCCTCATCCTGTCCAGAAACACGGCATACACGGGCAAGACGAGCATTGGGATAATAGTTCCCGTTGGAGCGCTTCCTAGCCGCCCAGCCTGTTACCCAACTGCGTTGGGAATCTTCCGCTGTTTTGATTGCCTTCATATAGCGCTGCTTTGCAGCAAAGAAGATATACTCCCGATCTGCATCCGTCAACTTAAAATCAGGAAGAATTGCTCCAGCATAGACCGCATCCATTACGAGCAGATTTAAGAAGTCTTTGCTTTCGGCGTCAGATATTCCGAATTCGTCTGCAATGTCACTGCAAACTTCAGCATTTGGATCATACTCAAATGAGAGCAAGCCCATACTCGCCAAACTTGTGGAGCGGCGTGCATTATACATCTCATTCAGCACGGCGATCCAAGCGTTACGCTTACAGGCGAGATCAATGTCCTGATTTTCAGGCTGATCCCACTCAGCAAAAGTTTTGTTGGCATTAAAATAGCGACTCAGTCGTTCCACAAAACTGCTGACGCTCAGGAAAGTCTTTCCTTCTTTTTTGCATTCCTCAATAACGTGCCAAATACCGCGGCGGCGCAGAAATTCCTGATAAGACTTTTCCATGTAGCAGGCAAAAAATGCAGCTTCGCTTCGACTATCGGAAAAGCACAGGAATTGCCGATGCTTTGTTGTTGTAGTAGTAGTCCGTGTATTGCGGGCCGCGAACAGCCCTCTACCGGAAGTTCGATTTTCTTTCGGTATCGGCGTTTCTTCTGTCTCAGGGAGAATATCAAATAGCTTTGTTCCAAGTACGGACGTTGCAGCTTCTGCGCCCAAATAGAATCTGCGCAGGTGTCCAAATCCACAAGCACTGCACTTGATTTGCTTTGTGTTTTTGACGGTCACCTTGGATAGCTTTATGTAATTAGATGCCGCGTGATCACAAGGCGCTTCCAGTTTGGCATCAGCCTCACCGCTGATGGCTCCGCAAATGGGGCAAATCACATAATCATTTTCTGCACAGCCGGTTTCATCGTCAATCGTGACAGCTTTCTCGTCATCGTCTTCATCAAAGATATGGGCTTCGCCTTGTTCTTTGACAAGGTAATACTCTGCCTTGTCATCCCACTGCTTTACATTTTCCAAATGGTCACCAATCGTTTTTCCGACGATGGCAGTACGCCCGCAGTCAGTGCAAATAGCGCACTCAAACACAGCCTGTTGCTGAGAACCATTTCCTGTGAATAATTTTCTCTGCAAGAACAACTGTTTGGGTGTATTTAAGGTAATATAAGCCCCCTCAAGTGCGCGCACAAAGAAGTGATACCGTGCTTTTATCAGCGAAACTTTACCTTTTTCTGCGCGGGTACATACGTTGATAAATGCCACAAGTTCCTCTTTGCTGAGCGTAAACTGTCGGTCTGCCAGCTTTTGGAGCAGTTCATTGACAGACAGCGGACCGCTTTGAGAACAAATTCCTCTGACTGCTCCGAACAAAGGACTATGCAATAAAAGTTCGAATAGGCGTTCATCCTCATCAGCAGCATCCATGGTGAATCCATAATCTGCAAGAATCTCACTCGGTACGCGTTTGTTTTCCGCAATTTCCGTAAAAAGTTGATTGGGGATTTTCCAAGTGTCTTTTAAGGCTGGCTGTTTTTCTTTGGAACGGATAATATTCTCCCGCAGGAATGGTGCACCGCACAAACGGCTGGCAAAAGCAATAATATCGTCATCCGCATCATATCCACCAAGAGTGGCGCTCGTCAAAATATACTGTACACTGCCCGGCGTACTGATACGGGCGCGCAGCCTGCGCATCAGTAGGGAGGTTTCCATTCCTGTTGCACCTTTATAGATATGGGCTTCATCCAATACAATATAGCGAAGCTGAGCCCCAGAAAAGACTTTGTCATCTTTAGGACGCAGCATCATATATTCAAGCATCGAATAGTTGGTGATCAGTATGTGCGGAGGATTTGTTTGCATCTCATCGCGGCAAATAACTTCGTTGGGTAGAGGATGTGCATTCCTGCCGTTGACACGCTGATACTCCGCCAACGCACGGTCTTTGGTTTGCTCAGTATTGCCATTATAAAGTCCAAAACGAATTGTAGGGTGATCCTTCAGCAATTTTTGCAGACGCTTAATCTGGTCATTAGCCAATGCGTTCATCGGGTAGATAATAATGGCACGCACAGCATCGTTCAATGTTCCGGCTTCTTCTTCCTTCAGGAGAGAATCTATAATGGGAATCAAAAAACACTCAGTTTTACCGGAGCCAGTACCGGTCGTAACAACAAGGTTCTTTCGTGCGTTGGCCTTTTCCAATGCAGCGATCTGATGGAGATATAACCCACGCTGAATTTTCAGTTCCTTGTCCTTTTCGGCGCAGTTTTCAAGTGTGTCGAATAATGGACTGACCTTATGCTCAGCAATCAATTCTGCAATCGATTCGCCACTTTCATACGATCCGCTGACTTCAAGATATGGTCCTTTGGCAACTGCGCCAGACTCCTGAATAGATTTCTTCAATTCATCGGCATAGTCCGGATCAGCAAAGTCAAATGTTGTGGTAATATAATCTGTAAATGCGTCTTTTATTTCCTGTGAAGCGGTAATAGGGTTAAACATTTTTACAACCTCATTTATTCTTTACCATTTCATATTCAAATTTATCGGGAATTTGAAGGGCTTCCTTTTCGGCACGACTCAATGTGCGTTCGGCTTTATTTAGTATAGATCCATGACCGGCATCGATATATACAGCATCCCCGGTCACAGAATACATGGCAAGGAAATGCTCACTGATCAGCCAAATATCAATCGGATTTATTAACTCAAATTCTGTTTTGGACGAATCATTGCAGAAAAAGAACCATGACGCTTGTTTTGTATTCCAAAACTGAAGAGTTCCCTGATAATGTGGACACTTTCCGTCTTCTTCGGCAGGAGCATCGGATACATCAATATACTTCAAATCCACAATTCGGGTCATTGAATCTCGCAAACCAAGAACATTATAAACACCTTTTTCCCAATCCCAGCAGGAGGCAGACTTCAACTTCAAAATGGCATTTCGGTAGTTGAAATCGTATGGATTGCCAACAACCAGTTTGCCTGAATAAATTTCAGATTCCTCTTTTTTGAACACGGACTTTTTAATCGTTGTGACGGAAAAGCTATAAGCGCCATCTGCTAAGCTAAGATTCTTTTCCAGCTGTTCATCTTTTCCATAGACGAAGTAGTTGTAGGGCTCTTTCTCCACATCATAGAGATATACATGAAAGTCTTGTCCCTTGTTTCCAATAAAGTTATCCTCAATTTCCCAGTAAAGCGCTCCATTTTCATAGATAAGCGGACACCTATTGAACGATGGCTTAAAGTGAACCGTCAACAAATTGTAAAAGACTGGTTTATTCATTCCTCTTTCTAAGCGCACAAAAAGATTTGCATTGCTGTCGGTTCCTTTATGCATCTGGAGAAAATTTCCGATTTCATATAAGTGATTGCTCTTAGAGCAGACGAGTTCATCATTGCCCATGAAGAACTTCGCAACCCAGCCTTTGGGACAATCGATACTGATAAAAGAATCAGCTTTCAAGTCATCAACCCAAAGGTCTTTGTTTTCCAATGTGAAAAGGTTTCTATGCTGGTCACTTTGCAATAAAGTGGCGTGAACCACTGGCAAGGATAATTGCAGTGTTGCCATGGCGGTAAATCCCGGTATTTGAATGGTATTGTTACCCGGTTCTGAGTAGATTGTGAATTCACGGTGCCCATAATGAGCATCAAAGGTCTGTACTGTTACGGTTTTTCCTTCATCAAAGAATATCGGATAATTTAGTGAGTAGGTGAACTCTGGAATCACAAAATAATCATATACACACGCATTCTTGCCGCTGGCTAAGTCAAAAATTCTAATGCTATGCGAACCCGATTCGCCTATGATTGGCAGATAAAAATCTTTTTCCTGTAAATAGGCTGCAAGAGGGAATGTCTTGCCATCCAGTTGAATTTGATATTTTTCAATTTTTTCTTCTTCCGGAAGTTCAACGTCTACCGCTTCAATTCTGCTATGAACGGTGTACATAGCATTCTCGGAAAGCGCAAATGCAGAAGAAATTCGTTCGGGACGAACTTTAACTCGTACGCGACTTTTGGTGCTCGAATCCGCATAAAGTTCGATGCCGTTTACCGTTAGGCAGTGCAGAGCATTAACATCCAATGCGAATTTTTGTGCAAAATCGCATTCGACTGTATAAATGTCCCCAGAATCCTCATCGAAGTCAACATCGCTTTCCAAAGGCGTGAACAAATATGCCGCACCGTCCGCCGTCTTTTGAATATTACGGATTTCATGTCCCATATTTCGGCTAAGAATCAGATAATCTCGATACAATGTTTTGTGAGAATCATAGATTACATGATTGTTGTCGCCAATTATAACCTTGACGGAGAAGTGAAGGTTTGCGCTTTGCACTTGGTTCAGGAGAAATCTGTATTCTCGGCTGGTAAATACTTGATTGCCAAAGATCTTCATGGGTTCGGTATAAATTTCTTTACCGTCAAGTGAAATTACTACTTGAGGCCGGTTCCCATTCGCAATTAGTTGGCAGTCACTTTCTTCAAATCGAATTTTAGGGAGAACAATATAGGCAATTCCATCTATCAACTCATAGCTGGCATGAATATCAGACCGATGGATTGCCACACGATCGTTTCTATGATTCTTCCGGCTATCCTGCGCCTGTTTCCGCTGCCCTCTGGACTGTTGTTGGAACCACCGGTAGATAAGCAAGTCAAGGCGAAAGTGCTTTGTATCCAGTTGTTCATCTATGCCGTATCCACTTGTAATCACATCCATTTTGTGGATGATGTCTTCACAAAATACACAAGCGTATCCTTGGCAAAGTTCCAATAATGTTTTGAAGCTTGCAGAGACAACCGCAGATCGAACATCGACCTCTGAATCGAAATTGTCATTCCATTTGGCCTTGATAGCCTTAACTAAGGGCTTGAAAGCCGGATCGCCGGGTATGTACTGGCAGTCAAGGGTATTTACATAAAAGTCAAAAAGGATTGAGAAAAAACGGTTTGCTGCATTGGCAGGCTCTAAAGCATGAATGAGTAAAGTATCATAATATCCTTGGTATCGTATTCCGTTTTTCTCGGTTGGAACAAGAAAATGATTCGTAAGGCGCATCACCTCATCAATCGCTTTGCAAAAGAAGCGATAATAGCGCTGATATTCCGTTGTACCTTGTCCCAGTGTATATCCGCAGAAGTGCTTAAATACAAACACCCAAATTTTACTTTGCGATTCGTCATCGTCCGCACTTCTCCCTTGCAGCGCGAAAATCGTTTCAAGAATAATTGCTTTTTCTTCTGTAATGGACAGCCCTTTTCCCTCAACGAATCGCTTATCAAATGCAGATTTTGCGTAGGAATACACTGCTATTCGCTGCTCTTCCGTCAGAATAGCATTACCAAGAAACGTCTGAGTGGTATATATCTGGTTTATGACTGGTACAACTTCAAGACTTTCATCAACTTTTTCCCCTGAAAAGTCCATTGCGCGCTCAATATCTTTCCATACGAAGCCGTTGCTCTCTGTAAGCTGTCTCGATGACACACCAGCCCTTTTAGCTTCTCGATGCAGTGCCATATGGACACTTATGTTTTTACACAATTCCGCACTGTAAATTATTTTGTTCGGAAACAACTGCATCAGATTTTTCTGTAAAGCATTGCTCATTTCCATAAGTGCCACGACTCCTCCTGTTATTCAACTTTTGTGTTTTTTAGATTCGTTTATAAAATTATAGCAGATTTAGACAAAAATGTCACAAATTATACGAGCTTTTGATGCTTAGTGTAGAAAACTGAGGGGTCTTTATTGAGCAGGGGAGATGTTCTTGTACTTTTGCTTTTTAGGTACTTTTCATTTACATTGTACATTTTTATCTGTCCAATAGTCTGTACTTCTTGAGGATTTTCCCGATGATTGTATGAGTGCACATATTCTTGGACAATATATTATGCATTGTGATATAAGATTGAGAAAACGTATAGAGACATCTAATTGTTTATCATGTTATATGCAAAAAAACAAAAGCAAAAATCCGAGGAAGCCGAAGCAATAATGATTGACAGTATGCCAGGGAGAACTGCTGATGGATATGCAGTTATTTAGATGATGAGCAAGCCTTGATGGTGAAATCCATCATAGGTGGGCTTTCGCCTTAAATTGTGAACGTCTCGTAAACGATTAGCACTTTCGATTGACTGACTGCTAACGACTGGAGTATACTAAATATACAGATTTATTCTGTACCAGCACCTTTACAACTGAATACACAGCATAACAGGTACTTTACTTTCCCGGTGGGGCGCACAGCATGGTCACGGCAGACCATAACCCGCGACTGGGGAGAGGGCATAATGATACTCCTGCTGCCCCACGCGTCAGATGGGGTGACTGAGTTTGGATTGTAAGCATTAAGATCCTTACAAGGTCAGTGAACGGTCGCTGCCAGCGGCTTGCCTGTTATGTTCCCATGTCTGGGGGCAAGCGGCAAATTAGACATTTTTCTTCAGCATTTATTTTGATGCACACGGTCTCTTTTATTATTTACATGACCGTGTGATTGACGCTAGTATGCGTATCGTTTGATTTTTATTGAATTCACATCAAGATTTGCGGGGAAAGTGTACCCTTACACCCGGATAAAACAGAGAAAATATAGAAAGAGCCCGGAGGGCCTTACCAAATCGGTAAGGTTCTCCGGGCTCTTTTTTCTCCCCCCCGGAAAGTGTATTCAAAAGGGTTACACAAGGCAACAGAAAAAATCAAGAAAGGATGTGAGTATATGACAAACGCAAAACAGACGAACTGTGCGAAATACGCACGCGGACCGCCAAAGTGAATCAGAACTGATTCACTTTCTTGGATCAAAACTGAAAAAGTGAATCAAATCTGATTCACTCGCAGTAACCGCCCAAATCCGCCCGGTGTGGGGCAGATGCCCCGCGTCGCACACGGACGCGACATCACCCGCAAACCCGCCGTTTGGCGCGTTTGCGGGGCTGTTGGGCGGCGTGAGCCGTACAACTTAACATTAGAGAGTAAAACTTACTACACACAAAATTACGATATATGAGATAATAGTGTATGCCAAAACAGAAAGGATGATGTGAATGACTACAACAAGATTACCGAAAACCATTACCGCCGGTGCACTGCTTGCAACGCCGATACCGCCCGTAAAATGGATTATCCCCGGTCTGCTCCCGGCAGGGCTGGCAATTTTTGCCGGTCCCAGCAAGGCGGGCAAAAGCTGGCTGACACTTTGGCTCTGCTTGCAGATTTCGCAAGGAAAATCTGTGTGGGGGTGTGAAATAGAACCGAGAACCGTGCTGTATTTCTCGCTGGAAGATACACTGGGTCGTCTGCAAGAGCGCCTTTACCAGCTTGTCGATGCAGAAGAAGACCCGGAACGGCTCATCTTGCAGACGGAAAGTAACGGAATTGGGCAGGGATTGGAGGAACAAATCGTCAGTTTCATCCATACTTACCCCGATATTAGTCTCATCGTCATCGATGCTTTGCAAAAGGTACGAAAAAGCGACCAGAATGGTAGTATGTATGCCAATGATTACAAGGATATTGGTGCATTAAAGGAACTTGCCGATAAGTACGGCATCTGCATCCTGCTGGTGCATCATTTGCGTAAGCAATCATCGTCAGACCCCTACGATCAAATCTCTGGTTCAACGGGCATTATGGGCGTGGCGGATACGACATGGCTTATGCATCGTCAGCGCATGAGTAAAACCGCGACAATCCGTGTAATTGGACGTGATATGGACGAGAAAATGCTGCATATCCGCGAAGAAAACTGCGTCTGGACGTTGGATGAGGAAGAAACCGCAGAACAGCATGCGTTGAAAGCTATTCCTGACTACCTTTGGAAAGTTGCAGACTACATTGACTCGGTTGGAAAATGGCAGGGTACAGCTACGGAATTGCTTGTTGCAGCGAATATTTCTGATGTAAAGCCTAACCAGTTCACCCGGAAGATGGCGCATTATGCCCGCGATATATTCAGCCCTCGCGGTATCGAGTATAAGTACACCCGCACGGAGCAAAAACGTCTGTTTGAGTTCTTCCATGACGATGATGACGGTGATGACGATGATATTGATATATCGGAGTTGTTCCACTGGGGTATCCCACAAACATCGTCATCATCGTCAGCATCGTCATTAAGGTCGCTTGAGGGAAGCAAGCATGGGCGAAGTGTTGCCACAGGGCAACCCGCCGAAAAGCCTACGGGGACAGCCCCGAACCCCTGTGAGGCTGCAAGCGCATGAGAAAGCGCAGTGTCGGAATCAACGTCCGCGTCAGCGTCACTGAGAAACGAAAAATGACGCTGATGGCTAAACGGTGCGGGCTGTCTCTCTCGGAATACTTACGCCAGCGGGCGCTGGGATATGAACCGGGTGGACACCCGCCCAAGGAGGCATTTGATGTATTGGATAAGATTGACGAAATTGCAGAAAACTGTTCGGTGCAGGATGGCGTTGCCGTCAATGCACAGACCGACTGCTTGAGGAATTTGCTCATTGGCAGCAACTAAGATTTGGACAATCAAGGACAGCTTACAGCGTGTCCTTGACTATGCGGCCAACCCGGACAAAACCGAATACGATGCCCTTGCCCAGACACTTCACTACGCAGAGAACGATGCCAAGACAAAGCTGAACGAGAGCGCCCAGCTTGTCACCGGCATCCATTGCAGGGCAAATCATGCGTGGGAAGATATGCGGGCTGTACAGGAACGCTTTGGTAAAACAGACGGCGTGGTGGCGCTCCATGCCTACCAAAGCTTCCGCGAGGGCGAAGTCACCCCGGAGCAGTGCCACGAGATCGGCGTGGCACTGGCCCGCAAGGTCTGGGGCAAGCGTTTCTAAGTGCTGGTCGCTACCCATATGAATACGGATAACTTACATAATCATTTTGTGATAAATTCCGTGTCCTATGTGGACGGAAAGAAATACGAGCAACGCCGCAGCCAGTATGCCGAGTTCCGGGCGGCATCTGACAAGCTGTGCCGGGAGTACGGCTTGT
>OHYU01000587.1_pt1 | contig 17955 bp, 13 predicted proteins | sample 1580331 | NCBI WGS metagenome assembly OHYU01 (sample SAMEA3882519, study PRJEB24775) | human gut metagenome | biome: human-associated habitat; feature: intestine environment; material: feces | place: Netherlands | collected 2009/2010
GAAGCAAAATGGAGGCCTTACAGGCCGACAAGCGGACCGGACTGAATTCTTAACGCGCCCACTGATGGTGCACCAGAAAGCGCCTTGCTGCAAAGCAGGGCGCTTTTCTTATGTTGATCTATATTGGGAGAATCGACACTTAGTGTCGGACCTCTTTTTTAGTTTATACCAGCGAATATAGTATATCAGGGCTTCGAATGTGTCTACAAAATGGAGGCAGCGCTGTATCATGAAAATCGGAACTAAAATCCGCCAAGCTGGACGGTGTTTTGCAGGCTGCCGAGAAGGGAAAACTGTGACAGCCAGGAAAATACAATGAACCAGCGCCGGAAATTGTGTGGTGTGCACAACTTCCGGCGCTGGTTATGGTGGCTGTAATAAAACGTTGGAGCGTGAAAAACGGCAAATAAAACCGGCTAGGGAGAAAAGAGTGGTCAGATGGTTGTCAAGAGGCATAGAACGCGTCAAAAAACACGCGCGCGTTAAGAATCGTACGCGTGCGTTTTTGTGATGTGTTATACTCTGTCCATTGGAATATACTTTGCCCTTGCGCCTTTTCCAGTTATTTCAGCACCTAGAATGATGAATCAAAACACAAGCTGTTACAAGAACTTTTGAAAATCGTAGATGGCTTCGATGTTTCTCCTTACGACGATGAAAAGACCGAAGTAATTCTTGACTTCAAAAACTTGTACTTAATCTACATCAAGTAAACTGCTAAAATAAAAGCGCAAAGGCAGGTTATTTGTGTAAAGGTGTTGGTGTAGACTTGTTGCATGGTAATATGCAGTTGTAAAGGGAAGGCGCAAGCCTTCTCTTTTTTGTTTCAAAACAATTTGACCCAGAACGAAAAACCTGGCTGCCTAGCAGTTGGGAGCTTTATTGTGGGCCAAAGCGTAGCCTAAAAGGAGTGATTTCTGGTGTTGGTTCGTACCAAATCATCAATGCCCAATAATGCTGTCGGGGTCAGAAGTCAAGGGTGAAATGAACTATATTTTCCCCCTTGACATCCACCCCCCTCGGTGTTATGATGCCAACGAGACGGCAGCCGGACAAGCTTGATGCCGCCTCGAATAATTTTTGCTCTATTTGCACCCTGAATGTGGATCACACAGAGTTTGGGATTGATCCGAGGATTACGCCATGAACAAGACAAAAGATATGACCGTAGGCAGCCCCACCAAAACCATCTTCTTTTTCTCCGTACCCGTCTTGCTTGGAACCCTATTCCAGCAAATATATAACATGGCCGATACGATCATTGTCGGGCAATTTTTGGGTGAAGACGCCCTTGCTGCCGTGGGGGCGACCGGAAGCACTGTATATCTTGTAATTGGCTTTGCTTCCGGCCTTACCCAGGGCTGCGGTATTTTAGTCTCACAGGCATTTGGCGGGCACCGTCTGAACGAACTAAAGAAGGTAGTTGGCACAGCGCTCTTGCTCACAGTGGTGTTTTCAGTTATCCTTACTATTCCTACCGTTTCTTTTAGCCGCCAGATTCTGTTAGCGTTGCACACCCCTTCGAACGTACTCCTCTACGCACACGAATATCTTCGCGTCATCTTTGGCGGTATCCTGTGTACGATGGCCTACAATATTGCAGCCAGTATCCTTCGCTCTTTGGGTGACAGCCGCACACCTTTATATTTCCTCATTTTGTCGTCATTCTTGAATATTGTTTTGGATATATTTTTTATCGCGACACTACATATGGGAACTGCAGGCGCCGCTTGGGCAACGGTGTTGTCACAGGGAATTTCTGCACTGCTATGCTTTTGGTACATGTTTCACAACTACAACAATCTACGTCTCAGTATCCGCGATCTGTACCCCGATCCTTATCGGATTCTGTGTATGATACAAAGCGGCATTCCCATGGCTTTAAACCAAACCGTTACTGCGTTTGGAATTATGATTCTGCAGAGCGGCATCAATCAATTCGGTTCTTCCGTAATGGCGGCCTATACTGCCGCTTCTAAGCTTGAATCCTTGGTGATGCAACCTATGATCGCACTGGGCTCGGGCATTTCTACGTATTGCGCACAAAACATAGGAGCCAGGAAAACAAAACGCATTTTTGTTGGTGTACGCAGCACGATGCTCCTTTCCCTTGGTGCTGCAATTCTGGGTATGGCTTTGTATGGAATTGCCTCCAAAGCCATTCTGCGGATATTTTTGAGTGATCCCTCGCCCGAAATGGTACATTATGCACTGCAATATCTCTACACAAGCGTGTGGTTCCTTTTATTTTTGGCATGGATTTTTCTGTTCCGCAATGCTTTGGTTGGGCTCGGGAACGGCCTTATCACCATAATTGGTGGCGTGGCCGAGCTTCTTTGCCGTTTTTTGTGCATTCATTTTCTGCTTCAACCTTTTGGTTTCTGGTGTATTTGTCTAACCAATCCTATTACCTGGATCGTTGCGTGCAGCCTTTTCTGCGGATTTTATTTTCGTTGGGAACACCAGCAAAAACATTGCTCAAAAAGTGCGAGATGATCCATCTCAGAAGATTATCGGGGTCTCTGCCAGTGGATTCTGTCTGAAGGAACGTCTTGGCAATCTCCGCAATGTCATCGACCAGAATTTCGACGAAATGCGAATCGCCGTGATCGCCATGCAGGATGAACAGTTTGCCCATCAGACGTTTATGTCAGAACTGTGTAACCATAAACACTTCTTCTCGAATCAATTCCGGCCATGCCACAGGATCGATTTTAAGGCACCATACAGCACGTTTCAGTGCCAGATGACAAAGAGTTTACAAGAAACAAAAACGACGTTACACAGCCCTCCGGGCATCACGCAATGCATCGTATTCCCATGCAAGGTATATTGGATTGACCGGAGAAAATACCGACGTCTCTGTACAACTTTGAAAAAGATGAGTTGAAAACTATAAGCCTATTGTGTTGCGGAGCGATCAAGCGTTTCGTTTTGTAAATGAATCGTGCATACAAAAAAGCAGACCCGTGAGTCCACGGGTCTGCTTTTTGTATTTGCGATAGGGAAGAGTATGGACGGGTTACGCAGGTATCGATCCGGGAGATTCGGTTTCCAAACACCCACATCCGCTGGGCTTTTCGCGGATTCGTATGGCTTTTTATTTGTGGGCGGGCTCCTCGCCGGCTGGACATTCTCTCCCCATTTGGCAGCCGCTACCGAATGATTCGTGAAGGATTAATTGGTGGGAAGTTCGCGATAGGTCATTCTTTCAAAATCAGAATAACCACCAGCGTCCTCTCCATTGCCGGAAGCGTATAACCCCAGTGTACAGCCGACAAAACCGCCGGCATGTTCCGTGCTTAAAGAGCGCAGATCAATGTCGGAGATAACCGGTTTCCATTCACTATTGCTTTGGTAAAGAACACTGGCCACAAGCCCTTCTACGCGCAACTTCAGTTTAATGGGGAGTGCAGCCGGCAGATCCATTTGCGCCAAACAGCTGTCTTTACCATCTTTGCAAAGAGAAACAACAAGTTTGACCCCCGAATCCTGGGGATAGCACTCTGCCCGCAGATGGTTTTCGTTGCTTTGAACCATGGCAATACCGGCGCAATCACTCTCTTTGCAGAAATGCGGGATAAAGCTGGTTTCAAATTCGCAATTCCAGTGTTGCTGACGCAGCGCGAGGTATGCAGGCTCACCGCAATCCTTCAAGCTGTCGCAACGATGGAAAAGACGAACAATATGCTCTTCTGCGTGCAGTTCCAGTTCGTGATCGCGGTGATTGCGCAAAGTCAGCAATTCCAGCGGCAGAGAAGGTGTATCAAACGTATAGGTTTTACATTGGGGTACGTCGTCAGAAGGCTGCCCCTCGTAAGGCAGCGTGACTACTTCTTCAAGATGACCGACCCCCGCATTTACAACCGGCCAACCATCTTCCCAGGTGACCTTTGCCAAAAAGGTTTCACGCCCCAACAACGTGTACCCCTGGTTCGGCCGGCAAGCCAATACAACCATATACCAGTTGCCGTTTCCGTCATCCACTAAGTCGGCATGACCGACGCAGGTAACAGGATATTGAGCTCCCAAATGGCGATGCGTCAGAATGGGGTTGCAGGGGCAGTACTCGTAGGGACCAAACACATTTTTGCTGCGCGCGATCATGACGCTGTGGTGGATGGAAGTACCGCTTTCCGCATGCAAAATGTAATAGTAACCGTCCTTTTTGTACAGGTGAGGTCCCTCCGGCCAAATGGCTTTGCGCTGGAATCCGGTAAGTACAATGGTGGCATCGGGCTTTAACTGCATCGTGTCCAGATCCAGAGTTTGAATCCAAATTTCGCAGTCGCCATTGTAGCGGTACCCGGCAGAACGCGGCCGTTGGCCGATATAATAGCAGGTACCGTCATCGTCAAAAAAGAGACTGGGATCAATGCCGCCGGTAGACTCACCCAAATAGTAAGGCTCGGACCAGGGGCCGCGCGGATCTTTTGCAGTGACGATAAAATTTCCTTGGTCGGACACGTTGGTGGTAATCATATACCAAGTGCCCTTATGGTAACGAATGGTAGGGGCAAAAATCCCCTGGGAATGCTGACAGCCGGACAAAGGAACCTGAGAATCACGATCGAGCACATTGCTGATCAAATTCCAGTGGACAAGATCTTCGCTCTCAAAAACCGGCACGCCGGGAAAATACGCAAATGTCGAATGAACCGTATAGAATTTGTTCCCTACCCGGCAAATCGAAGGGTCGGGAAAGAAGCCTGTCATGATAGGATTTTTAACGGAAAGCATAGAAAACCTCCAGGTATAAAGGGGTGATATTCTGCATGCAAAAATATAGAGTTATGGCCGCTGCATCCAAGAGGAAAAACAGATGCAGCGGCCATAGCTATTGAAGGGTGCCGCCGAACTGACTTTTCGGATTACAGGCACTGGAAAACAGGGGCGAATGGCAGGAAAAGGATTTTACTCTTTTACGCTGCCAATGGTCATGCCGGATACAAAGTATCTTTGCAGGAAGGGATAAAGCAGAATGATGGGAAGCATCGTCACCACAGTAGCGGCGGAACGCACGGTAACCGGCGTGACGACTGCGGTAGCGGTGTTGCCGCCGGTGGTGGCACTGCCGCTTTGCTGCATGACAGAGGAAAGAAGCTTCATCAACTCATATTGCAGGGTCGTATACTGGGTGTTCATCCGGTTGTACAACATAGCATCGAACCAGGAGTTCCACTGTCCGACAGCTACGAACAGGGCGACGGTGGCATACACCGGCTTGCACAGGGGCGAGATGATACGGGTAAAGATGGTGAAATCGTTGGCACCGTCAATCATGGCGGATTCTTCCAGCGCGCTGGGCAGACCTTCCATGAAAGTGCGCATAACCAGAACGTTAAATGCGCTGACCATGCCTGGAATGACGTATACCCAGAAAGAGTTGGTCAGGTTCATGTTGCGGTACAAAACCAAGGTGGGGATCATACCGCCGTTCACGTACATGGTGATGACCCAGAACAAAGACAGCTGGGAACGGAACAAAAAGCGTTTGCGGCTGATGATGTAGGCCAAAAGTGCGTTCGTTACCAGGGCGAAGATGGTTCCCAACACAGTTCTGGCCACCGAAACCACTGCACCGGTGAGGATGTTCTGCTGATGCAGAACCGTTTTATAGTTCGAGAGCGTAAAGATGCGCGGCCACAGATGGATGCCACCGCGTACGGCGTCGACACCGTCGTTGAAAGAAAGCGCCACCGTGTTCAGAACAGGATACAGCGTAATGGTGACGAACAAAACCAGGAAAATGGTATTGCAGGTAACAAAGACTTTGTCCATGGTGGATGATTTGATTTTCATGTGTACCCTCCCCTTAGAACAATCTGTCTTCACCGGCACGTTTGGCAATCCAGTTTGCGCCGAGAATCAGAATAATTGCAACGACGCTCTTGAAGATACCGGCTGCAGTACCCAAAGAATAATCGTTCTGGCTGATGCCCCAAGTCAAGGTGTAGATATCAATGGTTTCCGAAACACTCTTGACCAGGCCGTTGCCAAGCAGATACTGGACTTCAAAGCCTGCATTCAATACGTTGCCAATATTCATGATCAGCAGAATCATAATGGTGGACTTGATGCCAGGAAGCGTGACGTGCCAGATTTTGCCCCACCGGCCGGCACCATCCAAAGTGGCTGCCTCATACAGGCTGGGATCGATGGAGGTAATGGCGGCCAGGTAGACAATGGCATTCCAGCCGGTTTCCTTCCAAACATTGGCAAATGCAACGATTGGCCAAAAATAACCCGGATTGGCGAAGAAGTTGATGGGCGAATTCAGAATGCCCAGGTTCACCAGCATCTCATTGATGATACCGGTGGAAGACAGCGCATCGTGCAGAATACCGGTGACAACGATCCAGGAAAGGAAGTGGGGCAGATAGGAAACCGTTTGAACAAGCTTTTTGCCGAACATGTTGCGTACTTCGTTCAGCAGGATGGCGAAGATAATGGCCATTAAAAAGGTGGTCACCAGATTGAGAACGCCCATGGCCAGAGTGTTACGGATATCACGCAAAAAGACGTCGTCAGAGAACAGGAATTTAAACTTTGCCAGTCCTACGAATTTAGATCCGAAGAGGCCGTCTTTGGGTTTGTAGTCCTGAAAGGCCATTACCCAGCCTGCCAGTGGAACATAATAAAATACGATGCCGTATACAAAAAAGATAGCCGCACAGACCATCAGAAATTTCTGGCGTGAAATCTCTTTCCATGTAATACGCTTTGATGGATTTTTCATTGGAGAGTCCTCCTAAGGAACGTGTATGGCGAATCATGTGTTGCAAACTAACGTTTAAGGAGCTTGCGGGTTGAATGCATTTCATAAAAAAATGGCCACAGCTACACCGTGCAACCGTGGCCACTTGTATGTGTCAACGTCTATGTCGCCTGCAATAACGGGCATCAAAGACCGGCACGGCGCTCAAGCTCAGTTTGCATTTCTGCCAAGAAATCCTGCGGATTGGCTGCGTTGTACGCAGTCATGTATTGATTCCAGGTGCTTTCAAAATCAGGCGCCATAACAACTTTGGGCAGCCATTCGTGTTTGACTTCGCCCATCTTGACCCAGGCAACACCACCGGGGGTTGCGGTAGTCATTGAACCGGAGTAAGAATACATCGGGAACCAGGGGCCCTCTTCTTCTTTCACAGAACCGATCATATCGACGTAGCTGTCTACGCCGTAGGCAGCAAACACTTTCTGCAGGGGGGTGGACAGGCCGTCCAGGAATTCGCTTGTCTGCTGCTCGGGCTTCATGGCGTTCTTGCCGTCCCGGCTGGTGCCCAGCCACTGCGGCATGTAGGAATAGCTGCACAGGTGTGAGGCCTTGTAGGTGGGATCCGCGCATTTCGTCCGCATTTCATCGGTGCGGTAATACAGGCCGTTTTCATCAACCAGGTAATCCTCACCTTCAACGCCCCAGAAGCGAAGATCGTGGATTTCCTGATCCAGCAGATCGTTCATAAACTTAAATGCAGCGTCAATATCGGAGCAGCTGGTGGTAACGGCCACGCCGCTGGAATTGTTCAGGGTATCGGCGTAGGTGTGCCAGCGGTTTTCCATTCCTTCGTCAATGGTCAGGCCCAGCGGAACGTAGTTGCAGCCCTGCTCGTCCAAACCCTGCTGTTTGAAAACATCATTGACATTGTTCGCGAAGTCCCACCACTGGTCGCACATGCCCAGCACAGCGCCGGTGGAAAGCTTGGCGATGTATTCATCGTAGGTCTGGGTGGCGAATTCTACGTCCACGTAGCCTTTCTGGTATTCTTCGTTCAATTTCTGGAAATACCTCTTGGCAGTAGGCGTGGTATTGTAGTCAACCACCTGCATCGTATCCTTGTCTACAATGACAGAGCCGTCGTTGGGATACCCATCAAGGAACTGGGGTGCATTCTCGATGCAGAAATAGCGCCAGTCTTCGCAAAGTGCCGTGTAGGGAATGTTCTTGGTACCGTTTGCCATGGTGGGGTTGGCATCGGCATAGCTTTCCAGCAGATCGAAATACTGGTCCAGGGTTTTGATTTCGGGGTAACCGGCCCATTCCAGAACACGCGCCTGAATCCAGAAGGCTTCATCGTTATGGGTGGTGGCACGATCTTCGCCATAGGTGTTCTGGAATACGTTGGCCCAATAGATTTTGCCGTCCTCCTGGCGGAAGTTGTCCCACTCTTCGTCGGTGTACATCTCTTTCAGGTTGGGATACTTTTCCAGGTAATCATCCCAAGGCACCAGGACGCCTGCATCGTAAAGAGACATCATGGCATCGCCGCCATTGATGAAGTCCGGATACTCACCGCCCGCGATGATTGTGCCGATGGCTTCTGCGTCGGTCTGGCCGGTCAGCCAGGTCTCTTTCAGTTTGGCACCGGTCTTTTCGGCAATGATGTTCATAACATCGTTGTCATCATTGATTTCGGAACCGGGCATTGCGGTAAACATCGTAAATGTTTTGATCCCATCGGACGATTCGGTGGAATTAGAACCGCCACATGCCGTTAAGCCCAGCAGCATGACCGCGGACATACTTGCCGCAAATGCGCGCCGCCACAATTTTACTTTCATAATTGGCCTCCTGTAGATAGATTTTCCGCCCTTGCGGGTTTCCCTGATTTAAGTATATATACCAAAAATGTTTTACACAACCGACAAATTCCAGTAAAAACCCCTGAAAATTATAGCTTTGCAAATTCAACGGAAGAGGAAATCACGCTAAACAGCGAAACAATGATACAAAAAAGACAGGCAGTCCCCCATCCTTGAAGTATTTTGGAAGGCAACATGCCTGCACTTTTGTTTGGCTTATCGTTGTTTTTTAAGAATGCAAAAAACGAAAAGCAAGTGTATGATTATTCTGGTGTGAATTATTTCCCGGGAAATTCAGAATGTGGTTTCTCGGTTTTGCTCTTCCGAAAATGGGAAGGCGTACAGCCTTTCAGCTCGATAAATTTGCAAAGGAAATAATCCACATCTTTATAGCCCACATCTTCGGCAATGCGGCCGATCTGCTTGTTTGTGTACAATAGCTGGCGGCACGCTTCGTTAATACGGTAAGAACACAAATAGTTTTTAAAGGACTGCCCGTATTTTTTGCGGAAGATTTGCCCTAAGTATGCACTGTTGATATAGTATTTTTTGCCCAAGCCCTGCAACGTCAGGTTTTCCGAGTAGTGTTCCTGGATTTCCTTGTCGATAGAATCCAAAATATCGATGGAGATATTTTTTCGCAGAAGGGAAAGGTAGTCTGCATACTCGCGTGCAAAGCGGAACAGATGCTGTCGGCTCCCGCGGGAAATTCCTTCCCGGAAAGACTGCGCGCTGATAAATTGCAGCATTTCCTTCTGGTTGGCTTCGTTGTCCAAATTGGATGCAAGATGCATAAGCCGGAACAAAAGATAATTTAAGTTCAGGTTGATATCTTTGTCATGTACGCCACGCTGCTGCATTTCGGCAAACAAATGGTCTATTTCGGAGCCGATGCGTTCCTGCTCATTCAGTTCAATGGCGGTAATCAACTGATCCAGGGTATCTTTGCACAAAACGGCTCTTTCTTGCGGAACCGATAACTCTTCCTCGTAATAATAGATCGATTTTGGCTGGCGGAAAGCGCAAAGGTTTTTCAGCCCGCAGACGGTATCATACGATTCAGAAACAGTGGTGATATCGTCCACTTTTTTGCCAACCAGAAATCGCAATTCGTGTTGTGTCGAAACACCCAATTTCTTATAAAAATCCTGGATATACTGTGTTTCGGAACAGCCGGCATTTCGGGCAAGCGCACCGCTGTAAACAAAAGCAATCCCATACCCAACGCGATCCAACGAAGCGTCACAGAAACACCGGCTCCGGTCCTCGCCTAAAATTTGCACACAGCTTTGGTACAGGTCACGCTGCACCATACGGAAGTGGTTCTCATCATCGTCATCTTCGTTGTCCGAAGAATGGCAAGCGGAAATTTCAATGTAACGAACGCCGCCCGAAAAATCCAGATGCTTATGCAGATAATCCACGCCGTTGGGATCATATTTGCCGAACAGCAACGAGATCAAACACCGGGCCTGATAGGCCAGTTCGTACTGCTCCTCCATTTTGCTGTTTTGCGAGATGTTATTGTATTTGCTGAGAATGGATAACAGATCTTGCTTTTCCACCGGTTTGAGAAGATAGTCGATACACCCGTAGCGCAGCGCTTTTTGAGCATAGGAAAACTCACTGTATCCGCTCAGAATCACGAAACCGGCGTTGGAAAGATTCTCCCGGCGAACAGTTTCCAGTAATTCAAGTCCGGTCATTTTTGGCATCATAACGTCGGTGATGACAAGGTCAACGGGTAACCTTTTTATGTACTCCAAAGCCTCCTGTCCGTCAGACAAAACGGCAGCCACTTCATAGCCTGCGGCGTTCCAGTCAATCAACGCCTGCAAACCTTGCGCAATAAACTGCTCATCATCTACGATAATAACTTTTAACATGTCACTCCGCCCTTATTGCTTTGTTTAGAGGGAACCGAATCGAAACAAGTGTTCCAATGCCCGGCTCGCTTTCCACCGAGAACTGTGCAGTATCCTCCGTCATCATGCGGATGCGCAGGCAGGTGTTCACCATGCCTACGCGTCCTTTTTCTTTTAACATTTTCAGGCTGGCGTTGCGCATCCGGTCTTGAATACGTTCTACCTCGGCCTCGTCCATACCGCCACCGGTATCTTCAATTTCCATGCAAAGCGCATCGTTTTCTGTATACACGCGTACAAAAATCCAACCGGGAAAAGATTTTGCTTCAATACCGTGCACACAGGCATTTTCCACAAAGGTGGTAATGGTCAATTTCGGAACCAGGATGTTCTGGCAATCTTCCTGCGCATTGATTTGATACGAAAGGCGCTCCCCGAAGCGATATTTTTGCAAGGACAGGTACGCTTCAACAAACGCCAGCTCACGCTTAATGGTATTGGAATCCGAGGACCAATCCACGTTTTGGCGCACCATTATGGCCAATTTCTGTATCATATCGGCGGTTTCTTCTTCTTTTTTCAGGATGCTGTGCATACGGATGCTTTCCAGTGCGTTGAACAGAAAATGGGGATTGATTTGGCTGTATAAAGCCATCAGCTCTGCGTTCTGCCGGGCAATATCCATCTTCTGCTCTTTCAGTCGGCATCGGTAGGCGGTGTCAATCAGGCTGTTCATCCGGTCAGCCATGCGGTTGTAGTTGTCCATCAGACTGCCGATCTCATCTTGACCGTTTGGCCCGGAAATCTTGATCAACACGTCGCTGTCTATCTGGTTGAAGACTTTTTCCAGACGGAAAAGACGAGAAGTAATGGAATTCTCCAGCAGATTCATCAAAAGCTGCGGGGGAATAATGTTCAGGATCAGCAGCAGGATCAGGATATAGATGTTTTGGCGAATCAGGGCTAAAACGTTGCCGCTTGGTTCCATCACATAGATGTCCAGATCTTCCCCGTAAAGGGTAAAATGCTGGGACAAGCCTACCGAATCAGACGGGGAGAATGTGTCATAAGGCTGCCAACGATAATTGGGCATTGCGTTCGTAAGCAAAATCCGGTTACCGCTGCATACATAAACTGAATCGTTATACCCCATGTTCTGGAAATCGCGGTCCAGCGTGCTGTAATTGATTTCAATACACAAAAGGCACTCCGCCTTATTGCTGTAAAGGCCATTCATCCCACGTAAAAACAACACCTGGCGCCCATCTGTTTCATCATAAGAAAAAAGAAGCCGCGGGCTGTAGCCATCCGCAGTATACTGCTGATACCAGGGCTCCTGCGAAACGGTGGATAACCGTGCAAATTCACTGCCGTTTATCAGGGTTTCATTGTCTGCATACACCCGTATGACAGAATTTGTGATCCGGGAAACACCCTGCAGCAAAGAATTGTGGATGTATTCTCGGTAATTTGAAAAATAGTCCTGGGGACTGGCATATTGCCGGCTCACAAAATCCTGAAGGGAGTTATCCATATACAGGCTGGTAGAAATCAGCGCGGAATCTTCTGTGGCGGCGGAAAGCATCGACTGCACTGATTTGGCTATTTTTTCCATCTGGTGCAGCTGCTCGGCATGCTCGTTCTTGGTTAATGCATGTAAAATTACAATATCGGTCAAAAATATGGGGATCAGAATACATAAAAAATAAAGATATCTAAGTTTTTTCTTCAGGCTTAAGTTATTGAGAAAACTTTCCAGCTTGATTCTGACATGATGAAACCGGTTCATACAAAGCTCCTTACCGGTGAATGTTGCAAAATGACCTTGCTATTTTTAGCGGTGCAAAGTATAATGCCAGTATCAGTATAATTCAGCCGCAGAACCATTGTCAATCAAATAACAGATTGAATAGTGCACAATCTGAATCGCTGTTTTTTGTGAATATTTACATCCTGAAAAAAAGGAGGAGAACTCATTGAGAGGCGTTTTTAATCCGGACAGCCCCATGATGCGCGCCCTGGGCGTTGTGTGGGATCTTATTGTCCTGAATCTGCTGTTCCTGGTTTGCTGCATTCCGGTGGTCACCATTGGCCCTGCCATCACGGCTTTACATTATGTCACCACAAAAATGGCGGGTGAAAAAGACGGCACTCCGGTGGTCGGCAATTTTTTCAAGTCATTCCGGGCAAATTTCCGCCAGGGCGTACTGATGGGAATTCTTTTTGGGGCCGCAGGGGGATTTCTGGGCTATGATATCTATCTTCTATGGCATTCCGGGAATTTCCAAAACAGCATCTTTAAGATTTTGATTCCCGTGGCAGCAATCGCTTATATGATGACCTTCGTATATGCTTTCCCGCTGCTTGCAAGATTCAACAATACGGTTTTAGGTACCATACGGAATGCGTTTATCATGTCTGTGACCTCTTTGCCCCAAACCTTTTCCATGTTGTTGTTGATAGGCGCATGTGTAGCACTTACCCTGTATACACAGACCACATTGCGCTATGGATTGTTTTTGTGGTTTGCGCTGGGGTTCTCTTCGATCGCTTATGCAAATGCATCTGTTTTAAATGGCGTTTTCATGAAGTGCTCAGAGCAGTACTCTTCTCAGATAAATCAGGAGCAGTCTCAGGATACTACGGAGAATTCAGACGACAAAGAGTAACCGTTTGACGGCATAGAAAAAAGCAAAAGAGCGCAGAAGTCATCTTCGGCGCTCTTTTGCTTTGGTCTGGAAATCAGGTTTTCAGCGTAAAGGCAGCAACGCTGCATGCGGGCAAGAGGGAAGTAAAGCTGTTGGTACCAACAGTTATGTCTGTCAACGGCTTCGGCTCGACTTGATGGGGATTATCGAACGTATTGTAGGCAGCCGCGCCGGCACCATCACCGCTAAGCACCTGACCGGTGATGGAAGTAAACTTGCTCAGGCCATCCCAGTGAATTTCAACAGGCACAAGGGTACATTATACCGTTGCTTCTTGCGGGAACCAGATGCGGTAATGCCCGCTTAAAGCAAGCAGCGCAAAAAGATACAGGCAATTGTCATAATAACGCCGCGGTCCGGAACGGAGCGGAGTGCTAAAGAACCGGCGGAGCCATTCATCCGCGCAGGCGTCATCCAGAATCAGGGAACCCTGCGCAATGGTAGCCAGAAGCCCTACAGGATGCAGAGCATTTCCTTCAACGGGTGTGCCGTCGATCAGATAGATGCCGTTTGTTTGCCCGTGTTCCTTTTCTTCAAAAAATTGCTGAATATGTGCAGCTGTTTCTTGGGCCCAACCGTCTTTGTCCCCGAACCATTGGGCATCCAAAGCAATGTTGCCCAACGTGCGGTATGCATCGCTGAAGAACCAGTCGTGACGATCCGGCTGATCACCCCGATGCGGGCGGCCGTCGTACTCGGCATATTCGGCACTCAAACCGGTACGGGCGTGGCAGGCTTTGCGCAGGTACTGGCGGCTGGCCGCTGCGGCTGCATGCCAGAAAGGACGGTCGCATTCGTCGCTCCACAGAGCAAAAAGTTCATAGAAATGCGGCAAATGATAAGAGGGATCGGTAAATTCACAGTTGGGAATGAATTTGATGAGATGGTTTTCGGGGTTCCACATGGGAAATCCGGAACCGGCTTCTTCGCCTTTGTGTACACATGCGTGCAAGATGCGCCGTGCCCAGGAAGCGTAATCCAGTACTCCTTCGCCGGAACCCCAGCGGTTGGCCGCAAAAAACAGGGACATAGCAAAAAATTCTTCGCCGTCAGGGGCGGGTCCATCGGAATTTTTGCTGCCGTCAGTATGACAGGACCAGGCAAAATAGCCGGCGTTTTCCCCTTCGGTGAGGTACATGTGGGTCACGACCCATCGCCACAGGCAGTCGAATTCCTTCTGGCGATTCATTTGTACGCAGAACATCATTGCGTAGGACATGCCCTCGGTACGGACGTCATGGTTCCCCGTATCCTCTATGTACATCATGTCAGGTCCGGCACAATGGCAAAGGCGAACCCCCTCCGGACCATAGAACATCTCCTCAAATGTGCTTTCCAGCTTGTTGTCAATTTCGGCCTGCGAATATCCAAGCCGTTCCAGTCTGTTCAAATATTGCCCGTTATAGTAGGCACCTTCCATAATAATTTCAGCTCCTTTTGAATCGTGTAAGGCGCAACCGATTTACTCGGTCTGCTGTTCTTGTAACTCACTATAGCAGTTTTTCGATTGCATGGCAAGCGCAAAAATGGCACGGGTATGGCGAAAGGCTGTCAGCCATTTGAAAACTCTCTGGAATACAGCAATAAATGAGGAAGACTGTTTCATCCTACATCTTTTTCAAAAATCAGAGGAACAAACAGAAACCGCAACATTCGCCTATCCTTATTTTTCATCATGGTTCTCTAAGGCAACACCGCACAATTCCCGCCTTACGGCTTAAGCACCGTTCCGGCGGCTGCGGCACGGCATCTGCGTTGCCAAAATGCTCGATAATACACAAAGTATTATCTGCGCTTTTGGCTTAGCATCTGCCGCACCTCGCTCGCCGTATCGGCACTTAGAATTATGCGGTATTGCCCTAAATTAAATAATAAATGGTAGCAATAGTAGCGGAGGAAGGGCAAACGGGAAACAACTTTACAAAAGCAGAATCAATTATGAATGGCGGCAGGGTTGTGGCGTCTTCTTGGCGGTATAAGCAAATTGATCAAAAATTGCTGACTTTTCAATCAGAGCGGTTAATCCGCAACGGAAAACAAAAAAGCAAAATACAAGAATTCGTATAGCAAAAAATGAGAAGCGCACTCATACATAAGGATTTATGATAGAGAAAAATTGCCAGAAAGCAAAAATTTTATCATGAAAAGGTAAAGGGAATATGCGAGATCAACGAATTGCTCCACGGGATCCCATCCCTCAGCGAGAGGCTCTGTATATTCTGGTTGATAAGCCCGTCGGCGGCGGGGGCTCCGATGCAAAAGCCAACCGATTTCCTGTTTTCTTGAACGATGAGCGTTTGGTAACATTCGCAAAAATCGTGGGTGGCGTTCAGGACGAGAACATTCTGCAAATGCTGCAGACAGCTAAAGGCTTCCGCCGGTTGGTTCACAGCATTGGTGTGAGCGTTGTCAGTGATGCGCCTGATAAAGCGGCCGTCTTTAGCATGTATTTTTCGGGGGAACATGGCACAGAAGGAGGCAGCGGCAAGATTTCTCTGCGTACCAACGGCGTCGAAACGATCCTGGAAATGGCTTGCGTAGAGGAACAAGATACGGATGCTGTTCCCGGCAAGTTCTTGATAGAACTCCCCTGTGAAGAAGACACGGCCCTTGTGACGGTCAAATTTTACCTTCATGACGGATACCATGCGCCGCGATTTGATTCGGATCCGCCGGTTGAATTTGATACGCCGCAGTATAACGCAATGATCGCACGCTCTTGCTTGAGTAAAAAGCCTTGCGAAGTGGTACTTACTGAATCCTGCTTCATTGGCCAATTCGTCCAAAGACAGATCTTCTGTGCAGTGAGCATTAATGTAATTGCATAACATGGAAAAACGCTCTTGCTGTTCTTTTTGCCGCAGGGAAGAGATGTTTTCATGCGGTGCATTCTGATGGAGTTTGCGGCCTATGATTGCGAAAAAAGTGCAACATCAGCGAAGACAACTCGCAATCCTGAAAGACCGCCGCACCAAAGTATTCTTTTTCCATCTGGGTCATCAGGGCCAGAAGCTGGTCGTTGAACTGCGGTTGATCCTGATAGCGTAACAGCTTGAAGGGATGCAGGGTGGCAAAAAAAGCGCAAGCTCGTGGAACGGCTCAAACATTGCGGTACTAAAATTCAAAATGTACCGCTCGCCCTCCTTTGGAGCTGTAATGCTGTGCAATTCCCCTGAGCCGATGAACAGTATGTCATGGGGTTTCAAATAAAGAATTTCGTCTGCAACGGTCACATTATAGGTGTTTTGGATCGGGCAGATAATCTCCCCGGGGACATGCCAGTGTAACGGGAAGTCTTCCGCTGAATTGTTGTGATATAACCGGATGTTGGAAGCGAGTGTAAAGTTTACAGTTTCGGTGGTACCGTTCAATTTTTCAATCATAGCAAATTCCTCTTAAATGTGACGGCAGCCGCAATTATAACTCCTCAACGAAAAGATTGATAAAATGCAATGCTGCACCAAGCGGAACCGCGTGCTTGAGGTAATGGCAAAGGGAAATATATTCAGCTTCTTCATCAAACGGAGACTATGAAGAAAAGTCTGTAAATAATAATCTTCTATGATAATGATTGAGCTGGAAGCACTAAATTGGAGCTTCCAGCTCTTGTCTTATATATACGACATGATTTTAGGCATGTCAAGAGCAGACGTCAAAACGTCCTTCTCATCATGCATATAGATTCTGTTATTCTGGGAGTCGTCCCTCGTACATAATACTGAGTTCACCGTAGATCTGTCCCCAGTTCCGAATGCTCATAGTCCATTTTTTAGTAGCTTCGAAAGTTGCCAGATATAGGGCTTTCAGGAGCGCTGTATCACTTGGAAATACGCTTCTCTGACGGTTGGGCTTACGGTAGGTAGAATTCAGACTTTCGATAGCATTTGTCGTGTAAATAACCTTTCTGACATCCGGTGAGAACTTAAAAATCGGTGTTATTGCATCCCAGTTATCATACCAGCGTTTCATGGAATTTGGGTATTTTGCGGTCCATTTTTCAGTAACTCGATCCAGAGCCAGTCTAGCCTTCTCTTCATCGGAAGCATGGTAAATCGTTTTTAGGTCAGAAGCGAACGCTTTTCTGTCCTTATCCGGAACATATTTTAGCGTGTTTCTTACCTGATGTACAATACATCTCTGATACTCTGTTTTTGGAAATGCAGCGGCAATTGCCTCTTTAATGCCACTAAGACCGTCAGCGCAGATAATCAGGATATCCTTTACACCACGATTCTTCAGCTCATTCAGAACAGACAGCCAGTACTTTGAACTTTCATTATCACCGACAGTGATTGAAAGAACCTCTTTTTTCCCTTCTGTGTTGATGCCAAGAATGACGTAGGCAGCCAGCTTTCTGATCACTCCATTATCGCGTACGGAATAATGGATGGCATCTATATAGAGGATCGGATATACCTCATCCAGCGGTCGATTTTGCCAGTCTTCGATCTGAGGCAGAATTTTATCTGTAACGTCTGAAATAAAGCCTTCTGATGTTTCAAAACCGTAGATATCTTCGATGGTTTCGGATATTTGACGGGTCGTCATCCCTTTTGCATACATGGAAATAATCTTCTGATCGATATCAGAAATATCCTTCTGACGTTTCTTTACAATCTGTGGCTCAAATGTTGATTTACGATCCTGCGGAACATCGATATCCATGCTGCCATAGCTGCTGTTTACACGTTTTGATTTATATACCCTTCATCATACTCTTAATTCTCATAATCGTTTCTCCCCTCTGAAACATGTTTTGTTTTTCCTCTGCTTCACTATACAATACCGTTGTAAAAACC
>OHYU01000590.1_pt1 | contig 17840 bp, 14 predicted proteins | sample 1580331 | NCBI WGS metagenome assembly OHYU01 (sample SAMEA3882519, study PRJEB24775) | human gut metagenome | biome: human-associated habitat; feature: intestine environment; material: feces | place: Netherlands | collected 2009/2010
AAAAGCATCCACGGTTTTACACCTGAAATTTTTACCCTCAAAACGCAAAAAAAGCCCGTAAAATCGGGGCTGCAATAAGGAACGTAAAAAACCGATTGAGAAAGAAGAAGTTATCAGCAATAGGTTTAGTTATGTTAATTAATAGTTAAAACAATCGACTGTCTAAGAAACGGTCGGTTGTTTTGCTGTTTATATTAAATTGAAGAATAAGATTGCTCTGCAAACATATGAGTTTACAGAGCAAATCAAATTAAGCAATGTTGATAGTATTCAGCAATTCACTGGAATTATTATCGAACACAAAAATGTAGTCACCGCAGGATTCAAAAGTGTACGAACCGCCTTCTTTGATCTCATCAACTGACTGCTTTTTAATAAGACTCCAATCCTCAAGCGAATATGTCAGATATTTACCTTTATAATAGGTTATTGCTTTTTGGGAGTTGGCATAAATGATTCTTTCGTGATTTTTAGTTTTCTTTTCTTCAAAATGTGATGTTTCATAATTCCATAAAATAATTCTGTCACCGTCAATTTGTTCAGATACATTATCTGTAAATCCTTTTGCGTAATGTGAATACTGTGCTATGATAATTAAATATTTATCAGATTGTTTAATCGGCTGATATGAATAATCAATATTAAAAGTTGTCCCGGATTCTACGACTTTACCATTATCTATATTTATTATATAATAGTTGTTTAATTTCCCTGATTTTAGCGGAAACAATATCAATTTATTATCATATAAAGATGCTGTCATATCAGTTTTAGATAAAAAAATCTGTTTTGCATTCTTCTTATTATATACATTGCAAAAAACTGTTTTTTCATTTTTATCAGTTATTTTCAAGTAACAATGATTGCGGTTATTGATAATTTGTATATTTGCAGAAAAAAATTTTTTTTCAACAGTTATATTATAGTCATATGGGCATTTATCTAAATCAATTATTTTCATATCATCAACACTACTATATGCTTTTATGTCATAACGCATATTAATATCGGAATAATTAAGAACATATAATATGTCATCGACGAAATACATATCGTAAATACTATGTGATATGTTATGTATTTTAATAACATTACCAAAATAGTCGAGCTGAAATATTTTTTTAGAATCAACTGAGGGAGAAAAGAATATAAATTCCTCGTCGGCTGTTACAGTAGAAGTTTTTGCAATAGAGATATTACATATTTTATCTATATTTCCTTTTGAATTTTTACAATAGATTCCATCAGAGTCAAGATAAACAATTAAATCATTAACATGACAAGCATGAGAATAATTATCTTTAACATGGATACTAATATCGCCCTGATTTGTGAATAAATGTCTTAAAATAAGTAAGCCGATAATTATAAATATTAGCGGAAACGCAATCATATTTTTTCTATATTTTTTTCTCATAATAATCCTCAAATTTCTGATTTCACAAAAGCACCTATTAATGAAATAAAACAGGCTGATTGGCAAAATGTTAATGTAAATCAGCCTGCTAAATTATCATATTGAAACGCTGAAATAAAACCTTATTTTTTCTGTATTAAATAACCCACATCAAAAATACAACCCTCTTTATTCGCGATTTCATCAATAGAATTAAAATAGGTCGTATTTCCATCATTGTGTTGTGCTTCAGTATAGTTGCTGTATCTATTAAATGTCGCTATCATACCTGAGTTATCATCTTTTATTCCAGCAACAGAATGCTGTTTTTGATATGTGACAACTTTTGCGAATGCTCCTAACTCAATTGAACTTTCGTACTTATATGAAAAATAAGCAACATTACCATTTGTAAACTCGCTATCCATTTCTTGAGCTAAAGCATTGCCAAAATCAAATGCATATTCTAAATCACCAATTTTAGGGTTCTTGTAAGTTTTATATGTTAGGTTGAGAGAGTCTAGCCAATCCGATACTTTATCCGGGTTACTACCATAAAAACCATCTTTTAAATAATCGGTTTTATTGGAAAATAATCCACCAGTAACTATATCTAAAACTAAAGCATTATATTCAAACTCTGCTGCGGTTTTGAAAAAGTTAACATTTTCACCAGCTAATGTTGCTGCATTAAAGGCTGCCATTAATTCGCATATTACTCCATGCATAGGCACATCTGCAAACATTAATCCACCATCATCTGAAAAATTTCCGTTGGATTGATTAATAACTAGCATCTTTTCGTTATAAAAATATATATTTTTATCATCGCCATATTTTTTAAGACCAATTTTGGTATTATTCGTGTAATTTTTCATGGCTCTATTGATTTTATCATTAGAAGTATAAGTCCAGCCAACATACTGCATATAAGCATCGCCAAACCTCGTCCAATCAGCAATAGCACAAGTCATAAATCTTGCATTATTTATTCTGTCTGTTGATACTGAAATTTGATTGTTTTTATAGCTTAAGTATAAAGGTTTACCTATAGTATCGTTGTTTTCATAATACAAAACTTTTGAGCGTATTACCAGACCATTCTCACCAAGCAATCCTTTAGCACCGTTATTATAAGGTAGTACTTCCCATAATTGTCCCTGCAAGTTTAAGTCATTGCCCATAAATACAGAATAACTTCCGTCATCATTCAAGTGCAGAGTTAATACCAATTCTTCATTATTCAATGCATGAATTTTATAACCTTCATCGCACCATTCAAACTTGAATTTTTGATTATTGTTTCCTGTATAATTATACATTATCAAAGACGCCCCTGGATTAGTGGAGTTGTCTTTTACATTCATATAGTATTCCGGATAAATACCTACCATTTTAGTAAGATAATATGTCTCTCCATCAAGAAAATCGTATTTATCACCTAAAATGTCAGGTTTATCCATGGGATACGGATCTTCAATATCCGAATAACCGTCACCATCTGAATCGTCATTACTTTCAGGATTAGAATTCATAATAAAATAATAACCAGCAGTTACTTCCTGCTCTTTGTGATCCATTATAATAGTCTTATAAATCGGTACAGGTTCAATTTCAACACCATCTTTTAATCCGTCTTTGTCAGTGTCAGGCAAATCATATCTAGTGTTAACTATCTGTCCGTTCTGCACTCGTATACCAGCTAATTCAAAAACATCATACAAACCATCACCGTCTGTATCTTTTGTATCAAAGAAAGTATCCAATGCAATTTGGGAATAAATATCGGCTAAATCATTAGTTGTAATGGCTTTGTAGAATTCACCATGAGTCATCTTTGCCATATGTTCAAGTGTTTTATCATCAGAACCTAAGCCAAACCCAATAGTGTAGATCGAAATATCTAAACTATCCGCTTCTTTTAAATATGAATCAGAAATATTACATCCACCATCAGACATAAATACAATCATTTTTTTTGGAGCACCTGTCTGTGTTTTTAGTAGTTGAATTGATTGATTTATCGACGCATCAAAATTATTACCTCCGGTAGAGTAGATATTATTCAACGAGTTTAACAATATGTTTTTCTGACCCACAGAAGTAAAATTACAAAGTATCTGAGGCCTGCTGTCTTCAGCCAAAATAGCTACATTATCTTTATTCCTTAGAACATTAATAAACGATTCAGCTGCCTTTTTTCTGCCTGCTTCATATGGATCGTTGTATTGCATACTACCCGAACAATCAATGACCAAAACTGTGCTTAATCCACTTGGAGCATAATCATAATAACTCGGATATAATTCAGTAGACCATGCTTTGTACCATTCTTCCCTATTAACTATCATATACTTACTGAAGTGTGTAGTCTCCACACTTACAGTTGAATTTTCCTCGTCAAGTGTGGTGTCCAGCTCGACAAAATTGTCATTTTCTTCATCATACCATAAAAACAGTAGGTTGTCAAACTCAGTATCACCAAGCTTAGAGTTATCGATCACATATGTAAGTGTAGCCTTATCGAACTTCGAAGTCGTTTCTATTGAGAAAGGCTCGCCGACCAGTCCCACAACGTCAGTGCAGAGTATATCCTTGTTCATAATGCTCTCAACGGTTGTGGTTTTCTGGAGATTACCCGTGCCCTCCATAGATACACGAACCTCTGTAACGGCACAATCCTCGTTTTCAACCTTGTGAATAAACGTCTGTAAACGCTTTTCATCACCGTCAAGAATACCATTTTCGTTTGTATCGGGATTTGTAGGATCAGTTTCAAGATAGATTTCATCGCCGTCTTCTAAACCATCGTCATCGGTGTCTTTCTTTAGCGGATCAGTATTATAAGTATTGATTTCTTCTCCGTCATTAAGTCCGTCGCCGTCCGTATCATCATTATAAGGCTCTGTACCAAGTTCATACTCCTGAAGATTTGTTAATCCGTCTTCATCAAAATCCTCATCACCGTCTGTAATTCCGTTTTCATCTGTATCAATCAAAGTCGGGTCAGTTCCGGTAACAAACACCTCATAATAGTCATCAAGAAGATCACCATCGGTATCTACCAACGTGCTATCACTTCCAAGATACTGCTCAACGCAGTCAGGAAGCTTATCTCCATCGGTATCTTTGAGAAGCTCCCAATTATTCATATCTTCAAAGAAATCAGGTAAGCCATTGTCGTTTTCATCCTTCATATACTGCCATTCATCGACAGGTATATCCAAAGGCTCTGAAACAGTGCCAACCAATTCGCCAGCATTGCCACTATAGTTAGCGTTTACGCTTGGACAGTTGAAAGTTATTGTATCCGCAATAATGACAACATTATTGAGATTCAGATTCTGAGCCATTATCTCAACGTTGCCGAAAGGAGCATATACCAGACCATTAAGATTAACGTTCTGGCTGTCAATCACAATATCTCCATACTTTGAAAAGATGACAGAATTGTTTGTGTTTTTTACCTCGCCGTTAAGGGTAACATCTTCAAAGGCTTTAAGCGCCGTGTTGATATTTATGTTGCCTGTAAGAGTAGCATTACCCTCAACCTCCAGCGGATCATTGATGTTTATGTTTATTTCTTCAAGAGTGTAATCCTGTGAATATTCATCAATATTATTGCCTGAAAAATAGGCTGAATCGATCTTATCAAAGATATATATCATTTCTTTGCCTGCATTCTCAGTTTTCGTACCATTAACGTTCAAATTCCCATTTGAAACTATTGTGCCGTTTGTCGCTATATTTCCATTCACACAGAAATTGTTAGCATTAATGGTGATAGACCCCTCTGTATCAGAAGCGGCAAACATTGTGTAGGGATACTTTTCTGCTGCCTCCTCTGCTACTGCCGGCAAACTCGGTAAAAGAGTTGCCGCCATAGCTACACTCATTACGCCGGAAAGTATTCGTTTGAAGTTGCTTTTAAGTTTCATAACTTCTCCTCCATTTCCGCAATACGCAAATATATATTCAACTCTATATATTCGAAATACTGCATATTATCAGTCCGTATTGTGATTGTTCAGTATTGGTTCTACGTCAGAAAAACCAATAATTCACATATCTTAGTTCATTGGAATCACCAAACCTCTCTGCCTAAAGCATAAACTGTAAATTAATACAAAACCTCCGCACTGTAAACAGTGACCGTTTCGTAAGATGTGCCCTTGTAGACCTTTGCAACTGTTTTAACACGGTAGGTTCCGCTGCCAATCGGCGAGAATGAGTTAGGATAACTGCAATACCAGCTGTTAAAAGTTTTGCTCCAGTCGGTTATTTTGCGCCATGACATTCCGTCTTTTACCTGCAAGGTCTGAGTTACAACGATTTTAGTTGTTGTTCCCGATATTCCGTAAACTGTGCTTTTACAAGATGCTACACCGCCGGAAATAGTCAAATTACAATTGACACTATCCGTATACAAATAACAGGGAGAAACAACACTACCATTATCAGGCGGAACAGCAGCCGACACTGTAGCTCCTCCAACTGAGCAGAAAACAAGGCAAGCCATAAAAATGGGTACAATTTTTTTCATAATATCTCCTCCTACAAAAAATGAGTGCAAGAGAAATTTTTCCTCTTACACTCTTAATGACAACAAAATATTCGGCTTTGTGAGCTGTTTTTCAAAATTTATTTCAATTTTGTAGACTTGCACAATTCGAGCACATCGTCTTTGTTCATATTGCTTTTTATTTGTAAGATATACCTACCATTATCCCACATAATACAGAAATCATGGTTGGTACTTTGAATAAGATATTCCTGTCCTGATTCATCAGTGTAGTATTCAAGTTCAGAATGTTCGTTATCAAAATAACCTGAGTAACTATCATGAACGAATTGCTCGAAAAAGATATATTTATCACCATTAAAATAAGCGGCGAATATTGTTCCGCTGTCCCGGTTATAATCAGATAATTCAAAACCGTCGGGCAGATTTGAGATCGCATATTCTTCTTCAATAGTCGCCTGATAATCTTTTTCAGTATCGCTGTTTACCGAAACGGCAGTGTGATCTTCGAAAATACTCATAAAGAAATCATGAACCGCCTCACGCACCGCTTCAACGCTCAGCGAGGATGCCGATAAAATTATTACAACAGCCGCTATACACGCCGCTCGTCTTCCTCCGGTACATATCAAATTAAAATACGGTTTATTCCTTCTTCTTATAAGTTTGTCCATCTTACGTTCGAACTTTTCTGAGAACTCGGCATTAACATCAAAATTTACAGAGTCAATAAATTCATCAAGCTTAGGTTCAAAAGCCTCGCCTATAGCTCTTGATAATATTGAATAGTTATCCATTATAAATGCCCTCCTTTTCAAGCAGCTTTGCAAGACTATCCTTTGCGTGCTGAAAACGCTGTCGTGACGCCGCATTGGAAATATGCAGTGCTAACGAAATCTCACTGTACCTCATGCCAAGAGTGATTCTCAGGTAAAGAATTTCCTGATCGGTATATGAAAGCCGCTTGATACAATCAACTATATTATCGTAATTTCTGTCACAAAGCGTCTCGTCTGTTAATTCGGGAATATCTTCGCTTAAATTCATAGCTTTAATGTGTTCCTTTTCTTTTTTCAGTAAATTCAAAGACACGTTTCTAACAGTAATGACAATATAATAGTCCAATTTGTGAGATTCTAAATTTTTAATTTTTTGAAAACTTTTTGCGAGACTAAAGAAAGCCTCTGAACAAGCTTCTTCGGCTAACGCTTTATTTTTCAAAATATTAAACGCAATCGCATAAGCCTTAGACCTATTTTGATTATATAAATCCTCAAATGATTTCTTATCGTCTTCGTTATCAATTAAGGTTAAGTATATTGCAAGCATAATGTCACCCATTTATTTTTGTTTATCCATCTCATACAGCAAAACCAAATAATCCGCCAACACCCGTAATTTCGCCTTAAACTCGTCAGATATTTCAACGGATTCCTGTGCTGTCCTGCCTTCCAAGGCATCCTTAACCGCCTGGTTACACAACCGCCACCATTTCAGTCTGCTGCCGTTATGGTATTCCTTGCGAAGAATCTCTGTTGCAGAATTAACAGCCTTGTTTACAGCGCTTCTGGAGATCAGCATATAATCCGCAATGTCGTTAACAGAGGTCTCTTCATACCCGAATGCGCCATATTTTCTGCCAAGAATTTCTCTTTCTCTCGCCGATAAGCTTTCAAACAACTCCTTGAAAAACTCAAGGCTAACTTCAATGTAAACCTTTTTATCGGGATGCGGATCGTTAACGACAAGCTCAGGATTTTCAAAGTACTCAATTCCGTTCTCTGTTTCCGCCCGTATCATCAGCGTTTCCGTTTTAAAAGAGAATGACAGACAGCTTTGAACGGTTTTCCTGTCCATGCCAAGCTCCTTGGCTATATCCGAATTTGACATACCTTCATTATGCAGCTTGCGGCATCTTTGTATTTTTGAGAAATCGGAATGTGAAAGTCCTGCCGGAGAACTGAAATTTTCAATAAACTCCTGCATTGCATATCGAAGTCGGGGAGTAAGATATGTCAGCAGACTGCCCTTGCTTGCGTCATATTTTTTTGCTTTCAACTTTTCAAAGAACGTAAGACAGCCAACCTGAACAAGGTCTTCAAAGGTATCGCTGAAACGCAAATAATTTTTGTAGTCTTTTGCGACCGCAGCAGCAACGCTATGTATAAACCCGACATTCTGCTCGTACAGATCATATAAAGCTTGCATATTACCGTCATAATATTTCGATATCAGTTCCTCATTTGTCATTCTTAACCGCCTTTGGTCTACCTCTCTTCGGAACGTCAAAACCGCATAATTTGTAAAGATTTTCAGACTGCATTTGCTGTTCAAATTCCTCATTGCTGAATTCGGGAGAGGTCATTGCTCTATGGTACAGTTCTTCTGCTTGTCGCAGAAGAACTGATTTTTGTTTTCCATCAATAACTTTTCTCTGATAGCTCCGCATAACCCTGTTAAGACAGCGCCGATATGACTGATATTTCGGATTATCTGCGTTTTCTTCCTTAATTCTGACCGTTCTGTAAGCCATCTGATTACAGGTAAATCTCGGATTTTCAGGTGCAGGCTTATCGCAGTATCTTGTTTTGTAGCCTTTGGTCATAAGAAAAAATCGTCCGCAGTGCTTGCATCTGCGTATATGATGTCCTGCCATAAGACCTTTTAGAAAATCGACCTTTAAAAAGCTCTGCAATCTCTCAACATGGTAGTATTCCGCAATTACATACTCTCCGCAGCCATCGGTTATTTCTTTGGGGATCATATTCATTTCAAGAAAATCAGCGCTTGTATACGACATATATTCATTCATGATAGGATTTGCGGTCATCTTGTACGCCATAGGATTTGTAAGAAAGTCGTAGTAAGCGGCGGCAAAATTTTCGGGATCAAGCTTTTTTAGATGTGACAGAAAGTCGTTTACAAAGTAATACATAGTCTTATTGAAATTAAAAATATCATCGATCACAGGCTTGTAAAGACTTGCGGTCTTGTAATAAAGTTCCCAGTTTTCGGAATTCATAATTGTGCCGTCCATATCAGTAAATCCTTTGAAAAATTCGACAGCATTCTGAGTATCAAGAACCTGAAATATTTTATGTTTTTTTAAAGCCGTATCTATTTCGACCATCATGCTGTTAAGCCTGCCCCAATTCTCTTTTGAGGGCGGTATATATTCAACGGAAATATCCTTTTCAGCATTGATTTCATGGTTCATTATGTATTCCGCCGATCTATACTTATCATATATCTCTTCGAATTCGGAAGGAGAAATATTCATACACGACTCCGAAGGCTCACCCAATAAAAATTCCTGACCGTTGACCTCAATCATATTCCCTTTGACATAAAAACAAATATCGTTAAACATAATTACACCTCAAGGCTGTCGTTTTTACAGTTTCCAAATTAAGTATATCATATTTTGCCGCAATATGCAACTGAAAATGTCGTGTTGAATAAAAAAATAATGTTATGTGATTTTATTCATTTTCTGAATTTCCGCATATAATAATATCAGAGGGTAAAAAACGCACCGCAGATTTCGTTTTCTGCGGTGCGTTTTTGTTTGCAGAACCGAGGTCAGCGGCTTTGCATATTAAAAGGAGGTCGATAAAATGAAAGAATTAAAAATGTACAGCAGCGAGTATATTATGAATACTCCGATGAAACCGATCGAATATTGTGTTGACGGTTTGATCTCGCAAGGATTGTTTATTCTCGCAGGAGCACCGAAGGTCGGAAAGTCATGGTTAGCGCTTGATATGTGCTTGTCTATAGCAAAAGGAGAAAAGGTGCTTGGAAAAGAAACGTCCTGCGGTCATGTGGTATACCTTAGTTTAGAGGACAGCTTGATACGTCTGCAAAACAGGTTGTACGAACTGACAGACGATCCGTCCGATAATCTTCATTTTGCAATTATGGCGGAATCAATTTCAAATGGTCTGCCTGAACAAATTGAATACTGCAGGAAGCGGTTTGACGATTTGAAAATTGTTGTGATAGATACTTTGCAAAAGGTACGTAACGAATCGGAGTCAAGCTACAGTTCAGATTACAAAGAACTATCCGTTCTAAAAAGTCTTGCGGACAAGCTTGGTATAGCTATAGTTCTGGTTCATCACACACGAAAGTGTTCCGACGGCGATCCGTTCAATATGATTTCAGGCAGTACAGGTTTGAGCGGTTGCGTTGACGGAAGTATGGTTCTGATTGAAAGCAAGCGTGGAAGTCGAAAAGCTAAACTGTATTGCGTAGGTCGTGATATTGAAAATCAAGAGATCAATGTTGTGTTTGAAAGCAGCAGATGGAAAGTGTCTGATGAGATTAAAAATATCGAACCCGACTATTTCCCCTTTGCTGTTCACGACTTTATGGTAACTCAGAAAAAGTTTAAAGGCTCTGCTACTGAACTTGCTGAAAAGTTATCTGCTCTGCTGGACAAAGAAATGTTTTCAAATCGTGTCAAAAAAGATTTAATTCAACACGCTTATGAATTGCTGGATTACGGAGTAACGTTTGAATCCAAACGCAGCAACGGACAGCGAATAATTATTCTGAATTACGATATGAAAAGTGACAGCAGTGACGGCAGAAATCTTATGCCGAAGGAGTGTGAAAACGCTGACCCTGCTGTCACTTGCGGTAACAGTGAAATGCTTGAAAAGCCTTTAAATACGTTGCTTGCGATTGATGAGTACGAAGTTGAGGCAGAAAAATCCGCTGTCACTGTTTGTGATTCTGCCGACCCTGTTGATGACGTTACTGACCCTGCCGCTAATGAAGTTTATGAAATCGAGTTAATGAGCCTTGATGAAGTACTGCATATGTCTGCTAATAAAATAAGAAGTCAGCTTGCGAATAAGGGGATTGACATTCCGCCGTTTGAAACGCAAAGAAAGGCAACGTAAGCCGATTTGCGTGGCTTGAATTTTTGTCGGGTAAGTCTAGCAGAAACAGCTTAAAAGCCGACACAGGCTATTTGTGAGCCGCTGTGGGCGATATGTGGGAGAGGTTTTAATTCTGATAATAAAAGGCGATTGTCAATCTGCACAAATACCGGATATGCAGAGGTTAAAGTAAGCATAACTAATAATTTGCAAGTTAAAGCGACGGTGTCGCACTCACAGCGGACAGCAAAGCTGACCGCAATATTTTGCCGAAATTACGGAGGTTTTCGGCTCTCAAGTAAAAGGAGTCTTAATTTGCAAAAGTATGAAACGGAGGTGTCGCAGCAAGTAAAAAATCAATAAAAATGCGGAAATATCGCCCTTTGGAGTGTGCACCAAAAGGTAATACCGCAGGAAACGGAGGTAATTATGGCAAAGAAAATAGGAATAAGCTTAGACAATGAAACTTTGGAACTTTGTGATGAGTATGCGGAGAAAACTTCGCACTCACGTTCAGAATTTATAGCCAAGGCGATAAGGGAGTATGTTTCCTCAATTGAAGTCGGCAGGCAGAAGAATATCATCGCAAAAAATCTTGCAGATGAAATCGTGAAAGGTAGCGAGGCAGGGATAACTAAAATCTCAAAAGGCTTGTTCAGATACGCAGTTGAGCTAGAAATTGTGATTATGATACTGTCGGAGCTGGCTGATATTCCTCCGAAAGTTATAGCGGAGTATCGCAAGGAGGCGGTGCGTAACGTTCGCAGGACAAGGGGTAAAGTTAACCTTGACGATTTGATTGCAAGGAACAACCGTGAATTTGCCGAACAAAATATAGCTGAAAATTCTTGCGAATATGGCGAAGGTGATGTTATCGTTAACGCCTATGAGGTTGATGATAACGAATTGTAAAATCGGTGCGTATCAAATTCGCACAAAAAATTTAAAACGAAAGGACTGAACTGATTTGTTTACACGAATTTTCTCAACATTTGTTCCGATATATATCGGAGAGCAGGAGGTATATGGACACAAATATTATAGAAAGAAACGAAAGCTGTTGCTCCGGCAGCATAACGCAAACTGAGGATAAGTATATCAAAAGTCGTTCCGAGATCATTGACGGAATTGTTTACAACATCAACTCGGTGTTTGATATGACCTCAAAATCCACAGCTGAGGACAAGCTGAAATATTTGCTGAGATCCGCCGCTGAAAAATTATCATAAATTTATAGATTATCGCTGGACTTTCAGAATCGATTGTGATATACTATCTGTAATCTCAATCGGTTTGACAGAGTCCGCATAATGGACGGAAAGAGAGGTTAATAATGTCAGACACGAATAAGATAACGGCTTTGTATTGCAGGCTCAGTCACGAGGATGAGCTTGCGGGAGAAAGCAACAGCATTTCAAATCAGAAAGATATACTTCAAAAATATGCCGATGAACATGGATTTTACAACACCGCGTTCTACATTGACGACGGGTACACGGGAGTAGATTTCGAACGTCCTGCATTCAAACGCATGATAGACGATGTGGACAACGGCAGGATCGGCACAATAATTACAAAGGATCTCTCAAGGCTTGGTCGAAATCATCTGCACGTAGGATTATACACAGAGGAATATTTTCCGCGCAGAAATGTCCGCTATATTGCGATCAATAACAATATTGATTCCGATAATCCGGATTCCTCCGCTGTCGATATGGCGGCATTCTACAACATTTTTAACGAATTCCACGTCAAGGATACAAGCAGAAAAATTAAGGCAAGCTGTGTAATAAAATCCGAAAGAGGGCAGAGAGTCGCTTCACGTCCGCCTTACGGTTACATGAAATCTCAGGAGGATCACAACAAAATTCTGCCCAATCCCGAAACAGCGCTGGTCGTAAAATATATTTTTCAACTATGCGCTGATGGCTTGGGTCCGGCTCAGATCGCGCACAGGCTTGAGGAAGAACAGATATACACTCCTGCGATGTACGAGTACAGTCAAACGGGAAATGTTATTTCTAACTTTGATACAAGCTATCCCTACCGCTGGAATCCGACCGCAGTTGCAAATATTTTGGAGGACGTCAGCTATCTCGGACACACTTGTAATTTCAGGTTCGGCAGAGCGTCATACAAAGACCATCGGAAATTAAAGCTGCCCAAAAGCGAGCACAAGCTGATTGAAAATACTCATGAGCCGATAATCGACATTAATATATGGGAGATAGTTCAGCGACTCAGGCAGAGCAAGCGTAGGTTCACAAGGAGCGGAGAGAAAAGTATTTTTGCCGGAATAGTCTTCTGTGCGGACTGCAAACAGAAGTTATATTTTCACAGACACGCAAGAGAGAAGTCTGAAAACTGGAAATTTATCTGTTCTTCGTATCGAAAAAATAGTCGGGAACAATGTACCATGCACGGTATTAAGGAAAGTCATCTCAAGGAAATCGTACTGCATGAAATACGGAATGTGACTGCGTTTGCGAGAGAACGTACAGATGATTTTGCTGAGTATATCAGTCGGGAGTCAAATACTGCTGCTAAAAAAGAGCTGTCCGAAGCTAACAAAAAACTGAAAAAGAGCGAGAAAAGGCTTGCCGAGGTCGGAATAATTTTCAGAAAGCTGTACGAAGATCACGTTCTTGGTACGATTGATGATGATCAGTTCAGAATGCTGTCGCAGGGATACACTGATGAGCAGAATCAGCTTAAAGCGGAAATATCAGACTTGAAGCATACGATGCAGGAGCTTCAATCCCAGACGGCTAACACCGCAAGATTTGCTGCGCTTGCTAAAAAGTACACAGATATTACAGAATTAACTCAGGAAATCTTACACACGTTTGTATCGCGCATCGAGGTTCACGAAAAGCTGAAAGACGATAACGGCAGTATCACGCAGGAAATCGATATTTACTTTACTCATATCGGAATTGTAAAGTAGACAAAAAGAAAACGGAGAGCATTAGTCTGAATAAATCAGATGACTCTCCGTGATACATAAGTTTAGGGTCGTTCCCTATTTGTGCCGCGATAATACGAGCTTTTCGAGGTGTGCATCTATTCTATTGCACCAATATGTGTTGCGACTATGAAATAGATGAATGAGAAAAGTGTAGCCGTCAAAATAATTTAGTTTAATCTACATCAGCATGGATAATAACGTCCCAAAATAACTTTTATATAATTAGCACGTAAAAGTGCAGTAATAGTGTCTTGAATCATACCAGTTAGTTCTTCGTACGTTATGTGATAATCGCTTCCTTCAACTACATCCAAAACCTCTTGCGTAATAGTTGTAAAATCAAAAGGTTTTTTTGTTCTAAAAATTAAACCTGTGATTAGATTTTGATAATCTCTACTACAAGAAATCTGATTTCCCATTTTAATTTTACACATATATGTGCCTCCTAAACAAAGTCATACGATTATTACAATGATGCTACTTGCAAATTCATTGTATATTTATATGAAACATAATAATATTATATCATAATTTACCCAAGATTACAATGAATAAATAGTTACAAAATCTTCATTTGTAATCATTGTAATTTGGAAAAAGATCATATAGTATTTCTTCAGTTTTTTCATACAAATTATTTTCTATTTCCAATCTTATTTCTGATAATATTTCTTCATCTAATTCACCAAGTTCCACAGAAGCAATATATTCTAAGCAGTTCAACTGTAATTTCACCAAACTTTCCTCCAAAATTGTTGTATCATATTTCATCATGGTTTTAGAAGAATACAAATACACTGCTTTAGATTCGTCATCGCCCTTAGGAAGACCAGTTTTGGAGTAATTAGTATTTTTATCAAAAACATATGAACCAATTTTCTTATTTTCTTTAAAATTTTCTAATACATTACATATAATTGTCGGTACTGTTTCTTCTCCCCAAAATAATTTTGTTAGAACATCTATATCCCCAGTTTCAATTGTATGCAAGAGCTTGTCGGGATTTAACCTATTTAAGGAATCCTTCGCATCGTCATATGCCGTTTCATTATTGGAACTAGAAAGATTTTTCTCTTTTTCATGTTTGATTATCTTATCAAGCGACGGCTGTAACCTATCAAAAATATTAGCTAGAATAGGCTTAAAATCAATTTGTCTTTTAAAAATCGAATAATAATATTTTTTGTTCAAAATAAATTCGTCCAACATATGACAAACTGTACTATATTGTTCTTCACTTAGTTCAAAATAATCCGCATCATTAGTTTTTAGATTATTAAGGGTTTGATATAAATGAGCCAGTAAAGTAGAATCATTCCATTGAATAATATTTAAATCTTGTGAATTTAATGTATTTGATAAGCAATTCCATAAATCGGAAATTTCCGCACACAATTCATGTGAATTTTCATTTTTACGCAAATAATCAAAAGCAATGATTTTAATAATTTGTTGGAGAATAGTTGCGGTTTTGTATGAATTATGATGGTAATTAATCCTCGAAAAAATTTTATATCTTGTGGTTAAAATGTCATCAATATTATCAGTCATTTTTCTAGGGTACGCAATAATATAATACTTTTCATTTTTTATATTTTTAGAAAATAATTTACATGATTCCAAAAGACGTTTGTAAGGTATGCGCCCCCAATTAACGCCTGAACTGATAGAATCTCTTACAACATAGTCCATTCTATCTGCATCAATGCAACCATCAATAATACGATGAAGGGATTTGAAAAGAGCATTTTCTTCCCGTAAAATTCCAAAGCATAATTCGGCAACCATTATATAATATGAAACTATCGTATATCGTGCCTTTTGAGTTCTATTTTGCTTTTTTAATTCATCAACAATAGACACAAAAAGTTCATCAAAAGCAGCAGACATCATTTTTATCCCAATCTGTTCATGCATGGCATCTTTAGGATTTGTACTATTTGAAAGAAAACACTTTATTTTGTCATCATTTGATTCTTTGAATTGACTTAGATTTGATATAACTTCTTGTGCGCGATCTGTATTAAAAACATGCTTTATATTGCTGCTTAAATCCCGTTTACATTCATTATAAATCTCATCAAGTACTTTTTCCATTATATGACTAAATGGTGGATGACCAACATCATGAAATAAAGCAACGATCCTTACTGCTTCTAATACACATTGATACAAAAAAAAACGTTTTCTAATTTTTGTTACATCATCCATAATAAACGGTGGAATATAGTGACTAAGTGCTTGATCCTTAATTTTATCATGATTATCATAAATCTCGCTAATTATTTTTTTTACATTATCATCAAAATTTTTACGTGTGATATTTGGAAAGCATTTTGCTAATTCGCCAAATGACGAATGGCAATATGATCTTGCTTCGCTACTTTTCAAAAGATTATTAAGCATTGTGCCAAATAGATGCTCAACTTCATCAAAAAAAGAGTTGAGTACATTTGCATCTGCATTTGTTATAGCAGAAAAAAACATTTCGCCAGCTATTGCCATTGTTCCACATGAGTGTTCGTAACGCTTAGTTCGATTACTTGGAAAAGTTAAGTAAACTGTAGAACTTTGGTATACATCGTGTAATCTAAAAAAATAGGGTGTTGATATTAATCTATATTCAGCTTCACTAATGTAAATTGTTTGATGAACAGTATCCGTAATTTGATGTAATTTATTTAACATTCATTCTTACCTTCTATCTTCTTATTAATTTATAATGTATATATAATTTACATGTATTGAAAATTTGTGATTTATCTGAATGAAATATAAAGCAGTGCTAAAACTTAAATGCAACTGTATTTTTATTCCATCTTAAAATTTACTAATGATTAAGAAAACCACGTTCAAATCACTCATAATCAATATATATTATTTCTTTTTATTGAATATATGATATACAATTATCGCCGATTGACGCACTTTCATTATTATAATTATACATTAATTCACTCCATTTTTCAATAAAATTAGAGCGTTTTATACAAAATCATATAAATTTCTATGTGTTGCACAATGCAGCAAAACTCATTTTGTATATTTTAACATAATAGTATATTTTTAACGACATATTTCGACATAAACATACAGATAGCTAATTAAAATATTAAGCCGCTGTCCACCAATCTCATACTAACTTCTATCTCTCATCAATAATCCTCTGATACTCTTTCTTCTCACAATCAATATAATCCATAGCAAACTGCTCCGCCTCTTCAAGACTATTTTTCATCAATTCAAAATCCACCGCAGCCGAAAAAATATCAAACTGAACACCTTCAGACTCATCAGCAAAAACCTCAATAGTGAACCCCTCACAGCAAATGTCATCTCCACCTTTATCCTCCCGATGCAAATTAGTATCGGGAGTTATCTTCACATAAAACCCTTTGTATTTCATTAGGTCGCTGCTCCCCCTTTAGAATTTCATCTGCATATCATCGTCGAAATCATAATCTTCAAACTCTTCATCATCAAATTCTTCATTTACGGAATATTCGAGAAACACAGAATTTTCAAAAGCAGTTTGAAGATATTTTTCATCAAGACCATTCTCTCTGTATCCCTGCAAGATCGTGTTGTAATACTGTCGGCTCGGCGGAGCAAGCTCTCCATAATTCATCAGATAAGCTATGCCTGTACAAGTTTTTCCGTCTAGTTCAAATGTCATCTTTTCCTGCCTATACAATCTCGGATAGCCTTCGTATCTGTTAAGTGTGGGCAGATCCATATCATCAAGTTCCCAAATCAGAACAGGAACTGTCGCTCCCTTGCTGGGAACAATCGTTGCAACGCCTCTGAACTCCAACTCATAATCCTTTATTTCCGATGTTCCAACGACTTTTGAATGCGGACATCGATATTTCATCTGCTCCAGATTGATGTTACTGCCATAAGCAATATATAACTGTTTTTTACTCATTTTGACCTCCTACATACTCATCTCAAATGTTTCTTCTTCATACTCCTCAAAACCATCACATTCGCTTTGTAACGGCTCAAAGTTTTCATCGGGTGTTATCTCGTTTTCCTGCGAAACTGACGACACAGGCTCGACAC
>OHYU01000591.1_pt1 | contig 17832 bp, 18 predicted proteins | sample 1580331 | NCBI WGS metagenome assembly OHYU01 (sample SAMEA3882519, study PRJEB24775) | human gut metagenome | biome: human-associated habitat; feature: intestine environment; material: feces | place: Netherlands | collected 2009/2010
ACTCAATAAGCTGTGAGAATGAATCTTTCAGCGCAATATTGTCCTTATTTTCTTCGTCATTAAGTGCTGCCAGTGCGGAAGAATCCTTCTGAACGGCCACTACCTTTCCTGCTAAATCTGATTTATTTTCAATTCCTGAATCTGCTGCAACAACAAATACCTGACTGTTATCAATATATGGATCAGACCATGTGTAATCATCCTCACGGCTATTCATTGTGAATCCATTCCAGATACAATCAATTGCACCAGTGGACAGCTCCATATCCTTAGAATCCCAGTCAATTGGCTGCTTTACTAACTCCCAGCCCTGTCTGTCACAAACCTCTGCCGCTAAATCAAGATCAAAACCAACATACTCTCCGCTCTCATCGCGATATCCATACGGTGGAAACTCTGCATCAAATCCTACTGTAAAGGTCTTCTGATCAGAGGTGGATTCACTCTCTGCCTCATCTGATTTTGCCTTTTCTGTATCTGCTTCATCTGCCTTAGAAGATGCTTCCTTAGTCTTTTCTTCTGTAGATACAGCCTCAGTATCCTTCTCTGTCTCTTTTTCTGTTGCTTTTTCTGTTTCTTTTTGAGTTTCCTTTGATACCTCAGCAGTTGCCTTTGTCGTCTCCTTTGACTCACTCTTTGAACTAGAACATCCTGTTACTGTCATTGCTGCCATTCCTACAGCAAGTGCTGCTGCCACGATTTTTCTCATAATAATAATCTCCTTTTTACTCTTGCCGCGCCGCTCTGGCGGGCTGGATTCCAGTTTTTATCCTACAACCGCGGGCGCGGGTGTATCCATGTACTTAGACCTTTGCCTCTTCGGCAGGGGCAGCCTCCTCAGCGGGAGCAGCCTCGGCAGGGGCTTCGTTTGCAGCGGGGGCCTCCTCGGGCTTTTCCTCTGCAGCAGGCTCTTCTGCCTTTTCCTCTGCCTTCACAGGCTCAGCGGCAGGCTCCTCCGCCTTAGCGGGCTCTTCGGGCAGCTCCTCCACGGTATCCTCCAGCTCGGCCACTTCCTCGACCTCTTCGGCCTTCTTGGCTTCTTCCTTGCTGGTCTTACCAATGTTGGTAAAGCTCTTGGTGACATCCTTCATGCTGTCGTCGATGTCCTTCTTGATGTCGGTCAGGGGAGCAACGGCTTCCTTGATGGGGGCCTGGATCTCGTTCAGGGGCTCCACCACATTCTTCTGGATCTCCTCGGAAGCGGCACCGGTGTACTTCTTCAGCTCCCGCAGCATCTTGCCGAGCTTGCGGGCGTACTCGGGCAGCTTATCGGGGCCGATGACCACGAAGGCCACGATGGCCACCAGGATCAGCTCTGTAAAACCAATTTTCATAGCGTTCCAATTCCTTTCCTCTCACACAACAGGCATCCTTTGCGGCCTGCCGTGCTGTTACTGCACAGGGGATGCGGCGCGGTGTGCGCCTTTGTTGCCCTATGTATACCGGAAGTGTATGAACTTCAAATGAACTTATTTTGAACAGTATATGAACAAGAGCAATTTTGCCATCAATTATATAACTGTTCGGATATTTATGCTCAGATATTGCATTTCGGAATCACTTGACCGGATTGGTCAGCGTGCCAATACCATCAATCTCGCACCGCACCACATCCCCGGGCTTGAGGAACTGCGGCGGATCCATGCCCATGCCCACACCCGCCGGGGTGCCGGTGGCAATGATGGTGCCCGCTTTCAGGGTCATACCCTGCGAAAGCTCGGCAATGACATGGTCGATGTCAAAGATCTGCAGGGCGGTATTGGAATCCTGCCGCTTCTCGCCGTTGACAAAGCTGCGGATGCCCAGCCTGGGCGGGTAGTCGGCAAAGGCATCTGCCGTGACGATGCAGGGCCCGATGGGGGTAAAGCCGTCCAGACTCTTGCCAAAGTACCACTGTTTGTGCGCCGTCTGCACATCCCGGGCCGAGACATCGTTCAGGATGGTATAGCCGAAGATGTAGTCCCGGGTCTGACCGGCGGGCACATCCCTGGCATCCCTGCCCAGCACCACAGCCAGCTCACACTCATAATCCAGCTTTTTCACCAGATCGGTGTGGGCCTCGATGGGGCCGCCGTCCGGCACGGCGCGGGTCACGCGCTTGGAAAAGTAGATGGCATCCTCGTGTTTGGTGGCAAAGGCAGCGGCAGAGTATTTCTCCGCCTCATCGGAGTGGGCCATATAATTGATGCCCAGGCAGATGACATCCTGCGCCGGGGCCGGGATGGGGCTTTCCAGCGTGACGGCCTCCACAGGCAGAGCGGGAATGCCCGCAATGGCCAGCGACAGCCCATACCGCACCTGCGGGGTCAGAAACGGGATGGCCTCGCTCAGGGTCTCATAGCTCAGGCCCAGCCAGCTCAGCGGCCAGACCTGCCGCCCATCCTCCGATAAAATCGCCGGGTCTTCCACGCCGTCCGGCAAGCGGCAGGTAATAAAGCGCATACCGCATCCCCTTTCTCAGTGCCGATACGCAATGGCGTTCCGGATACGCTCCGCTTCTGCCTGACCGGCCAGCTGGCGCACCAGTTCCAGTGCAAAGGGGATGGCACCGCCCAGCCCATAGCTGGTGGTGATGTTGCCATCCACCACGACCTCTTCATCGTGTACGATGGCACCGGCCAGCTGATCCTGGAAGCCAGCGTGGGCGGTGGCGTTCCTGCCCTCCAGCAGGCCAAGAGAGGCCAGAATGCTGGGGGCGGCACAGATGGCAGCCACCTTCCGGCCTGCCTTTGCAAAGGCGGCACAGGTCTCGGTGACCGTCTTATTGGCGGCAAGGTTGGGTGTGCCCGGGATCCCGCCGGGCAGAACGACCATGTCCACATCGGAATAATCCACTTCCTCAGCCAGCGCATCGGCGGTCAGGTGGATCTTATGGCTGCTCACCAGCTCCCTGCGGCCCATGGCAGAGGCCACGATGACCTCCACCTTGGCGCGGCGCAGCAGGTCAACCACCAGCAGAGCTTCGCATTCCTCGGTGCCATCGGCAAAAAATACAACTGCCTTACTCATCTTTACAGACTCCCTTCTAAAAAAGCGCACCGCAGGGCGGGTGCTCCCCTGCCCCGCGGCGCGCGGTCCGTGTTATTCTTCGGCGGGCTGTTCCGCCTTTTCTTCCAGCAGGCGGCGCAGCACGCTGTCATCCTTGCTGATGACCCGGCTCACCCGGCTGATGATGGCGCTGGACGCACCAATGTTGCCCATGATGCTGGTATAGCTCTGCTTGTTGACCAGCTTTTCCGCGATGTTATACCGCTGCTCCATTGCACTGAGCTCGGCGTAGCTGCACACATCCTGTAAAAAGCGGTAGCACTCCTCAGGCGTTTTCAGCTCCAGCAATGCAGAATACAGGCCGGACTCTCCGGTGGGATGATCTTTTGCCATGGCTTGTTCCTCCCCTATCGTTCAGGTTGGGTCTGGCCCGCGCGGGGCACTTCAATACACTACTTTATTGTAGTGCAAACGCGGCAAAAAATCAACGGGAAATTTACAGCATTTTTTCCAGCGTGGTCAGCTGCATGGAAATGCCCGCAGCTTCTGCCTCGGCGGGGCCCAGCACGCGGTAGCCCTTGGTCTTGAAGAACTGCAGCACCGGCAGGCACTTGGTGTGCACCTCGCAGTACAGGCGGCCCCGGCCCTCACCCCGGGCCAGACGCTCGCAGGTAGCCAGGATATCCCGGCCCAGTGCCTTGCCCCGGTACTCGGGCTTGAGGTAGAGGTGGAGCAGGTGCAGGGCCGTGTTCTCCATCTTCCAGGCAAAGTAGCCGATGGTCTTGCCGCCCAGCACCACGAGGAAATAGTTCACATCGTTGTCGATATCCGCCTCAATGGCATCGGCGCTCTGCAGCGTTTCCACCAGCGTGTCCAGCTGCTTTGCAGGGTAATAGCGCTTGTAGACCTCGTGCCAGATCTCACTGGCAAGGTCAGCGTTGGCGTGAATGTATTTGGCCTTTGCGACCAGCTTGTAATCGGGTTTCATAGTGCTCCTTATGCGTATACGATATAATCCGGCTTGCGGGGGGCGGCTGGGCGGGGTTCCTCTGCCGGGTAGCCCAGAATGCAGTGGCCCACGCCGATATAGTCCCCCTCAATGCCCCACTTTTTCAGCAGGGCCTTGCCCTCTTCGGTCTCGAACTCTTCCTTTGCGCGGTTGATCCAGCAGCTGCCCAGCCCGATGGCGGCAGCAGCGTTCATCAGGTTGCCCATCACAAGGCTGCCGTCCTGCACGCCACAGCGGGCGTTGGCATCGGCCAGCGCCACCAGAATGGTGGGGGCACCGTACATGGGGTCGCCCGTGTTGCCCATCACGGCAGCATTCATCCGGGTGAGCTGGGCGCGGGTCTCAGCATCCTGCACCACCACGATCTTTGCGCTCTGGCGGTTCATAGCGCTGGGGGCAAAGGTGCCTGCACGCAGAACGGCTTCCAGCTCCTCTTTCGTGATCTGCTCCGGCTTGTAGGCGCGGCAGCTGCGGCGGGTCTCAAGGGTATGTAAGGTCTCATTGGTCATAGCAATTTCCCTCCCTAAAAGTTCTGGTGTTATTGTACCATACAACGCCGTAAAGTGCAAAACAAAAAGGCGGCTGCGCCTTCCTTTTTGAAAGCGCAGCCGCCTGATTGCTCTTCGTTGGTTTGGAACGAGATGTTTTACAGCGCGGTCTTGATGTTGTGATGCGTGGAGCTGTAACGAACAACTGCTTCCATCAGGGCAACGGGCCACAGAATGACCTTACCCAGGATCTCGGCCGGCTTGACATCCACCGTATCCATGCTGTTGATGCCGAACAGAACCAGACAAGCAATGCCGCAACCCAGAATGTAATAGTACATAAGTCAAACCTCCTATATTTTTCTCACAGGCTTACGCCTGAAGCTCAAGTGTCGGCGGGGCGCTTTCCGCTCTCCGCATTCTTACTATACCGCAGTTTTGATATAAAGTCAATATCCAAAAACGTGAAACAAATTAAAGCTTCTTTTGAAAGGTGTTTTGCTCATGTAAATAAAGTGGTGAAGTTCGCTTTGCTTTATAAATGTAAAGTCAGTGTCCTGAATTGGCCGTGAGCCGGAAACAAATTATTCATATTCTGCCCTGAAAGAGGCCGAAAACGGTCGTTTTGTACTTGTAAGAAAAACAGGAAATGGTGCACAAAGCTCCATCTGCAATTTTGTGCAGAGCGCCCTGCAATAACAGCTGTTTTTCATACGTTTACAGGTTAAGGAAAGACGTGTCAGAATTTTTTGTTTTTTGAAGTGAGGACACCGCCATGAAGAAAATTTTTCGCAAAAAAATTTTTGCTTTTTTCCTCTCGGCCCTGCTGGTGCTGGCCCTTTCCCTGCCCGTTTTTGCGGACATGGGCCCCAAGCCCTCGGTCACGCTCAAGCTCTATTACACACCGGGCCAGCGCTATGCGGTCACCCTGCTGGGCAATACGGCCCTCAACGGCCCCTGGACCGCCCCGGCAGACTACCGGGAGCGGATGGGTTCCCGCGAGGCCTGGGAGGCCTTCCGGAACTACCCCGCTCCGGAGGGCTACTACTTTCTGGGCTATTTTCAGGAATACCCCGGCGATGCCGATGCAGAGTTCGTCTGGAGCTACTACCCGCCCAACAAGTTCTATGTTCTGCTCTATAATATAGAGACCTGTACATTCTACCGCAGCGAGGAGCCGGTGGAGCGCTATGCCTTTTCCAGCGAGTGGCAGGTGCTTCTCGATTCCCAAGACGGCCTGCGGGTCTACCACAACCGCAACGATTCCGACATCCTTTCCTCCTTTGCCGCCCGGGTGCTCATCACCCTGATTTTAGAGCTGACGTGGGGCATCCTGCTTTTCGGGCTGCGCGGCCCTGCCCAGCGCAATCTCATCGGCAAGGTCAACCTTGCCACGCAGATCATCCTGAACCTTGGGCTGTGCTATGGCACGCTCTATCTCGGGCCGATGTGGGGCAATTTCCTTTATTTTGCACTGGAGGTGCTGGTGTTCTCCGTGGAAGCCTTTGTCTACAACCGGTATCTGCCCTGGCCGGAGGGCAAAAAGCCTCACCCCATCCTCTATGCGCTGACTGCCAATCTCCTTTCCTTCGGCATCGGGCTGGAATTGAACACCCACTGCACCAACACGCAGATCCGGCTGATTGGGCTGATCTGTCTGGTGCTGTGGTACGCCGGGCCGTGGCTCTGTCGAAAGCTGCGGAAAGTGCAAAATGCACAATAAAAAGAAAAATATTCGTCAAGAATCAATCTTGTTGCGCACCGGGAAATCCGCTATAATAGAAGCGTCAAACCAGATTTTACCGGAAAGGAGACACGGACGTATGGCAAAGGCATCTCAGGTCGTTTTACTGGAAAATGAGTTTTACCTCATCAAGGCACCCAATGGGAAGGTGTTGGAGATCAAGAACTTCAACACGGAGAACGGCGCGGCCATCCGTCTGTGGGACTACGCCGGACATCCGTGGCAGCAGTGGCAGTTCGTGGACGCCGGCGAGGGACGCTGGCGGATCAGGAACCGCTTTACGGGCAAGTTCATCGATCTGGCCCTGGGCGGCGTGGTCGAGGGCACCTGGCTGCACCAGTGGGGCCGCACCAGCGGGCTGAGCCAGTGCTGGGAGCTGGAGTCCACCCGGAACGGCCGCACCCGCATCCGCAACGTGCTGGCCGACAAATACATCGACCTTGTGGGCATGAACACCTCCAACGGTGCACAGGCCCAGATCTGGAATTACGTCTCGGGCGGCAACCAGGAATGGAACCTGGTGCGCGTTGACCCCGACACCGCGCAGACCAACGCCCGTGCCGAGGAGAAGCGGGACCCGGAGCCCACGCCCTCCCAGCGCAAGCACCAGAATGATCTGGTGCGGAAGCTGAACAACGCCGGAAAAGGCCGGGCCGCACGGAAATAAGAAACGATAAAAGCGTCCCACAGGGGGCTCCCTGTGGGACGCTTTTTGTAATGCTGACAGAAACGGAGAATTGCTGATGGATCCCAAATTTCCCATGCGCAACACCACCCTGTGCTATCTGGAACAGGATAATGCCTACCTGATGCTCCACCGCGTAACCAAGAAGAACGACCTGAACCACGACAAATGGATCGGCGTGGGCGGCAAGTTTGAGCCGTTTGAAAGCCCGGAGGACTGCCTGCTGCGGGAAGTGCAGGAGGAGACCGGCCTCACCCTGACCTCCTACCGCTGCCGGGGCGTGGTGACCTTTCTTCTGGGCGAGCTGACCGAATACATGTTCCTTTACACCGCCGATGCCTGGACGGGCACACTGGTAAAGGATGCCGCCCGGAACGAGGGCATTCTGGAATGGGTGCCCAAGGAGCAGGTGGAGCATCTGCCCATCTGGGAGGGCGACAAGATCTTCTTCCGCCTGCTCGAGGAGGACAGACCCTTTTTCTCGCTCAAACTCCGATATGAAGATGATACGCTGGCTGAAGCCGTGTTGGACGGGAAACCTTTATAACTCCCTCAGTCACGGCTTTGCCGTGCCAGCTCCCTCGGAGAGGGAGCCTTTTAGCCTCCCTCATTGAGGGAGGTGGCATCGCGTAAGCGATGACGGAGGGAGTTTAGTTCAGCTTCAGATCGCCCTCTTTGATCCAGCCCAGCTTGCGCTCGATCTCGCAGAAGAGAACGCTCAGGACAGCGGGCAGAACAAAGCAGATCAGGGCCATGGCAGCCCAGTCCATGGGGGTGATAGCAGCCTTGGTGCCGGCGGCAATATCGTTCACCCAGCCGGTGTACACGCCGATCTGGCCCACCAGACCGCAGGTGCCCATGCCGGAGGAGACCGCCGCGCCGTTCATCTCAAAGTGGAACAGGCAGGTTGCCAGCGGGCCGGTGATGGCCGAGGCCAGCGTGGGGGCGATCCAGATGCGGGGGTTCTTGATGATATTGCCCATCTGGAGCATACTGGTGCCCAGGCCCTGGCTGACCAGGCCGCCCACACCGTTCTCCTTATAGCTCATCACGGCAAAGCCGACCATCTGGGCGCAGCAGCCTGCCACAGCAGCGCCGCCTGCCAGACCGGTCAGGCCCAGAGCCGCGCAGATGGCGGCAGAGGAGATGGGCAGAGTCAGCGCCACACCCACGATGACAGACACCAGAATGCCCATGACCAGCGGGGCCTGCTCAGTGGCCCACATGATCAGGGTGCCCACCTGGCTGGCGGCGGCACCGATGGGAGCCGCGATGAGCATGGAAAGGCCCACGCCCACAAAAATGGTCACCAGCGGGGTAACAAGGATATCGACCTTGGTCTCCTTGCTCACGGCTTTGCCCATCTCAGCAGCCACAATGGCAATGATCAGGACAGCCAGCGGGCCGCCTGCGCCGCCCAGCGCATTGGCCGAGTAGCCCACAGTGATCAGGCTGAACAGCACCAGCGGGGGGCAGTGCAGTGCCCAGCCGATGGCGCAGGCCATGGCCGGACCGCTCATGGCCGAGGCATAGCCGCCCAGATCGACCAGCACCTCCAGCCCGGTCTGCTGGCCCAGCGTTTTGATGATGGTGCCGATCAGCAGGCTGGCGAACAGGCCCTGTGCCATGGCACCCAGAGCCTCGATGAGATAACGCTGCGGAGTGATAACGATATCCTTCCGCTTCAAAAAGTCCTTTACACTTGACATAGACTCTTCCTAACCTTTCTCTCCCGGCCCATTGCGCGGGAGCTTTCCGTGTCAAGTATCATACCATACACCTGTCAAGACAGCAAGAGGAGGCCGCGTTTTTCGTCCAAAGCGACAAATTTCACAGCTTTGGATGCAATGATTCTGCCTTCCTGCTCGTTTTTACTGTGGAGCGTGTTTTTCTTTCCGATTTTTCTGCCTGACGCGATGCCGGAGCACAGCGAACTGATTGACGGCGACACGGGTTTGGGTGTATACTGGGAGAGTAAAAATAGCTTTATCCGCAATTATGCGAGACTATATTGGCGGGCCGGTGCAGTTCGTGTATCCTGCCCGGTCCAGCTTGGAGGCAGAGCAAGCGGCATGAAACCAACATCTTTCAAAAAATCAAGCAAGAACGGCACCGGCCGCAGCATCGGCCAGGCTGTTGCGTGCCTTGTGATGGCGGCAGCCATCACCATTGGCGGTGCGGGCACCACCTTTCTGCTGGCATCCCAGCCTGCGGGCCTGACGGTCGAGCCCGCCGCCTTGCAGACTGAGGGCAGAGTGACTCTGCCCAAATTCGATCATAAGAGTGACAGGAGCGAGGCAAAGGCCGAGAGCACCCAGCAAGAGGAGAGCGCTTCTTCTCAGGAGCAGGCCGCAGCCAGCACCCCTGCCGCACCCGTGACCAAGGCAGAGAACACCGCCGCCCCGGCAGAGAGCACTGCCCCCGCTGCGGAGCCCGCTGTGCAACCGGAAGCCGCACCCGCCGACCCCATGGCCGGGGATGCTTCGGAGATCGAGAACGAGAACTCCTTCCCCCACTTCCTGACAGAGACTGAGGCGCTGGCTGCCGAGGACCCGATGGCCGCTCCTGAGGAGGCCGCCATCCTGCCCGAAACGGAGGAGACCGCCCCCGTAGCTGAGGAAGCGCCTGCCGCTTCCGAGAACGGCGAGGAGATGCTGGCCGAGGCTCAGATCAAGGATATCAACGGCACCGTTCTGCTGACCCCCGAGGAGATCCGGGATGCACTGGACAACGGCACGCTGGACGAAGAGAGCATCGACCCCGCCTGCCTGACCGGTGAAAACGGCCTGCTGCAGTGGCTGTGGGAATTCTTCTTCGGCAAGGATGAGGAAGAAACGCCCCAGTATTCCGGCTGGCGCACCGAAAACGGCAAGACCTATTACTATGACCAGAACACCCACCAGCCCGTCACCGGCATCCAGAGCATCGACAACAAGCTCTATTATTTTGATGCCTCCGGCGTGCAGCAGCCCGCCACTTTCGGCATCGATGTTTCCAAGTACCAGAGCAGCATCGATTGGGATAAGGTGAAAACGGCAGGTGTGGAGTTTGCCATCATCCGTATCGGCTACCGCGGCTACGGCTCCGGTGCCCTGGTGCAGGATCCCAAGTTTGAGGAGCACTTCACCAACGCCCGCAACGCCGGGCTGCGGGTGGGCATCTACTGCTTCAGCCAGGCTGTCAACGAGAACGAGGCCCGCGAGGAAGCACAGGCCTGCGTCTATGTGCTGAATGGCCGCCAGCTCGATTACCCCATCTACTTTGATACCGAGGCTTCCGGTGCAGGCAATGGCCGTGCCGATGGTCTGGGCGTGGAAGACCGCACCAAGTGTGCTGTGGCTTTCTGCGAAGAGGTCAAGGCACTGGGCTACAAGCCCGGCGTGTACGCCTCCACCACCTGGTTCCGCAAGCGGCTGGATATGAGCCAGCTGTCCAACTACTACATCTGGAACGCCCACTACAACGTGGCCTCCAGCCCCATTGCCTGCAATATGTGGCAGGGCACCTGCACCGCCCGCATCCCCGGCTACGGCGGCCAGATCGATGTGAACATCAGCTATATGGGCTGATCTGACTGCAAACAAAAAGAGCGAAGATTCAACTGAATCTTCGCTCTTTTTTGATGTGACTTATGTTTTTAAGCAAACATATCCTTCAACTTCTTGAAGAAGCCCTTGCGCTTTTCGTAGTTCTCTTCTTTCAGGGTGCCCTCAAACTTCTTCAGGGCATCGCGCTGGGCCTTGTTCAGCTTCTTGGGGATCTCCACTTCGCACTTGACGTACATATCGCCCCGGCCACGGCCGTTCAGATACTGGATGCCCTTGCCGCGCAGGCGGAAGGTGGTGCCGCTCTGGGTGCCCTCGGGCACGGTGTACTCCACCTTGCCGTCAATGGAAGGCACGGTGATGCTGTCGCCCAGAACCGCCTGGCTGTAGGTGATGGGCACCGTGACCCAGACATCATAGCCGTCGCGCTGGAACACCTCGCTGGGCCGGACCGTGACCATCACGATCACATCACCGGCAGGGCCGCCGTTGGCACCGGCATCGCCCATGCCGCGCAGTGCAAAGCTCTGATCGTCGTCGATGCCCATGGGGATGGACACCTCCAGCGTCTTTCTGGTAGCCACCTTGCCCGCGCCATGGCAGACCTTGCAGGGGTTCTTGACCAGCTTGCCCTTGCCGCCGCAGCGGGAGCAGGGCTGCTGGGTCTGCATCACGCCAAAGGGGGTGCGCTGCTGACGGATCACGAAGCCGCGGCCGCCGCAGTCCGGGCAGGTCTCGGGGCTGGAACCGGCGGCACAGCCGCTGCCGTGGCACTCGGTGCACTCCTGCTGGCGGGTGATGGTGATGTTCTTCTTGCAGCCGTGCACGGCCTCGTCAAAGCTCAGGGTGATGCGTACCCGGATGTCCTGACCCTTGCGGGGGGCATTGGGGTTTGCCTGACGGGACGAACCGCCAAAGCCGCCGAAACCGCCGCCAAAGATATCACCGAAGATATCGCCCAGATCGACCCCATCGCCGCCAAAGCCGCTGAAGCCGCCCGCGCCGCCGCCATTCTGGGCTGCATAGCTGGGGTCAACACCGGCAAAGCCGTACTGATCGTACAGTTGGCGCTTCTTCGGGTCCGAAAGCACCTCGTTGGCTTCATTGACTTCCTTGAACTTTTCCTCGGCATCCTTATCGCCGGGGTTGTAGTCCGGGTGGTACTTCATGGCCAGCTTGCGGTAAGCCTTTTTGATCTCCGCATCGGTGGCCGTTTTGGATACTCCCAGCACTTCGTAGTAATCGCGCTTTTCCTGTGCCATAACCATACCTCTATAAAACCAGCAAAGGCCGCCCCGGCAAAACCGGAGCGGCTTTTGCTTTTATCCGGCACGCCTGCCCGCCGGTTTGGCCGGGCATCTGCCGTTTGTGTCAGAACTTAGACTTCCTTGAAGTCAGCGTCCACAACGCCGTCATCGTTGGGCTTCTGCTGGTTGTTTGCGCCAGCATCGGGGCCGGGCTGTGCGCCTGCAGCCTGCTGGGCAGCAGCGGCAGCCTGATACATCTTCTCAAAGACATGGCTCAGCTCATCCTGCTTTGCCTTGATCTCATCGATGGAGCCGGACTGAACAGCGGTCTTGAGGTCGGCCAGCTTTGCCTCGGCTTCGCTCTTCACGTCAGCGGGCATCTTGTCGCCGTTCTCCTTCAGCATCTTCTCAGTCTGGAACACCATCTGATCAGCGCCGTTGCGGATATCGACCTCTTCACGCTTCTTCTTATCATCGGCAGCGAACTGCTCAGCTTCCTTCACAGCCTTGTCGATATCCTCCTTGGACATATTGGTGGAAGCGGTGATGGTGATGTTCTGCTCCTTGCCGGTGCCCAGATCCTTTGCGCTGACCTTCACGATGCCGTTTGCATCGATATCGAAGGTGACTTCGATCTGAGGCACACCACGGGGAGCCGGAGCAATGCCATCCAGGTGGAACACACCCAGGCTCTTGTTGTCGCGGGCAAACTCACGCTCGCCCTGCAGAACGTTGATCTCAACAGAGGGCTGGTTATCAGCGGCAGTGGAGAACACCTGGCTCTTGTGGGTGGGGATGGTGGTGTTGCGGTCGATGATCTTGGTGCACACGCCGCCCAGAGTCTCAATGCCCAGGCTCAGCGGGGTGACATCCAGCAGCAGCAGGCCCTTGACATCGCCCTGCAGAACGCCGCCCTGGATGGCAGCGCCCACAGCCACGCACTCATCGGGGTTGATGCCCTTGAAGGGCTCGCAGTTCAGTTCCTTCTTGACTGCATCGTAGACAGCGGGGATACGGGTGGAACCACCGACCATCAGGACCTTCTTCAGGTCAGAGGGACGCAGGCCTGCATCCTGCAGAGCCTTGCGGACAGGGGTCATGGTGCGGTCGACCAGATCAGCGGTCAGCTCATTGAACTTTGCGCGGGTCAGGGTCATATCCAGATGCTTGGGGCCGGTAGCGTCAGCAGTGATGAAGGGCAGGTTGATCTGGCTGCTCATTGCGCTGGACAGCTCGATCTTTGCCTTCTCAGCAGCTTCCTTCAGACGCTGAGCAGCCATCTTGTCCTTGCGCAGGTCGATGCCGTTCTCGGTCTGGAAGGCGTCTGCCATCCAGTTGATAACGCGCTCATCAAAGTCATCGCCGCCCAGATGGGTATCACCATTGGTGGCCAGAACCTCGGTAACGCCGTCGCCCATCTCGATGATGGACACATCGAAGGTGCCGCCGCCCAGATCATAGACCAGAAAACGATGTTCTTTGCCGTCTTTAATCTTATCAAGGCCGTAAGCCAGGGCAGATGCGGTCGGTTCGTTGATGATACGCAGAACCTTGAGGCCTGCAATGGCGCCGGCATCCTTGGTAGCCTGGCGCTGGCTGTCGGTGAAGTATGCCGGGCAGGTAATAACAGCTTCTGTGACTTTTTCGCCCAGATATGCTTCTGCATCCACCTTCAGCTTCTGCAGAATCATAGCGGAAATTTCCTGGGGTGTGTAGGATTTGCCGTCAATGGTGACTTTGTAGTCGCTGCCCATGTGACGTTTAATGGAAACCACGGTGCGGTCCGGGTTGGACACAGCCTGTCTTTTAGCCAGCTGGCCTACCAGGCGTTCCCCGTTCTTGGAGAAACCTACCACAGAAGGAGTCAGACGAGAGCCTTCAGCGTTAGGAATAACGACAGGCTCGCCGCCTTCCATCACTGCAACAACGGAGTTTGTCGTACCTAAATCAATACCAATTACTTTTGACATTTAAAATGTCTCCTTTCATGCGTATATTTCTAATGGAAAACAGAAAATTCTATGTAACTGCCAATGTCAGCTGTTTTTCACAACCTGTACCTTGGCAGGCCTTAAAACGGTATCTTTATAGAGATAGCCCTTCTGGAAAACCAGGGCAATGGTTTCATCATCCATTTCATCGGATGCAACCATCATGACGGCCTCATGGAAATGGGGATCAAAAGGTTTTCCTTTGGCTTCAATTTCCTTGACGCCAAAGTCATTCATAATTTTGACCATCTGTTTCTGGAGAAGTTCAAATCCCTTCAGATAGGCTTCCCCGGAACCATCTTTTTTCATATGGGAAAGGGCCAGTTCAAAGTTGTCCAGTACCGGAAGGAAGGATTTCAGCGTTTCCGCCTTGTAGGTGTCTGCCGCTTTGGCTTCGTTGTCTTTCGTGCGGCGGCGGAAATTGTCGAAATCCGCCTGCAGCCGTACGTACTGGGACAGGGCGGTCTGCAGCTTGACTTCCTCGGACTTTGCCTTGTCTTCCGCTTCCCTTGCTTTTTTCTGGGCATCGGCGGCCTGTTTTGTGAGGAAAATCACCTGCTGCTCCAGTTCTTTGGCCGTAGGCTTTTTAGCCTTTTCCGCGTCTTTTCTGTCTGCGCTCTTTTCAGATTTTGGTTCTTCCGCATTCACTTTCACTTTGACTTCTTCATCTTTCATACGGGAGCCTCCTTGTCTCATTCTTTATTCTTCAAAAGCTGATCCAGTCTATCCTGCATAAACCGCATCATACCGATAATCTTGCTGTACTGCATCCGGGTAGGTCCCAGCACTGCCACCGATCCGATGACCCTGCCGCCCGAGGAAAACTGGGCTCTCACAATGGACAGGTCCGAAAGGGATTTCATGGGGTTCTCCGTGCCGATATGGACTGCAATGGGCTGATCCGAACTGGACAGAAGCATGCTTTCCAGCATGTCCCGCTGTTCCAAAAGGTTCAGGATATCCTGCATTTTCTCCACATTCTTGAATTCCGGCTGCTCAATCAGCTGGGATGCACCGCCGGAATAGACTTCCTGCTGCGGGGTCAATACCCGCTGCAGTGTTTTGAACACATTCACATAGGGGCTGAGATTCTTTTCTATATCTTTCTGGAAGGTAAGGATCTCTTTCTCATCCATGCTGTCAATATCACGGCCGTGGAGGAAATGGTTCATCCTGTCTGCCAGCAGCTGCATTTCATCAAAGGTACTTCCCTTTGGGATTTCCACCACTGCATTGGACACATCCCCCCGGTCTGTAACGACCAGCAGAATGGCTCTTTCTCCATCCAGGGGAAGGAATCGGATATAGTTGAATTTCTTCTTGATTCCCGCTGACGTTGCCACAGACAGGTTATGGGTGAGCGATGATACCGCCTTTGCCATGTTGCGGAAAATCTCATCCACCTTGGTCACATGATCCAGGAGCATGCTGTCAATCATGGATTTTTCTTCACTGGAAACGGGAGCCGGCTGCATGAGCCAGTCCACGTAAAAACGATATCCCTTGATGGAAGGGATACGTCCTGCCGAAGTATGGGGCTGTTCCAGATATCCTTCATGTCCTGCATTTCATTGCGGATGGTGGCGCTGCTGACGCCCAGGTTGTACTTCTTCGCAATGGTCCTGGAGCCTACCGGTTCAGCGGTATCCGCATAATCCTGTACAACGGCCCACAGTACTTTTCTTTTTCTTTCATTCAGTTCATTGGCCCCAACGCGGGGTTCATTCTTGTTTGTTCTGCGTGCTGCCATCATTATCACCTTGTTATTAGCACTCATTGGTCTCGAGTGCTAACTTACGTTATTAGAATATCATTCATGTCCCTCCCTGTCAAGACTTTCTCCCCTTCTTTTCCATTTTTCCATGCCAAAAAGCACCTCCCGAAGGAAGTGCTTTTTAGTGAGCTGGTGGACTAGTGAACTAGTGAGCTAGTAGACCAGTGGACTAGTGGACTAGTGAACCAGTCGAAGTCAATGTTAGCGGGAACCAAGATTCTTCGCTTCGCTCAGAATGACGATGGGGCGGTAAGGTTAGCACATAACACAGTCTGATGTCTGACCTCTACCATCTATCGTCTCCCTCACCCCACGTAACCCAGCCAGTGCCAATAAGTGGCAGAGAATACAAGAATCATGGCATAAGCCAGCACGGTGAAAGGAATGCCGGTAATGAGGAAATCCTTGGATGTAATGTATCCAGTGCTGTAGGCGATCATATTCTGCGGGGCATTCACCGGCAGAATGTAGCCAAAGCAGATGGTATACTGAAGAATCATGGTCATGCCCAGCACATCAATGCCCGGCGTCTTCACGCTCTGAAGAACTGCAATGACAATCGGAATCATGGCCGATGCCAGCCCTGTGGCACTGGCAAAGCCCAGATGGATAATGGTTAGGAAGAAGGCCAGCACCGCAATGACTACAAGAGGAGACATGGTTTCCATGCCGAAGAGGGCCACGAAATGATTGGCCAGCCAGATGGCAGCCCCTGATTTCAGAAGGGCCGTGCCCAGACTGATGCCTACGCCGAAAAGGGTGACGGTTCCCCAGTTGATATGGGGGACTGCCTGTTTCCAGGTCATAAATCCCACTTTCGGAAGCATCATGAGCATAATGCCGGTAATGGTGACGGTGGTAGTATCAAAGTGATGAAGTTTCTTCTCCGTTACCCAGAAGAAAAGGAGCAGCACCGAAATCAAAAGCAGTTTCTTTTCATCCCGGGAAACAGGCCCCAGGTCCTTCAGCATTTTTTCCAATGCTTCCCTGCCGCCAGGCATTTCCTTCACTTCAGGAGGCATGACATGGATGAGGAGGAAATAAAGCACCACCGACATAATGGCTGCATAGGGAGCAGCAGCGATAAACCATTCCAGCCAGCTGATATCCTTGCCCAGTACCTGCTGGATAAATCCGATGGCTACCATGTTCTGGGCAGCTGCGGTCTTGATACCGATATTCCAGAGGGAATCGGCCTGGGCCACTGCCATCATGAGCACAGCAGCAAAGGTGGAGCCCTTCTGGAGTCCGAAGGCTCGGATAATGCCCACCACGATAGGCACCATACAGGATACGCGGGCCGTAGTGGAGGGAACGAAGAAGGAAAGCAGGAATCCCACGAAAATGACGCCAATTACCAGATGACTGGATTTCACGCCGATATGGGACATGACCACCAGGGCGATACGCTTATCCAGACCCGTAATCATCATGCCTGCCGACAGGAACATGGCACCTGCCACCAGAGCCCAGGCTGAAGTGGAAAATCCGGAAAGCCCCATCTGCAGGGCTTTCCCGGTGCCAAGAAGAGTCTCCGGTTTGGCGGGATTAGGCGCCATGCCCAGAGAAAATGCCATAAACACCACAATAACAAACGCACTGACCGGATAGGAAACTCCTTCGGTCATCCAGATAATGACTGCAAACACAAGGATACCGATGAGCCGGTGTCCCTGGGTAGGCAGATCTACAGGAGTCGGGAAGAGGTACACCAGTGCCATGGCAGCCAATGCCAGGAACAGGCCATATTTCTTTCCAAATCCTTCTGACTGATTCATAAGCCACCCCCAAATATAAAAAATGAAGCACCATTCATGCGGAAACAACGGGCATCGTCTCCATTCATGAAAGAGGCACTTCCCCTAAGCAAAAAAGCTCCTGTTATCCCCTGGGGAAAACAAGAGCTTCGTTGCACTTTATGAATATATTTCAGTATATCCATGAAAGGTTGACTTGTCAATGGGAAACAAAAAAGCCCCCGCCTGAGCGGGGACCTTTGACGGTCATCAGTCAGCGCTGAAAGGAAGCAGAGCAATAGCTCTTGCTCTCTTAATAGCGAGATTGATTTTGCGCTGATGCTTTGCGCATGTTCCGGTTACACGACGGGGCAGAATCTTGCCTCTTTCGGAAACGAAACGACGCAGTGCAGCAACGTTCTTATAATCAATGGTGTCTACGTGATCTACGCAGCACTGGCAGACCTTTCTTCTCGGTCTTCTTACTCTATCTCTTCTAATCATGCTTTTCTATATCCTCCAAAATCAATGCATATCAGAACGGAATATCTTCATCTTTGGACGACGTACCGAACTGTCCAAAATTTCCTCCCGGCTGGCCTCCCTGTCCGGCTGGATTGTTGTT
>OHYU01000595.1_pt1 | contig 17772 bp, 12 predicted proteins | sample 1580331 | NCBI WGS metagenome assembly OHYU01 (sample SAMEA3882519, study PRJEB24775) | human gut metagenome | biome: human-associated habitat; feature: intestine environment; material: feces | place: Netherlands | collected 2009/2010
CCAACGACCCCGAGATTACAAATCACGTGCTCTGGCCAACTGAGCTAAAGAGGCGTTTGCTTGTCGAAGCAGCAGTTGCTTGTTTCAAGCGAGTGCAAAGGTACGAACTTTTTTTAAAACACCAAATATTTTCCAGCTTTTTTGCCGTTTTTTTTCAAAAAAAAAATCATTTCACACCATCTCTCCCCCTTTTTCGCCCCAAAACCACGTTTTCCAGATGCCAGAAGGCAGAAGTTAGATAATAGAAATTAGAGGTTCGAAATTAGAGGTTCGAGGTCAGAAATCAGAAAGTCAGAAGCACGAAGTTATAGTCATCCGAATGCTCCGAGCCGCTCCGAGTGCTCCTTCATTCAGATTTGCCACCGCCCCAAAGCCCCACACGGCGCAAAAAAAGCCGCCGGTTCGGCACGTTACGGCTGAACCAGCGGCAGTTTTATCACTTATTGTGGGTGAAATCGTAAGATTTATTTCCCCTTATCAAGTTTTTCGAGTTGCTTTTTCAGGGCATCAACCACGAGATCGACTGCTTCTTCAAAAGTGTCGGCCACTTTGCTTGCAAACAAATCGCCACGCTGTGGCACTACAAGCTTGATACCTGCTTCCTTATTCATAGCTGTTTCGGGCTTCACAACTTTCAAAGTCACCTCTACGAGTGCAATTTCTTCGTAGTGCTTTACGAGCTTTTCCACTTTTTTAGTGATGAATTGTTCGAGTTTTTCAGTTGCATCGAAATGGATGGATTTAATTTTGATTTCCATATTACCCTCCTTTTTTTAGGGCCCTTGGATGGGCGAGTTTATAATTAGTTTTCAGTTCACTGAATGTGATATGCGTATATATTTGTGTGGCGGCGAGCGATTCGTGACCGAGTATCTCTTTCACGCTGTTGATCTCTGCGCCATGGTTGAGCATCGCACTCGCAAAACTGTGGCGAAGCACATGGGGGCTTTTCTTCCCCTTCACGCCGGCTTCATCGAGGCTGTCGTGCACCACCTTGTAAACCAGCGAGGGATACATCGGCTTGCCTTTCTCGGTGAGGAGCAACTCTCCCACCCCAGCCTTCTGCACTTCGGCGCGGTTCGCCACCGAACGGCACGATGCGGTCTTTGTCGCGCTTGCCGTGCACCTTCATCTGGCACTGCACCGTGTCAACATTGCGGTCGAGAAGCCCGATGAGCTCTGCCCTGCGAATGCCTGTGCCATAGAGTATCGCCACTATCAGCCGGTTTCGCACCTCCACAAAGTCGGCATCGTCGGGGAGCGGAGCGTCGAGCAAGCGGTCGAGCCCTTCCTCTCGCACAAACTGGGGCAGCCGGTGCGGCAGTTTCGCCAGTTCGATGTCGGCGGCGGGGTTCTGCGCCACCTCCCCTATTTTCAGCAGCCATTTGTAGAAGGCTCTTGCGGCTTGCATCTTTCGCCTCACCGTGCGAGCACCGTCGCCTTGCCCCGAAAGGCTCACCATCCAGGCACGAAGGTCGGAGGGGGTGACGCTGCTGTGGTGAAACTCAGCCTTGCCGTGCGTCAGAAAATCCGCAAGCTGATGCAAATCGTCGCAGTAGGCTTTCACCGTGAGTGGCGAAAGGTTTCGCTCGTAGCGAAGATATTGCAAAAACTGGTTGATTTTCATAGCTCTAAATTTTTGACAGCAGCACCATGCTGCTCTCGGCTACTAATTTAGTAAACATTCCCGAAAAACGCAAAGTTTTTAACCAAAAAATCATTCTTTTTAGCATCCTTTTTCACTCCAAATTTTTCACCCTTTATATTATATATGTGTGGTGCAAAAAATGAGTGAGGCGGAAGCCGTGCTTCCACCCCACCCTGAGCTATATTAAACCCAAATCGGCCGATTCGGGTTAAATCAACTGATTTTCGGGAACGATTATTTCACAAACATCTTGGTGGCTTTGCGCGCGCCATTCTTTTGCTCCACCTTGATAACGAACGAGCCGCTTTCTGGATTTTTCACTTCCACGCCTTGGAGGTTGAAGTAGCGAACGGAAGTGGCTGGGGCATCAATGTCGGTAACGCCTGTGGCGGCTTGCGACTTGATTTCCACATTGTCCACATATATGAAGTTGTAACTCTTCACACATTCGCCAAGCAGACCCAGGCGCACATTCTTTGCGGCGTAGCCTGTGAGTGGAATTTCGACGCGAGTCCATTCTGCGGCTTCTTCCACGGTGGTCAAGTCGGTCCATTCGCCATAGCCAGTCTGCACCTGAGCGGTGAACTTCATATTGCCGGTTGGCATCAGCACATACATCGAGAGCACAGGGTTAGTAACATTGCTCAAATCGATTTTCGGACTTTCCCAACGCGCCATTGCGCCATTGACGTAGGCACCCATATCTGCGCTGCCGCCATCTTCGTCGGTGCTTTGGTCGGCACGAGCTGACCACGACACATCGCTGTTTTTGCCCACAAGCACGGTCTTGGTCCATGGGTTGGTGGTGGTTGCGGCACCTGCGAACGATTCCTGATAAGGCACTGCGTAAGGCTTGCCCACCAACTGCATATTACTTTCGGTGGCTGTGCCATACTTGCCGCCAGCCAAAGCCGCCTTCACCTTGTAAGTGGTGGCTTTCTGCTCGGCATTGGCATCGAGTTGCACTTCACAACTGGTGGCTTTCACATCGGTTGCCACCACGGTGCCATCGGAAGCGAGCACCTGATACACCACATTCGCCTCGTTCACATAACCGCCGTTCAAGCCTGCTGGATTCAGGTTCCATGCGATGGTGCCTGTACCGTCTTCGCGGTCGGTAAATGCCACATTGAGTGGTGCGGCAGGAGCATCTTCACCCACATACACAGCCACTTTCGCCATGTCGCTCTCGCCATCGGCGTTGTATGCCTTCACACCGTATTCATATTTTCCTGCGGCAGCGAGCACGTCGTTATACACGATAGGCGATGCGCTCAGTGCTTCAGCATCGGTAATGGCGGCAATCAGGGCATCGCCACGATACACTTCCACCTTATTAATAGGGCTCGACAATGGCTGGCCGTTTGAAGCCTTCACCGGTGTGCGGAACGAGAGCTGGGCGGTGAGTGCTCCCTTCGCGCCGGCAGTAGCCTTGAGGTCGGTCACGGTGTCGGGAGCCAAAGCACTCACACCTGCGGCAAGCGAAATGTTGTCGATAGTGGCTGTGCCTTGCGATACGGCACTAATGATGTGAATGCCGATATACTTCACGCCGTCGGCTTCAGGCATCACATTGAGTTTTGCTTTGGTAGGAGCGGCAGAGGTTGCGGAGCTGGAAATGGATTCGCCAATAGCGGTGGTCATCGCCTCGGATGTTGGTGCGTCACCCATCTTCACTTCCACAATGTTGGTGTAGCGTGCGTTGGTACCGTAGAGGTCGAAACCGAGTTCGTAGGAATAGCCGCCCTTGAGCTGCATAGCTGGCAAAATCAACCAGTCGTCGGCAGCCTTTGAATAGCTGGCACGGTATTTCATCGACTTCACAGAGTAGTACCAAGTGTTTTTGTCGGCGTTGGCGTCAACTATCGTGTAGAGCGATGGTGAAGTGGCATCGGCGAAGTCCTCGCTATATGGTGGTTGGAGGTAAGAGCCGAGCACAATCACATTGCTCTTTGCCTCCTCGCCCACATGCCCTGCATTCACAGGAGCCACGGTGTAATATACGGATTGGAGCAAGTCGTCAGTGTAGTCCTCTTGGAAAGTGGTGGCTTTCAGACCAGTTGCCACGCTCACTGCGCCAGGGTATCTGGTCACGTTGTAGGTGAGGTTTTCGTCAGCCATGTAACCACCGTTCACAGTGCCGCTTGGCTTGGTCCAAGTGAGGGTGTTTTTCTTTTCTGCGTTGGCAAATGTCAAGTCGATGACTGCGAGTGGAGTGTCGTTGCCCACAAATGCCTTAACAGAAGCCTCTGGGCTAACGCCTGCCTCGTTGGTAAGTGTCACCACAAACTCATAATTGCCGTCATTCGCCACGGCGACTGGAGCCGAAACGGTGGCACCTGCCTGTGCGGTGCCCGAAGCCACCACGGCATCGTTTGCCTTCACGGTGTAATTCACTTCACCGCTCAACGCATCGCCCGAATACGACAGCGATGGCACGCCAAAACTTACGGAGCCAGTGAGTGCGCCACCAGCAAACGCCACGGCAAGGTCGGAAGCTGGTGATGGTGCGCCATCGGCTGTGGCTTGATCCACAAGCCATGCTGCCACCACCTCGTCGCCGTTTGGAGTGGCACCGATGAGGGTTGCCTCTGCGGTTTCGAGGTTCACGGCATATACATTGGAGTTCTCTTTCTGGTCGTTGGCAAACCAATACATGGTTTTGCCAGTGGCATCAATCACTGCCGACTGGTCGTAGTATGGACGCACACCGGTGTCGCCCACTTTTGTCAATGTGCCGTCGGCTTTGTTGATTTTCATCAAGTAGCCGCCATCAACCGATGTGGTAGATGAACTGGCGGTGATGCCGTAGAGGTTGCCTTGGCGGTCGGCAGCCATCACGATGAGCGAACCTGCCATACGTGCCACCGTGGTCTTGGTATTGTTGGTCAAATCCCAGGTTTTCAATGTGGGATAGAGCAATTTCTGGTCGGCATCGTATTCAAAACTGCTACAGTAAGCCACGCCGCTCACGGGGTCGATGGCGCTGGAGGTGGCTCGGTGGTTATACACCGTGGCAAGGTCGTAGCCCATGCTGGTTTGGCTCAACTTTGCGCCACTTGCAGCGTCGTACACATAATAGTTGGCGGAATTCACCATTCCATATTCAATACTCGACACGAAGGTGTAAATCTTGCCATCTGCCATCACGGCATCGCCAGTAATGTTAACGCGTGGCATGGGTGCCACTTGCTTGCGAGCCACGGGGGCGGTGAGGGTGTAGGCATACACACCTGTGGTGGTCACATCCTTGTCGTTGTCGTACATCATCACGCCATTCACTCGCGCGTTGGCAAGCGATGCCACTTTCTGGACTGGCGCAGATGCCACTTTTTTAGTGTGTGGGTTTCTGCCCATTGTGCCGAAAGCTACTTCTGGGGTAAGCCCTGCGCTCTGCGAAGCGAGCACATCGGTGCCAGCCATCACCGAAGTGAATGGTAGCAGCGATGCGGCCAAAATTAATGATTTGAAATTCATAAAAAATTATAGAGTTTTGATTATTAATTGAAATCTTTTATCCGGATTTTGGAAAGTTATGTCTAAGAACGTGCAAAGATAGTGTTTTTTTGTAATTTCTATTTACAAATTCACCAAAACTCGCCTCATATTTTCATTTTTTAACCCAAAACTCTGTTCTATTTTTTTGCGTCAAGATGCCGTAGGGGATTGCAGATGTGGATTTTATTGTTTAACTTTGCTAAAATTCAAAATGAATAGAACTATGAGAAAAATCGCATTTTTAATCGTTCTTTGTTGCCTGATGCCTGTTAAATCATGGGCATGGCGCGATAATCCTGCCGCCATCAAGGCTGTGACGGCATTGTTTCATAATCTCACAACCGTACAGAAGCAGTTTGCCGAGTTTGCTCCGCAACATTCTTGCCACCCCGATGTGTATATTCCGCTCGACATCGATGCCGATGGCGTTTGGGAAATATGGGTGCGCACCTACGACGGCAAAAACGGCATTTTATATGCCCAAGCCAAAACTGGTGGACTGAAGGTGATTTTAAAGGACTCGGAATATGATGACGTGGCTATTTGTGGCAACGAAATTAGCGTGACTACTGGTAAATATGCCGGCGTGGCCGAGCGTCAGATCTATGTGATGCACAAAGGTAAGGTGATTAAAGCGCCTTTTGTGGAGCAAACGGTTTACAACGGCATGGACGGCACCACCAAATCCACTTTCGTGAATGCGAAGGGCAAACCGGCAAGCAAGTCGGAAATGAATAAGGTGTTGAATTTGGTGTTTGAGGGTCCGGCCTACAGCAAACAAAACTTTTTCGACAAGCAAATTCACGAACTGGTGAACGAGTGCGGCGAATACGCCAACATTCCCACCGACATCACCATTAGCGAACGCCCCATATTCGTGGAACCGAAAAACTATGCTAAAAACGAGTTTGTGGGTATCGTCGACTCGCGCGTGAAGAATCCTGAGGCTTACACCAAGATGGTGTTTAAGCCGCACATCAACGATGTGAAATTCACAGGGAAAAACTCCTACGGCGATTTCCTTTACCGCCTGACCACCCCATCGGTCAGCGCAAAGATGTTCCGTGGCTACAAGGCGAATGAGGCCACCGCCGTGATTGTGAAAGACTCGTGGCTCACCACCCATAATCCGCTCCAGTTCAGCCGCTGGAAATTCGGCGAAGCGAAGCAGCCTTGCTCTCAACAATGGATAATCAAAACCATCAAGCAGCGCTTCAACCGTGAAGTGAAGTCGGTGCACTGGCTTGCCTCTGTGCCCGAATCGGAGCGCCAATTCTTTGTGGTGATATTTCACCCGAACAGCAATGCCAACACCCCATTCAACGCATTGGCGTCAATCGTGTGCTTTGCCGAGGGCGAATTGATTTCCTCCTACGACTTCTGGGGCCACGACGACGGCGGCAATCCATCTTCGGTGTGGAACGATGGCGACGGCGGTTATTTCTTCTGGCCTGAACTGACCGTAATTGCCGGCACCGACAGCGGCCTGGAAATCTATCTGCGCCGAACCGACAGTTACGGAGCGCGCCACTACTGCATCCGCGAAATCGGCAACCAATTCATCAGATTGTCAACCGCCGCCCGATACCGCAACAACTAAGGCAACGTAACCAACCACAACTGCATAAAGCGGTCGTACACTTGATAACCCTCTGCATATCGGTACACATATTCTTTATTTATGAGTGCCGATATTGCTCTATTGATACTGCTTGAGCCTTTTAGACCATATTTTTTAATAAATTCATTACCATTGATGTTTACCACATTTTTCTCTTTGGCAATGGCTCGCAGTAATTGCTGCTGATTACTTGTGAGCAATATGAAACTTCGTTGATAGTCATCCTTGTTTGATACCACAATATCGACAATGCACTCATTGATTACCTCTTGCGTCACATTTTTAGGACGGAACTCGTATATCTTATTAAGCATATATTGAATATACCAAGTGTGTCCACAAAACTGATTGTAAATCTTTTCAAATGCATCACGACTAAGCACTATACCGTTAGTTTCCATTTTTGATTTGGCGAACTGGTAATACTCATCCATATTCAGCACTCCAATGTGCATTTTTTCGGTGCTTCGATAGAATGGGTGGCCAGGCTTGTCGAATATTTCACTCATCAAGTGACTTTTACTCCCCGAAAAAACAAAATGCAAATTTGGGCAAAACTGAATGAACGAACGCAACAGACCTTCCACGGTTTTGCTGTCGTTGTATTCAGCAATTTGCTGAAATTCATCAATCGCTATGAAATACTCCTTACCGGAATACACCAGATAATCAAATATTTCCTTCAATGTGGCTTCAGACTCGCTTGGTTGGAAATCAAGCGACACTTCAGGAGCGCCAGTGATAGGGTTTGCCGAAAATACCATTTTACAACTTTTGATAAAACTGCGCACCTTTTCCAAAAAACGCTGGGAAGTGGTTCCTCCATTTCCAAGCACAACAGAGCCAAACAATTTAATAAACTCCTGCAAACTTGTAGTGGAGTAAATATCCATATACAGGCAAATCGCCTCAGGCATTTCTGAATGAATACGGTAGAATGTATTTTTGATTAGTCCTGTTTTACCCATTCGTCGGGGACTCATCAGAGTCACATTCCGGCCATTGCGTAAAGCAGAGGCCAGTTTCTCGGTTTCCTTTTCTCTTCCGCAAAAATATGCTGGAGATTCATAACCATAAATCAAAAATGGATTTCTTAAAACGTTCATATCGTGCATTTTAATGTTGTAGCACAAATTGTGCTACACAATTTGTGCTACAAATATAATCAAATATCTCAACTTTAGCAAATCTTATTCTAAGTGCTTAAATAAAAAGCGCAAGAACGCGATATAAAGGATATATTTCTGATTTCTAACTTCTAATTTCTGATTTCTATATCAATACACTTTGTAGATGACGCGGAATTTGCCTTGGCGGTCAATGAGGCCCTCGAAGGTGACATCGCCGTTAGGCGAAACGATAGTGGCTGGGGCGTAGCCATCGGTGCTGAATGCGCCAATCGTCCATGGGAAGCAGTAGTGCGAGCCCACACCCACTTCCGAGGTTTCGGTTTCGGAGAAGTGTGCCACATCTGCCTCGTCATACCATGGTGTGCCCCACACTGCGGTGTGTGGGTCGGCATCTATTCTCATGCCTTTAGTCTCGTCGTAGCCATCAACGCTGGGCTGGATAATGAGGACAGAAGGAAATTCTTCGTTTTCAGCCTTGTCGATGAAGCGCATATATCCCTTGCCGTTATGGAGCGCAGAGCCCCACAATGCCACGCCGCTCAACTTGCCCGATATAGTGTAGTAGCGCGCATAGAAATTGTCGCCAATCTCCATTGGGGCGATGGTGCACAAACCTCCGTCGTAGTCGCTCACCGACGATGGGAAAATGTTCTCGTCAACCTTCCTCGGCTCGAAGCATTTGCGCCCAGTGACATCAATGAAATAGAAATCGTCGTTTTTCTCAATCACCAGAGCCATGCTGTCGGAGAATGATCGCACCTCCCTATACTGTGGCTTTATCACGATTTTTCCCAATCCGTTCATGAATCCCCAACTGCCATCGTAACCGCTCTCATTAGGCACATACACGGCTCGCATACTGCCACGCAGCGGAGCAATGGTGAATTGATTCTTGCCAAACTGCATGGGCTGTGTCACCACACCAGGGGCGAATGACTTCAAACTACGGTCAATGAAAGTCCAAGTCAACGCATAGCCCGAAGTGGCAGTCGCCACGGCGGCAATGCCGTCAACAAAGTTGGTGGCATTCACATATTTCTTGGGCAGTGCCTCCACCGCGCCAGTAGGCGTGATGAGGTAGAGTTGCTGAGTGTTGTCGTTCTTATACATAATCAGCCCCTCCTTCTCCATACGGGGGATTCGGGTGAAGTCAGCCACTTTCCACGCATTTTTGCCGCCGATGGTGCCACCGTCGATGTAGCGAAGCGTGTAAACGGTGCCATTAGTGCTGATACCATACACACCACAACTCACTGGCGTAACTATCTTGGTATCGGCGTCCTCGCAATCGTCAAGAAACTGGGTGTAGCCTGCCTCAAAACTCAGCGGCATCTTTAGCGATGGTTCACTTGGGTCTTGCTTCCCCACTCCACCTTTCTCAAGCCAGTCGGTGGCGTGAGCGATTGAAAAACTCAACGTGAGCGCACTCACGAGCATCAAACCCTTTCGTAAAATATTAGCTTTCATCATCATTAGTTTAAATTAGTTTTAGCAAAAATAGTAAAAAATCCTGAGTAACAAAAAGTTACACAGGATTTCGAAAATATCTTCACGCTATTGGGTGAGCGATTATTTCTCGTCGTATTCCTGCCAACTCTTGATTTTAATGTCGGAGAGTTTTAATGAGCAGAATGCGTGGATAAACGCCTTAGCCAATCGCACGTTGGTAATCAATGGAATGTTGTGGTCGATAGCGCCACGGCGAATGCGGTAGCCGTTGGTGAGCTCACGCTTCGAGTGGTTCTTTGGAATGTTCACAATCAGTTCAAACTTGTGTTCGCCAATCATGTTCATCACATTGTCGTGGGCATCTTCATCAGGCCAGCTCACCTTGTGAGCCTTCACACCGTTTTCGTTCAAGAATTTAGCGGTGCCTTCGGTGCCGTAGATTTCGTAGCCGCACTTCTGGAGCAAGAGGCTGGCATCGAGCAAATCCACCTTTGAGCGAGCCTCACCGCTGGAGATGAGCACACTCTTCTGTGGAATGGTGTAGCCAGTGGCAATGAGCGCGTTGAGCAATGCTTCGTCGTAGTCGTCGCCCAAGCAACCCACTTCACCAGTCGACGACATATCCACGCCAAGCACTGGGTCGGCGTTCTGGAGGCGTGCGAAACTGAATTGCGAAGCCTTCACACCGATGCGGTCGATGTCAAACGCGCTCTTGTCGGGGCGAGTGTAAGGAGCATCGAGCATGATTCGGGTGGCGGTTTCGATAAAGTTGCGCTTCAGCACCTTGCTCACGAATGGGAAACTGCGTGAAGCACGCAAGTTACATTCAATCACCTTCACTTCACGGCCCTTAGCCAGATATTGGATATTGAATGGACCGCTGATGTTGAGTTCCTTGGCAATGGCACGGCTGATTTTCTTGATTTGGCGTGCGGTAGAGAAGTAGATTTGCTGCGCAGGGAACACCATAGTGGCATCGCCAGAGTGAACGCCGGCAAATTCCACATGCTCGCTGATAGCGTATTCCACCACTTCGCCGTGGTCAGCCACTGCGTCGAACTCAATTTCCTTGGTCTCGGTCATGAATTGCGAAATCACCACTGGGTAGTCTTTGCTCACCTCGCTTGCCAACCGCAAGAAGCGATGCAGTTCTTCCTCATCGTAGCACACATTCATCGCCGCGCCAGAAAGCACATACGATGGACGCACGAGCACAGGGAAACCTACCTTGTCAACAAATTCCTGCACATCTTCCATGCTGGTGAGTGCGCTCCACTTTGGCTGGTCGATGCCCAGTTGGTCGAGCATAGCGGAGAATTTGTTGCGGTTTTCCGCACGGTCGATCGATACTGGCGATGTGCCAAGGATGGGCACGCTTTGGCGATGGAGTTTCATTGCCAAATTGTTAGGAATCTGACCACCTACCGACACAATCACACCGCGTGGACTTTCGAGGTCGATGACGTCGAGCACACGCTCAAACGACAGTTCATCGAAGTAGAGGCGGTCGCACATATCGTAGTCGGTCGATACGGTTTCGGGGTTATAGTTAATCATGATACTCTTGTAACCGAGTTTGCGGGCGGTCTGGATTGCGTTCACAGAGCACCAGTCAAATTCCACCGAGCTACCGATGCGATAAGCACCAGAGCCGAGTACCACAACCGATTTTTCATTCTTATAGTAGTTCACATCGTAGCCTTCCGCACTGTAGGTCATATACAGATAGTTGGTGAGGTCGGGGTGCTCACTTGCCACGGTGTTGATACGCTTCACAGCAGGGAGAATACCGAGTTTCTTGCGGTAAGCGCGCACGGCAAGGTTTTCCTTCTCCATATTGCCTTCGGGCTTGAGCACGAAGCGGGCAATCTGGAAGTCGCTGAAGCCGAGTATTTTCGCCTGACGCATCACGTCGGCAGGAATTTCCTCAAGCGAGTTGTAACCACAAAGTTTTTGCTTGTAGTCAACGATGTTTTTGAGACGCTGAAGGAACCACTTGTCAATCTTGGTGAGTTCAAACAGGCGGTCGATGGTGTAGCCTTTTTCCAGCGCTTGCGCAATGGCGAAGGTACGCATATCGGTAGGATTTGCCAATTCGTCGTCGAGGTTGTCAAACTCCACGTGCTCATTGCCCACGAAGCCGTGCATACCCTGACCTATCATACGCAAACCCTTCTGAATGATTTCTTCAAATGTGCGGCCTATCGACATGATTTCGCCCACCGACTTCATGCTTGAGCCAATGCGGCGGCTCACGCCTGCAAACTTGGTCAAGTCCCAGCGTGGAATCTTGCAAATCAGATAGTCGAGTTGTGGAGCCACGTATGCCGAGTTAGGGGTGCCCATCTCGCCAATTTGGTCGAGTGTGTAGCCCAAGGCGATTTTTGCAGCCACGAATGCCAATGGATAGCCGGTGGCCTTTGAAGCCAGCGCAGAGCTACGGCTCAAGCGGGCGTTCACCTCGATGATGCGGTAGTCGTTGGTGTCGGCGTTGAATGCAAACTGAATGTTACATTCGCCCACGATACCCAAGTGGCGCACACACTTCACGCTGATATCTTGCAGCATCTTCACCTGATCTTCGCTGAGCGAGCAAGTAGGAGCCACCACAATCGATTCACCAGTGTGAATGCCCAGTGGGTCGAAATTTTCCATACTTGCCACGGTGAAGCAGTGGTCGTTGGCATCACGAATCACCTCAAACTCAATTTCCTTCCAGCCCTTCAACGATTCTTCCACAAGCACCTGTGGAGCGAAAGTGAAGGCACTTTCTGCTATTTCAATAAACTTCTTTTCATCTTGACATATACCAGAGCCCAAGCCGCCTAAAGCATACGCAGAGCGAATCATCACAGGATAACCGATGTGGCGAGCAGCCTCAAGAGCCGCCTCCATCGATTCCACAGCCTCGCTAATTGGGGTTTTCAAACCAATCTCGTTCAATCGCTTCACAAAGAGGTCGCGGTCTTCGGTGTCCATAATCGCCTCAACCGAGGTGCCAAGCACCTTCACGCCATACTCCTTGAGAATACCCTTTTGAAACAACTCGGTGCCGCAGTTGAGTGCGGTTTGACCACCAAACGCGAGCAAGATACCATCAGGGCGCTCCTTCTTGATGATTTCAGTCACAAAGTGAGTGTTCACCGGCAGGAAGTACACCTTGTCGGCAATGCCTTCAGAGGTTTGAATTGTAGCGATGTTGGGGTTGACCAATACCGAACTAACACCTTCTTCACGAAGGGCTTTCAATGCCTGAGAACCTGAATAGTCAAATTCACCTGCTTGGCCGATTTTGAGTGCTCCGGAACCTAAAACAAGCACTTTAGTCAGCTTTTTCTCCATAAAAAGTTATATTAAAAAAAGTTACTAAAAATTTTCTTTACAAAGTTAATTCATTTTTTCTCAACGCCACCCATATCCCACCACATAATTTCACACAAATCACAAAAACAAGAAAATCATCCTTTTCCACATCCCCTCTCCTCTAATTTCTCTCTAACCTCTAATTCTCACCTCTAATTTCTAACTTCTAATTTCTAATTTCTAACTTCTAATTTCTAATTTCTAACTTCTAATTTCTTATTGTCGGTGGATGGTGGAGCCGTTGGCTTGGTGGGTGGCAAGGATGAGCACTTCGGCTATTTGCACGTGTTTGGGGGCTGAGGCTGCGTAGAATGCCACGTCGGCGATGTCGGCACCTGTGAGTGGAGTGATGCCTTTATACACGTTTTCGGCACGCTCGTTGTCGCCGTGGAAACGCACGTTGCTGAAGTTGGTTTCCACCAGTCCGGGTTTCAGGTTGGTGACACGCACAGCCGTTTCAGCCACGTCGATGCGCAAGCCGTCGGTAATTGCCTTCACAGCCGCTTTTGTGCCGCAATACACATTGCCCTTGGCGTAGGCGGCATCGCCAGCCACGCTGCCCACATTTATCACATGCCCCTCGTTTCGCTTCACCATGCCGGGCACTATCAGGCGCGTCATGGTCAGGAGTCCCTTGATGTTGGTGTCGATCATTGTGTTCCAGTCCTCAGGGTCGCCTTCGTATTCCTTGTCAAGGCCAAGTGCGAGTCCGGCGTTGTTGATCAGCACGTCGATCTCGGCCCAGTCGGCCTCCAGGCTGCCGCAGACGTCAAACACCTGCTGCTGGTCTCTCACGTCGAAGCAGAGCGTCTTCGCACGCACGCCCAGCGCCTCGATGCGCTTGGCCAGCGCCTGGAGCAGGTGGTCTCTGCGGCCCGTGATAATCACGTCGTAGCCCTCTTTGGCAAAGCGCAGCGCGCAAGCCTCACCGATGCCGCTCGTCGCGCCGGTGACCATACAAATCTTTCTCTTTTCCATATCTTTTTTCTGTCAAGGGCGGGAAGGTCGGCCCATCCCGCCCAAAGGTTATTCTACATCACGCCGTCCTCGCGCAGTTTCTCCTGCCACTTCCAGGCGCTGCGGAGCACGTCGGCCAGGGGCGTGTCCGCCTTCCAGCCCAACACCTGGTTGGCCTTGGTGCAGTCGCCCCAAATCTTCTCGATGTCGCCCTCGCGGCGCGGACCATACTTCCAGTTGAGTTTCACGCCCGTGGCCTCCTCAAAGGTCGTGACGATCTCCAGCGTGGAGTTGCCCTTGCCCGTGCCGATGTTGAAATACTCGATCGGTTCGGTCTCCTGGTCCAGCACGCGCGCCATGGCCGCCACATGCGCCTTGGCCAGGTCCACGACATAGATGTAGTCGCGGATGCAGGTGCCGTCGGGCGTGTCATAGTCGTTGCCGAAGATGGTCAGTTGCTCGCGGATGCCCATCGCCGTCTGCGTGACGTAGGGGATGAGGTTGTTGGGCACGCCGTTGGGCAGTTCGCCGATGAGCGCCGAGGGATGGGCACCGATAGGATTGAAGTATCTCAGGACGATGCTCTTGACGGCCGCGCCGCTATGGATGAAGTCGTAGATGATCTGCTCGTTGATTTCCTTGGTGTTGCCATAGGGCGAGGTGGCCTTCTGGTGGGGCGCGTCCTCGGTGACGGGCAGGTTCTCGGGATTGGGTTGTCCATAGACCGTGCAGCTGCTGGAGAAGATGATGCCCTTGACGCCATAGGCAGGCATGAGCTCCAGGAGGTTGATGAGCGAGACAACATTGTTGCGGTAGTAGAGCAGGGGCAGCTGGACGCTCTCGCCCACGGCCTTGGAGGCGGCGAAGTGGATGATGCCCGCGATGGCCGGATACTTATGGAACACGGCCTCCGTGGCAGCCTTGTCGCGCAGATCTACCTGCTCGAAGGCCGGGCGCACACCCGTGATCTTCTCGATGCCGTCGAGCACCTCTATCTTGGAGTTGGAAAGGTTGTCGATGATGACCACGTCGTAGCCAGCCTCGATCAGTTCCACGGTGGTATGGCTACCGATGAAGCCCGTTCCGCCCGTCACTAAAATTGTCTGTTTCATGTAAGTTTTTCTCTTTTAGTTTCTGTAAATGTCGGCTATGGCGAAGCCGCCCCGGGGCAGGTCGTGTCCCGGGTCCGCCATCGCCACGCTATGGAAATAACGCCAAATCGTGTTTTTTATTTCCTCTAAGTGGCAAAAAGAGCCACAAAGGTTTTGCCAAAGCGCGTCCCGTGGCACGGTTTTGCACGGTTGGCGAGCAAAAAACGGGCTGGAAGTCGTGTATCTCGTTTTTTATTGCTACTTTTGCATTTTGAAATTACAATACAAGAATGGACCATATACGGAATTTTTGCATCATAGCCCATATCGATCACGGCAAGAGCACCCTGGCCGACCGTCTGTTGGAGCGCACCAAGACCATCCAAGTCACGGAGGGTCAGATGTTGGACAACATGGATTTGGAGCGCGAGCGCGGCATCACCATCAAGAGCCACGCCATCCAGATGGAGTACACGATGGAGGGAAAAAAATATTTGCTCAATCTGATAGACACGCCGGGCCACGTCGATTTCTCCTACGAGGTGTCGCGAAGCATTGCCGCCTGTGAGGGCGCGCTGCTCATCGTCGATGCCACACAGGGCGTGCAGGCGCAGACCATCAGCAATCTCTATATGGCCATCGACCACGACCTGGAGATCATCCCGGTCATCAACAAGATAGACATGCCCAACGCCATGCCCGAGGAGGTGGAGGACGAAATCGTCGATCTGCTCGGCTGCGAGCCCGGGGAGATCATCCGGGCCTCGGGCAAGACGGGCGAGGGCGTCGATGACATCCTCCGCGCCGTCGTGGACCGCATCCCCGCGCCGACGGGCGACAAGGAAGCGCCGCTGCAGGCCCTCATCTTCGACTCGGTCTTCAACTCCTTCCGCGGCATCATCACGCTGGTGAAAATCGATAACGGCGTGGTGCGCAAGGGCGACAAGGTGAAGTTTTTCAACACCGGCCAGGAGTATGACGCCGACGAGGTGGGCGTGCTGAAGATGGACATGGTGCCCAAGGCGCAGCTCTCCGCTGGCGAGGTGGGCTATATCATCAGCGGCATCAAGGACGCCAAGGAGGTGAAGGTGGGCGACACCGTCACCCACGTCGAACGGCCCTGCGCCAAGGCCATCGAGGGATTCCAGGAGGTGAAGCCGATGGTCTTTGCCGGCGTATATCCCATCGACCCCAACGACTACGAGAACCTCCGCGCCTCGCTGGAGAAACTGCAACTCAACGACGCCTCGCTGACCTTCCTGCCGGAGAGCTCCCAGGCCCTCGGCTTCCGCTGCGGATTCCTCGGACTGCTCCACATGGAGATCATCCAGGAGCGGCTGGACCGCGAGTTCAACATGGACGTGATCACGACCGTCCCCAACGTCAGCTACATGGTCTATGACAAGCAGGGGGAGGTGAAGGAGGTACACAATCCCTCGGGGCTGCCCGACGCGACGATGATAGACCATATCGAGGAACCCTTCATCAAGGCCAGCATCATCACCTCCAGCCAGTTTATCGGCCCGATCATGAAGCTCTGCCTCGACAAGCGCGGCGAGCTCGTGAGCCAAAACTACGTCAGCGGCAACCGACTGGAGCTCGTCTTCATGATCCCGCTGGGCGAGATCGTCATCGACTTCTACGACAAGCTCAAGAGCATCTCCAAGGGCTACGCCTCGTTCGACTACCACATCGACTCGTTCCGCCCCTCGAAGCTGGTCAAGCTCGACATCCTGCTCAACGGCGAGCCCGTCGATGCCCTCTCCACGCTGACCCACGAGAGCAACGCCGTGGCCTTTGGACGCAGAATGTGTGAGAAACTCAAGGAACTGATACCGCGCCAGCAGTTTGACATTGCCATCCAGGCGGCCATCGGAGCGAAGATCATCGCCCGCGAGACCGTGAAGCAGGTGCGCAAGGACGTGACGGCGAAGTGTTATGGCGGAGATATCAGTCGCAAGCGCAAGCTCCTCGAAAAGCAGAAGAAGGGCAAGAAGCGCATGAAGCAGGTCGGCAACGTGCAGGTGCCTCAGAAGGCGTTCCTGGCCGTGCTGAAATTGGACTAACCGCCGGAGGAACATCCTTCGGCCAACAAGATATATAAAAGGAGAAAGAGGAGACACGATGAGAGAACCGATAGCAACCCCCAGGGAGGTGGCCCGCGAATTGGCACGCAAGTACAGTACGATGACCCACGAGGAGCTCGACGTGCTGGAGAGCGTGCTGGTGCCCATGAAGTTCAGCAAGGGCGAGATAATCCTAAGGGAGGGCGAGGTCTGCCGCAACATCTACTATGTGGAGCGCGGACTGATCCGCCAGTTCTACTTCAAGAACGGCAAGCAAATCACGGAGCACCTGGGGGTGGACCACACCATCTTCATGTGCATCGAGAGCCTGTTTCACGAAGAGCCCACCCATCTGCAGGTAGAGGCCCTGGAGGCCTCCTATATCTATGCGCTCCCCAAGCATCGCCTGGAGCAGGTGGCCCTCCACAACGTGAACATACAGATCCTCTTTCGCAAGATATTGGAGGAGAGCCTCGTGATCTCGCAGGTCATGGCCGACCTCGTGCGCTTCGAGACGGCACAGGAGCGCTACCGCAAGTTTTGCAAGTTGGCGCCGCAGATCGTCCTCCGCGCACCGCTGGTCTATGTGGCCAGTTTTCTCCAGATGACGCCGGAGACGCTGAGCCGCGTACGCAGCAGCACCCTGCTCGATTAGCCCCGAGCGGGGGAGGGCGAGCGCCTGGGCGGGCCCCGGAGGATGGGGCGCCGCGCGTGCGCTATATAAATGAGGTAGAGAGAACAAAGTATAATGATGACAAAAACATAAAAAGACATGAAACCGACATTACTTCTTTTGGCTGCCGGCATGGGTAGCCGCTACGGCGGGCTGAAGCAGCTCGACGGACTTGGACCCAATGGTGAGACCATCATGGACTACTCCATATACGACGCCATCCAGGCGGGATTTGGCAAGATCGTCTTCGTCATCAGAAAAGACTTCGAGGAGCAG
>OHYU01000601.1_pt1 | contig 17713 bp, 20 predicted proteins | sample 1580331 | NCBI WGS metagenome assembly OHYU01 (sample SAMEA3882519, study PRJEB24775) | human gut metagenome | biome: human-associated habitat; feature: intestine environment; material: feces | place: Netherlands | collected 2009/2010
AAATTGAAGTAAGAGGCAACACACAGAAATATGAATCCGAAAAAAAGAAAATGAAGAGCAGACTATCCACTTCAATTCTTTTTAATATAGTACTTGTTGCTGTGGTAATTGCAATGTTTATAATAACAAAAAACAGCGACTCGCCTAATATCCTTAATTATGAACGTGTAATTCAGGATAAATATTCTTCATGGCAAAGTGAACTTAACGAAAAGGAACAGGAACTTAAAGAGCTTGAATGGAAAATTAACCATCCGGAGGAATGATTTCACAGAAAAGACAAATATTGATTATAAAATATGAAAAACGGAGGTGCCTATGAACAATAAAATACTTGTCGTTGATGACGAAAGCAGAATAAGAAAAATAATCAGGGACTTTCTTGTAAGGGAAGGTTATGTAGTATGTGAAGCTGAAGACGGTGAAGCGGCACTTGATATTTTTTGCTCAAACAATGATATAGACCTTATAATTATGGATGTAATGATGCCAAAAATGGACGGATGGCAGCTTTGTAAGGAAGTAAGAAAATTATCGAAAGTACCTATTCTTATGCTTACAGCTAAAAGTGAGGAACAGGATGAACTCAAAGGGTTTGAGTTGGGCGTTGACGAATATATTTCCAAGCCTTTCAGCCCGAAGATATTAACCGCAAGGGTTAATGCACTTTTAAGAAGGACTACCGGAGATAGTGAAGAGATACTTGATATAGCCGGAATAACAGTTAATAAAATAGCACATACGGTAACTATTGACGGAAAAGAAATAGATTTAAGTTTTAAAGAATTTGAACTTCTTACATATTTTATGGAAAACAGAGGCATAGCACTTTCAAGGGAAAAAATCCTCAATAATGTATGGAATTATGATTATTACGGCGATGCAAGAACAATAGATACCCATGTCAAAAAACTCAGAAGTAAAATGGGTGAAAAAGGCAAATTTATATCGACAATATGGGGAATGGGATACAAATTTGAAGCATGATTGTAAAAAAGGTTGACATTTTTAAAAGAAAATAGTAGCATAAATTCCTATAAGGGCTAGATGCCTTAAAAGGAGGAAACAATTATGAAAAAGATGAAGAAATTCGTTGCATTAGCAGCAGTAGCTTCTCTTGCAGCAGCTACATTTGCAGGATGTGGCAAGAGTGAAGGAAATGGTTCATCAAACACCGGCTCAGATGTTTGGAAAATTGGTAGTATCGGACCAACTACAGGTACAGAAGCTATTTATGGCAACGCTGTAAAGAACGGTGCAAGCATTGCAGTTGATGAAATCAACAAGGCAGGCGGAATTAACGGTTACAAGATTGAGTTCAGCTTTGAAGACGATCAGGCAGACCCTGAACTTGCAGCTAATGCTTACAATGCACTTAAGGACAAGGGAACACAGATACTTTTAGGAACAGTTACATCAGGTTCATGTGAAGCTGTTGTAGGTCTTACAGCAGAAGACAATATGTTCCAGCTTACACCATCTGCATCAGCTCAGTCAGTTATCGCAGGTGATAATGTATTCCAGGTATGTTTCACAGACCCTAACCAGGGTGTTGCTTCTGCTCAGTACATTGCAGAGAACAAGCTTGCAACTAAGATTGGTATTATCTATGATAGTTCTGATGTATATTCTTCAGGTATCGAAGAAAAATTTGAAGCAGAAGCTAAGACACAGGGGCTTAACATCGTTTCTAAGGCAGCATTTACAGCAGATTCCAAGACAGACTTTGGAACACAGCTTCAGAAAGCAAAAGACGGTGGTGCTGAATTAGTATTCCTTCCGATTTATTATACAGAAGCTTCCCTGATCCTTGCACAGGCAGACAGCATGGGATTTGAAACTAAATTCTTCGGATGCGACGGTATGGACGGTATCCTTGGTGTAGAAAACTTTGATACATCTCTTGCAGAGGGGCTGATGCTTCTTACACCATTTGCAGCAGATTCTACAGATGAGAAAACCCAGAACTTTGTAAAAGCATACAAAGATGCTTACAAAGACACACCAAACCAGTTCGCAGCAGATGCTTATGATGCAGTATACGCAGTCAAAGCAGCAGCAGAAAAAGAAGATGTAAAAGCAGACATGGATGTTGCAGATATCTGTGCAGCACTTGAAAAAGGCATGACCGAGATCACACTTGAAGGTGTTACAGGTGACGAGATCACATGGACAGAAGACGGTGAGCCGAACAAAGCTCCGAAAGCTGTAGAAATCAAAGATGGTGCTTACGCAGCAATGGACTAATACGTTATTACATTAATGCGTTAATGACAGATTTACTTTTGGCAAAATAAACAAGACAGATTTCGCTAAAGGCAAATCTGCCAGTTTTACACACAATAAAATTATTTAAATATAAGAAAGGAAAGACTTCTATGAGTAGTTTTATATCATATCTTATCAGTGGTATCAGCCTCGGAAGTGTATATGCGATCATCGCTCTTGGTTATACCATGGTATACGGAATCGCTAAAATGCTGAACTTCGCTCATGGAGATGTTATCATGGTCGGCTCTTATGTAGTTTATGTCGCAGTCAGCGGCATGGGATTAAATCCGATTTTAGCCATCCTGCTGTCCATTATCATCTGTACACTCATGGGCGTTGTGATCGAAGGCGTTGCGTATCGACCACTGCGTAATGCAGCTTCACCTCTGGCTGTTCTGATCACAGCAATTGGTGTCAGCTACCTGCTTCAGAACGTGGCCCTTCTGATCTGGGGAGCAGATACCAAATCATTCAGTAACGTGATCAGTCTTCCATCCCTGAAACTTGCAGGTGGTTCTATCGTGATCACTGGTGTAACCATCGTAACCATTATCGGTGGTATCCTGATTATGGCAGGTCTGATGCTCTTTATCAGCAAGACAAAAACAGGACAGGCAATGCTTGCCGTATCTGAGGATAAAGGCGCTGCCCAGTTAATGGGTATTAACGTAAACAAAACAATCTCCATTACTTTTGCAATCGGTTCCGGACTTGCAGCAATCGCAGGTGTGCTTCTCTGCTCTGCATACCCGTCTTTGACACCATATACAGGTGCTATGCCTGGTATCAAAGCATTCGTTGCAGCTGTATTTGGCGGTATCGGATCGATTCCGGGAGCACTGATCGGAGGTATTTTGCTTGGTATTATTGAAATTCTCGGCAAAGCATATATTTCCTCTCAGATGGCAGATGCGATCGTATTCGGAGTTCTGATCGTTGTACTTCTGGTAAAACCAAGCGGATTGCTTGGAAAGCAGATTCAGGAGAAAGTGTAGGTGGCAGCGATGAAAAAATTAAAATTAAACAAAACGACAAAAAACAATCTGATCACATACGGAATCGTCATCCTCGCTTATATCATCGTAGAAGCAATGCTGGCAGGAGGTCAGATTTCCAGTCTGATGAAGGGACTTTTAGTTCCGCTCTGTGTTTATGTGATCCTGGCTGTATCTTTGAATCTTGTGGTAGGTATTTTAGGTGAGCTGAGTCTTGGACATGCAGGATTTATGTGTGTCGGTGCTTTTTCAAGTGCATTTGCAACAAAACTTTTACAGAATGTGATCCCAAACCAGATTCTGCTGTTTATCATCGTTTTAATTATCGGAACCGCTGTAGCAGCATTTTTCGGATTCCTGATCGGTATCCCGGTACTGCGCTTAAGAGGTGACTATCTTGCAATCGTAACGCTTGCATTTGGTGAGATCATCAAAAACGTGATCAACGTACTTTATATCGCAAAAGATACCGATGGTTTTCATTTTGCGATTTCAAACGGAAATGCAATCAAACTTTCCGATGAGGGAGAGTGGCTGATCAATGGTGCAAAAGGAATTGCAAAGATTCCGCACTTATCCAGCTTTACCGCCGGCGTAATTATGATTCTGATCTGTCTTTTCATTGTATATCATCTGGTAAATTCCAGAAGCGGACGTGCCATCATGGCGATCCGTGATAACCGTATTGCAGCTGAATCGGTTGGTATTAACATTACAAAATTTAAATTGATGGCATTTACGATCTCTGCAGCGATCGCGGGAGCAGGCGGTGTTTTATATGCGCACAATCTGTCTACTGTTACAGCGACACCTGCAAACTTTGGTTACAATATGTCGATCATGATCCTTGTATTTGTTGTATTAGGTGGTATGGGAAGCTTCCGCGGTTCGATCATTGCGGCTGTGATCCTGACATTGCTGCCGGAGGTACTGCGTGGACTCTCCGATTATCGTATGCTGATTTATTCCATCGTACTGATCGCAATGATGCTCTTTAACTGGGCACCGAAATGTATTGAGTTCAGACAGCGTGTAGCTGCAAAACTGAAAAAGAACACAAAGAAAGGAGTACAGTAACATGAGTTTATTGGAAGTAAAAAATCTTGGTATCTCCTTTGGCGGTCTGCGTGCAGTAGACGGATTTCATATTTCGATTGAAAAAGGACAGTTATACGGACTGATCGGGCCAAACGGTGCCGGAAAAACGACCGTATTTAATATGCTCACCGGTGTATATACACCGAATGACGGATCAATTACGTTAGATGGAGTGGATATCACAGGGAAAAAGACGATCGATATCAACAAAGCAGGGATTGCCCGTACATTCCAGAATATCCGTCTGTTTAAAGACCAGTCCGTACTTGATAATGTAAAAATCGGTCTGCACAATCAGATCACTTATTCCACACTGACCGGAATTTTGCGTCTGCCGAAGTACCATAAGGCAGAAAAAGAGATGAATGAGAAGGCAATGGAACTTTTAAAAGTCTTTGACCTTGAGAAGGAAGCAGATTTTCTTGCATCCAACCTTCCTTATGGTAAACAGAGAAAACTTGAGATCGCGAGAGCGCTTGCGACAAATCCAAAGCTTCTGCTCTTAGATGAGCCGGCTGCCGGTATGAACCCGAACGAGACAAAAGAGCTGATGGAGACAATTCATTTTGTGAGAGATGAGTTTGACATGACAGTGCTTCTGATCGAGCATGATATGAAACTGGTATCCGGTATCTGTGAGAAACTTACCGTGTTAAACTTCGGGCAGGTTTTAGCAGAGGGTAAAACGACAGAAGTCCTGAATGATCCACAGGTTATCAAGGCATACTTAGGAGAATAGGAAAGGAGGTTTTAAGTTATGGCAATGCTTGAAGTAAAGAATCTGGAAGTATACTATGGCGTGATCCAGGCAATCAAGGGAATCTCCTTTGAGGTCAATGAGGGAGAAGTCATTGCGCTGATCGGTGCAAACGGCGCCGGAAAGACAACAACATTACAGACGATTACAGGTATGTTAAGCCCGGCAGCAGGTGAGATCATTTTTGAGGGATGTGATATCTCAAAGATTCCGGGACACAAGATCGTATCCATGGGAATGGCGCATGTGCCGGAGGGACGTCGTGTATTTGCAGAGTTATCCGTATATGAGAACTTAAAACTGGGTGCATACACCAGAAAAGATAAACAGGAGATCGCAGAGACTTTAGCGAAAGTATATGAGAGTTTCCCACGACTGGAAGAGCGTAAAAACCAGCTTGCAGGAACCTTAAGCGGTGGTGAGCAGCAGATGCTTGCCATGGGTCGTGCGCTGATGTCAAAGCCGAAAATCATCCTGATGGATGAGCCGTCCATGGGACTTTCTCCGATCCTCGTGGAGGAGATTTTCCACATTATCCGTGATATTTCTGCCGGCGGAACAACGGTTCTTTTAGTAGAGCAGAATGCAAAGAAAGCGTTATCCATTGCTGACCGTGCATATGTACTGGAGACCGGCAATATCGTTCTCTCCGGTGATGCAAAGGAAATGATGAATAACGAATCGATCAAGAAAGCATATCTTGGAGAATAGGGGGATGCAGCAATGAAAAAAACAGTGATTACAATCGCAAGAAGTTACGGCAGCGGCGGACGTACGCTGGGTAAGCTGCTCGCAGAAGAACTTGGAATTAATTGCTACGACAGAGAGATTTTAAGAATGGCATCCGATGACAGCGGCATCAATGAGGCGCTTTTCGGACAGACCGATGAAAAATTAAAGAAATCACCTTTGTTTCGTATTGCACGCAAAAATCCGTATAAGGGCGGTGTGATTCCGCCGGAGAGCGCAGATTTCGTATCGGATGACAACCTGTTTAATTATCAGGCAAAAGTGATCCGTGAACTGGCGGAGGAAGAGTCCTGTATCATTATCGGAAGATGTGCGGATTATGTGTTAAAGGATGATCCGAATGTGCTCCGTTTGTTTTTCTTTGCACCGAAGGAAGATTGTATCGTCCGTGTAATGGAGCATGACGGAATCACCGGGCGGGATGCGGAGAATAAGATCGAAAAGATCGATAAGCACCGTGCGGATTATTATAAATATTATACCGGGAAGGACTGGTATGATGCGAGAAACTATGATTTCTGTCTGGATACGACTTCCATGGGATATGAAAAGCTGGTGGAGGTTGTGAAGAACTTTATTGAGGTGTACCAGAGTTAAGGTGCGGGGATGAAAAAGCAGGGCATGGGTGGCTCTGCTTTTTTGTGGGAGTGGGGTGGCTGGGTTTGCCGGCTGGTGCGGTGTGCCGACCGCCTGCGTACCTGCATGAAAAAGAATACTATACAGCTTTCCTTTGGGTTGCTATAATAAAAAGAAAGGTTTGCCAACGCGAAACTCTCAAGAACGTAGCGTCGTTGTGCGGCGTGCCTTCGTTAAACAGGTGCCCGCCACACAACGACCACCACAACCTGAAAAAGAGTTTCGCCCTAGGCTCTATTACTTTATTATAACAACCCAAAAGAAAGGGGCACACACAAATGAGCGAGTTAACTAAAGAAATGCCAAAGAAACTGGGATTCGGCTGCATGCGTCTCCCGGTAACCGACGGCAGCACAGAAAATATCAACGACGCAGCGTTCTGCGAGATGATCGATTCCTACATCGAACAGGGATTTAAGTACTTTGACACCGCATATCCATATCACAATGGCAGATCCGAGGAAGCAGTCGGACGCTGTCTGGTACAACGGTATGCGAGGGATCGTTTTTTCCTTGCGAGCAAGATGCCGGTATGGCTGGTCAAAGAGTACGCTGACTACGGAAAGTATTTCGAGGAACAGTTAAAAAAATGCCAGGTAGAGTATTTTGACTTTTATCTTTTACATGCAATGAATAAAGACCGGGTCAAAGAGGCAGAGAACTTAGGCGGATTTCAGTTTGTACAGAGCATGAAAGCGGAGGGAAAGATCCGGCATATCGGATTTTCTTTCCACGATAAGGCAGATGTGTTGGATGAGATTCTGACAAATCATCCGGAGATGGAGTTTGTGCAGCTTCAGATCAATTATTATGACTGGGAGTCTGAGAACGTGCAGTCACGCAAATGTTATGAGGTGGCAGAAAAGCATGGAGTACCTGTGATCGTGATGGAGCCTGTCAAGGGCGGTACGTTAGCAAATATGGTCGGAGAGCCGGCGAGGATCTTAAGTGCGCTGGATGAAAATGCTTCCTATGCATCTTATGCGGTCCGGTATGCGGCATCACTGCCCAATGTAATTTTGGTGTTAAGCGGGATGTCGGATCTAAAACAATTACAGGACAATACGGCTTATATGAAAGATTTTCAGCCGCTCACGGATAAAGAGCAGCAGGCAATTGGAAAGGTGGTGGAAGAACTCGAAAAACTTCCAACGATTCCTTGTACCAACTGCCGTTACTGTGTGGAGGGATGTCCGAAAAAGATCCGTATCCCGGATATTTTTGGAGTCTACAACATGGGCGTACAGTTTGGATTGACGGATGTGACGCGGGGGTCTTACCGCTGTCAGATCGACGGAAGCGGTAAAGCCGGAGACTGCATCAAATGCGGAAAGTGCGAGGCACAGTGCCCGCAGCATCTTGAAATCCGAAAACTGTTAGAAGAGGCAGCAGACATTTATGAAAAAGAAATGCACTTATAATTTCTTCAAAATCTTTTCCATGTCCCGCTGATGCCCGATGATCATCAGATGTTCTTCTCTACGGAACACATACTCTGCATTCGGCATCAGTTCCATGCCGTTTTCAGCCTTGATGCCGATGATATTTGCATTATATTTGACACGGACATTGACGTCCCTGATCGAATGACCGATCCATTCCGGCAGAGGGGCAATTTCGTAAATGGAAAAATTATTTCCGAGTTCCACATAGTCAAAGACCTGATTTGCAGAAAAACGGACTGCAACTTTTTCTGCAATATCACGGTCTGGATAAATAACTTCGTCCGCGCCGTTGCGCAGCAGGAACTTTGCGTGGATATCACGGTTGGCCTTGCTGACAACATATTTTGCTCCAAGATCTTTTAACAGGCTTGTGATCTCAAGACTGCTCTGAAAATTTTCACCAATACAGACAAAACAGTAATCAAAGTTTCCGACACCAAGACTTTTTAATACTTTTTCGTTGGTGCAGTCGCCAATCTTGGCGCTGACCACAAGGGGAAGAAGGTCTTCTAAGCTTGCTTCGTCTTTGTCAACGATCATAATCTCATTGTCAAGTTTGGCAAGATCCTGACATAAATGGGTGCCGAAACGTCCGAGTCCGATAATTAAAATTGATTTCATAAGTAAATTCCTTTCTCAGCCGATGTTGATGCGTTCTACCGGCTGCATGATATGTGTCAGTTTTTTGTGATCGGTAAAGGAAAGTGCAAAGGAAAGGCTTCCCAAACGACCGATATACATCAGAAAAATAATGATAAGCCGCGAGATAAAATTAAGCTGTCCGGTCAGTCCGGTTGTCATTCCGGCAGTACAGATTGCGGATATGACTTCAAAAAGCGTATCTCCGAGCGGAAAACCCTGCATGCCGCAGATTGCGAGGGTTGCGGCAAGTCCGGCAAACAGGTAGGTACACAGCAGGGCTGTAGCTTTTGTGATCGTGTCGTCTTCGATCCTGCGGCCAAAAATATTTGTTCCGGTCGTTCTTAAGAGCGTGGAGCGCAGATGCAGGAGCAGAACGAAAATGGTTGCCATTTTGACGCCGCCCGCCGTGGAACCGGAACCGCCTCCGATGAACATCAGGATAATGGTAAGCAGTTTGCCACCCTCTGTGAGAGAGCCAATATCAAGTGTATTAAAACCGGCAGTTCTTGGTGTAATCACACTGAAAAAAGAACTGCAGATGATGCCTGTCGTGCTCATATCGGCGTAAAGATTATTTCGTTCCAGCAAATAAAACAGTAAAGCTCCGCCAAATACCAGAACTGCCGAAAAACTCAAGACCATTTTTGTCTGCAGGGCATATTTTTTAAAGTGCCATTTGTGGTCAATGATATCACTCCAGACGATAAATCCGATGCCGCCGATCAGAATTAATGCAGACAGCGTAAAGCTTACGATTGGATCGTCATAATAGGCAGTAAAAGAGGAATATGGTTTGTATTTTCCCATGATGTCGAAACCCGCATTGCAAAACGCAGATATGGAATGAAAGATGCTGTAATAAAGTCCGTTAAAAAAACCCATTTCAGGATAAAAGCGGGTAAATAACAGCAGTGCACCGATTCCTTCAAATAGTACGGTTCCCTTTAATACACGTTTGATCAGCCGTACTACGCCGCCGATATCTAATACATTGAAACTTTCCTTGATCCAGCCGCGTTCTTTGAGACCGATTTTCCTGCGCAGCACCAGGGAAACAGCAGTTCCGATGGTAATAAAGCCAAGACCGCCGATCTGGATTAAAAGTAATAATACAAGCTGTCCAAAGAAGGACCAGTGTGTATAGGTATCGACCAGAATAAGACCGGTGACGCAGGTGGCACTTGTTGCTGTAAAAAGTGCTGTGATAAAAGGGGTAAATTCGCCGGTGCGGGAAGAGCAGGGAAGCATCAAAAGACATGTTCCGCCTAAGATAAGCAGAAGAAAACCAAGTGCGATCAACTGCATGTCAGAGAGCCGCTTTAATTTTTTTGGTAACATATATCCTCCAAAGAGTAAAATTTTGTTGAGAAACGTATATTAAAATATTATAATACGAATAGTGAACTTTGTATATATAACATTTTTACAAAGTTAAAGAGGAGAGGAGCATGAAGAGTTATGGATGATTTGTTTGGTCTGATTGTGATAATTATTGGCATTGCAGCAGGGATTTACAGTGATAAAAAGAAAAAAGAAGGAAAACAAAAGAAAGCGGCTGTGCCGAATCAGCCCGGCGGAGGAAGAAAAAATGTACCACAGACACAGGTTTCTTATGGTGGTCATGCAGGAAGACCGGATGTTCTGGCGGATGCGGTAAATGCGATGCAGAGGGATTTATCTGCAAGACAGCAGGAATTAAAACAGAGGCTGCAGCAGAAGTATGGCACGGCTGCATCGAATACGGCAAAGCCCACGCAGGCAGCGCGCCCTGTTTCAAATCCCGGAAAAGATACTATTTTAAACCGTGCAGATTCGAACGTCAATGAAAATCAGAAGGACGAACTGCGGGAACAGTTTTATGAAAAAACAGGGGAGCCGCCGAAAAAAGTACACGGGGAGTGTGAGGACGAATGTTCCCTGATGGATCAGGTCAATGATCTGATGATCATGGGATATCAGGCAAACCTGAGTTTTGAGCGCGATTTTGTGGCAGAGGGAGTGGAGATGTTAAACCGTTTTGAACTGCCGGACGAAATTGCGGGATTGACAGAAGTACATACGGCATAAGTTGAAAGAAAGGACAGCAACAGTATGGCAGAAAGAATACCGGTAAGTGGCGAGATCTACCGCCATTTTAAAAATAAATTATATCAGATCGTAGCAATTGCGACACATTCTGAAACAGGAGAAAAACTGGTGATCTACCAGGCGTTATATGGAGATTTTGGCGTGTATGCAAGACCACTCACCATGTTTACCAGTGAAGTGGATCACGAAAAATATCCGGAGGTGACGCAGAAATACCGGTTTGAGCTGGTGGAGCGGGAGAAGAAAGAGGATGTGCAGGATCAGAGTGGAGATACCGGCACGCGGGAAAATAAAAGTGTTCCGTCTGATACAGAAGAGCAGGTAGAACCTAAGCTTATGGAGTTTTTGGATGCGGTTTCCTTTGAGGAAAAGTATAATATCCTGACATCTATGCGCGATATCATTACAGATAAAATGATCAACAATATGGCAGTTGTTTTAGACGTTGTGATCCCGGAAGGAGATCTCGATGACCGTTATGAGCAGCTCAAACAGTGTATCCGTACCAGACAGCGTTTTGAGAGCACACGTCTCAGATAATCTGTGTGGAAAATAAGACTGTGAGTTTGTTTTTCACACGGCTATTTGTTGAAGATTAGTGTACAAAAATGGAGATTACATGGTTTCAGAAGAATTAAAATCAAAATTACAACAGATCACGCAGCAGGAGATTTACAAGGTGATCGTCAGCAAACCCTCTGACAAAGCTGCAAAATACCGCAAGATCGAGATTGAAAAAAATCGTCCGGTTACCAGGCAGCCGCTTATACGCAGAAACAGGTTTTTCATGAAAAGATAGAACCGGATGGACTTTTAGATTATCTGTCAGGGCGTGTCGGCAGTGAATTTTTACAGTTAAATGCCTGGGATGGAACCAGTGAATATATGCTTTTGATCTCAAAAAAAGGAAAAGTGACTTACCGCTGCAAAAAGCAGGCAGAGGGTGCAGCAAAAGTGCAGGAATCCCATAACCGTAAAAAGAAATATCTGTTGGAAGAGGGAACCGTGATCCCACCGCTGGTTGATATGGGAGTTTTTACGGCAGACGGAAAAGTAGTCCGCACTATGTACGATAAGTTCCGGCAGATCAACCGTTTCCTTGAAATCATCGAGGACGGAGTGCGGGATTATCCGTATGATCACTTAAATATCATTGATTTCGGCTGCGGAAAGTCTTACCTGACTTTTATCCTGTATTATTATTTTGCGGAGATCAAAAAAATGAACGTGCAGATCGTAGGACTTGATCTGAAAGAGGACGTGATCAAAAACTGCAATCTTGCGGCGGAGAAATATGGCTATCACAATCTGCATTTTGAACTGGGGGACATCAACGGCTATCAGACACCGTTTCCGGTAGACATGGTAGTGACACTGCATGCCTGTGATACGGCGACGGATTATGCGCTTTATAATGCGGTTCAGTGGGATGCAAAGATGATTTTTTCCGTACCGTGCTGTCAGCATGAGTTGAACAGACAGATAAAGACGGAGCAGTTTTCATTACTGACGCGCTATGGCATTATAAAAGAGCGTTTTTCCGCGCTTGCGACAGATGCGATACGTGCGAATCTGCTGGAGGTGTGTGGATACAAAACTCAGCTTTTAGAGTTTGTTGATTTTGCGCATACGCCAAAGAATATCCTGATCCGTGCAGTACAGAAGAAGATCGTGCCGCGTGCGGTAAAACAAAATTACCTCACAGAGGTGGAACATATGATGGAGGAGTTTCATTTTACACCGACACTGTATGGACTGCTGAAAGACAGCGGGAAAATTTAAAAATCAAAATGGGTGTGGCTGTTTTGCCACACCCATTTTAGGTTACGGAAGTTTACTTAACTGACTGTTGTGGTATTTGCCGGAGAATGTGACATCCTCTCCGAACCATTCCGGCGGAGTGAAGTTATTTGCCTCTTCCTCTGTTTCAAATTCTACTTCGGCGAGCAGCAGTGGTGCGAGATCTCCCTCAAACACATCTAATTCGATCGTATATTTGGGGGCAAGCGGGATCAGATAGCGGCGTTTCTGAATCAGCCTTCCGTCGATTTTTTCTTTCAGGTGAAGAAATGCTTCTTCATTTAAGGGGAGATTGTATTCCTCACGCACCATCATGCCTTTTCCCTTGTAGGTCAGAATGTAATCGTCATTGGAGCGGCGGATGCGCACGACCGGGTTAGTGTTTAAGTAGCCCTGTTCGATCACTTTACAGGCATACTGTTCTAAGTGGTCAGGTAAGGTTTTTACCAGATATTTACGTTCAATTTCCATGGTGTAGAAACTCCTTTTGGTTTAAAAAATTTTTAATTGGTGCGTGAAAACAGCACTACTGCATCTATTATAGCAGTTGCAGGGGCAGGAAAAAAGAAGTATTGGAAGACATGTAAGTCATTGACCACAAAAAATCAGTTTGCTATACTTTATCTGTACAAAAATGGAAAACAAAAGCTTTAGAAAGGCAGGAAATATTTATGAGTAAAATTGGAATTTTCATGGCAGATGGCTGTGAGGAAATTGAGGGACTTACCGTAGTTGATGTTGTGCGTCGTGCAAAAATGGAGATCGTTATGCTCTCAATTACCGGAAAAAAAGAAGTGACAAGCTCTCACGGGGTTACTTTTTTAGCAGATGCGCTTGCAGAAGAAACCGGATATGAAGACCTGGATGGAATCGTGCTTCCGGGCGGTATGCCGGGAACCATGCATTTACTGGAAAATGAGACCGTCAATGCCGTGATCCGCAAGTTTGCAGAGGAAGGAAAATTGGTTGCTGCGATCTGTGCAGCTCCGAGTGTGTTAGGCGCAGCAGGCCTGTTAGAAGGGAAACATGCAACCTGTCATCCGGGCTTCGAGGAAAAATTAACCGGTGCGACGACCAGCGCGGATGAGGTTGTAGTGGACGGCAATATCATCACAAGCCGCGGTATGGGAACAGCGATTCCGTTTGCGTTTGAGATCGTGCGTTACTTTACCGATGATGAGACAGTAGAGCATGTCCGTCAGGGACTTGTGTACCGTGCGAATGAAAAATAGTAAAGTGTATGTTGTATAAGAAAAACGGCTTCACATCACACCATGGATGTGGAGCCGTTTTTGGTCTTGCGGCAAGTTGTTTTTTACTTGCGGGAAGTTGTTTTTTACTTCCCTGACATCTGCTCTTCCTGTTTCATGATCATTTTTTTGACCATCTCGCCGCCGATGCTTCCTGCCTGTGCAGAAGTAAGGTCACCATTGTAACCCTCTTTTAACGGTACACCGATCTCGCTTGCTACTTCCTGTTTAAAACGGTTCATAGCCTCTTTTGCCTGTGGTACAGCCATTTTGCTGGTGTTAGAACCAGAATTGTTAGATCCACTCATGGATTTCACCTCCGTAAATTAATCTGTTGTTTGTTATTAGGATTTACAAGTAAGAATTACTGTATGTCCTAATCCTATTATTTACAGGGGGAGAAAAAATATGTTGGTAAATTCTGGAAATTGGAAACTTACAAAAAAATCCCGCTTCATTGACAGGCAATCCCGTGTGCTCTATAATAGAAACGTTATGATACGTTAAAGAGAAGGGAACGGAGAAATTTATGGATACAAGGAAACCGGATATTTTTGACCGGCTGATGCATCTGCCGGTTTTAAATATCTTTGAACCGTTTTATAAAAAACATAAGGAAATGCTTTTATATCTGTTTTTCGGTGGATTGACATTTGTGATAAGTGTTATCACATATGCCTTTTTTAATGTTTCACTGGGAATGAACGAGCTTGTCGCAAACATTTTTTCATGGATTTTAGCGGTTTTATTTGCTTTTTTTACAAACCGTATCTGGGTATTTGACGGGAAAACAAATGGTGCGAAAGAATTTTTTGTACAGATGATGAATTTTTTCGGTGGAAGAGTTGCAACGTTAGTTGTTGAGGAAGTGATTCTTTTCGTGTTTATCACAAAACTGGGATTTGGAAGCATGGTGGTAAAAATTGCAGCCCAGATCATTGTGATCGTATTGAATTATGTGATCAGTAAATTATGGGTTTTCCGGAAATAAAAAGTTGTATCGGGCAGGGGGTTGATAGAGCCTGAGGGCATAATTGAACAGAATTAAAGGGAGAAAGTAAATGAAGGCAGTCTTATATATGGTAATTCCGTGTTATAATGAGGAAGAAGTTTTACCGGTAACTTCTGGTCTGTTTTTAGAGGAATTACAGTTGCTGATCGAAAAAGAAAAGATAAGTGAAGAGAGCCGCATCCTTTTTGTCAATGACGGGAGTAAGGACCGAACATGGGAGATTATAGAAGGACTTGCCAGGGAGAATCCACACTTTATTGGAATTTGTCAGAGCCGCAACAGAGGACATCAGAATGCAGTCCTTGCAGGACTGATGGAGGCAAAAGATGTCAGTGACATTACGATATCGATCGATTGTGACGGGCAGGATGATATCGCAACGATGGAAGCGATGGTGGATGCTTACTATGACGGGGCGGAAGTGGTCTATGGTGTCAGAAGCAGCCGTGATACGGATACCTTCTTTAAGCGATTTACGGCACAGGCTTTTTATAAGGTCTTAATGCGGATGGGGGTGGAAACCGTTTATAATCATGCAGATTACCGGCTGATATCGGCGAGGGTATTAAAGGAATTTGCAGGTTTTAAAGAGGTAAATTTATTTCTGCGCGGGATGATCCCGCTGGTTGGATTCAAGAGTACGAGTGTTTTTTATGAGAGGCATGAGAGGATCGCAGGGGAATCGCATTATCCGCTCGCAAAGATGGTCAATCTGGCGATTGACGGGATCACGAGCTTAAGTGTAAAACCGCTCCGTCTTATTTCAGGTCTTGGAATTGGCGTGTCTGTGTTAAGTTTTGTTGGAGTTTTATGGGCCGTTATTACACAGATCTGCGGCAGAACGGTGACCGGATGGGCAAGTACCGTCTGTGTGATCTGTTTTATGGGAGGTGTACAGCTTGTCTGTCTTGGCGTGCTGGGCGAATATATTGGAAAAATTTACATGGAAGTCAAGGCAAGGCCGCGCTATATCATCAGCGAGCGTACCTGGACGAAACAAAATGAGGATGAAGAAAAAGGAGAATAGAGAAACAAATGAAGATTTCATTGATTGTTCCATGCTATAACGAGCAGGAAGCATTACCGATCTTTTATCGGGAAACCAAAAAAGTTATGGAGTCCATGGACTGTGATTATGAAATGATTTTTGTCAATGACGGGTCAAAGGATGGAACACTGGGGCTTTTGAAAGAGTTCGCAAAAGAAGATGATCATGTGACTTATATCGGATTTTCCAGAAATTTTGGAAAGGAAGCGGCTATGTATGCCGGTTTTTGCAATGTGACCGGGGATTATGCGGCAGTCATGGATGCGGATATGCAGGATCCTCCGTCATTATTACCACAAATGCTTGATATATTAGAGAATCAGGGGTATGACAGCGTGGCAACGCGCCGTGCTACAAGAAAAGGAGAACCGGTGATAAGAAGCTGGTTTGCAAGAATGTTTTACCGTCTGATCAATAAGATTTCAGATGCGGATATTGTGGATGGTGCGAGAGATTTCCGACTGATGAAACGCAGCATGGTTGATGCGATCGTCGAGATGGGAGAGTACAACCGTTTTTCAAAAGGAATTTTTGGGTGGATCGGTTTTAAGACATACTGGCTTCCATATGAGAACGTTAACCGTGTGGCAGGGGAAACAAAATGGAGTTTCTGGAAACTGTTTCGCTATGCGATTGATGGTGTGATTAACTTTTCACAGGCACCGCTTTCCGTGGCATCCTGGTTTGGAATGTTTATGACATTTGTTTCGTTTATCGCAGTTGTGTTTATCATTATCCGTAAACTGATCTTTGGTGATCCGGTCGATGGCTGGGCATCAACCGTATGTATTATTACGCTGATCGGCGGCATACAGTTATTCTGTATGGGAATTATGGGACAGTATATTGCAAAAACATATCTGGAAGTCAAAAAAAGACCACACTATATCGTTTCGGACACAAACCGTGAGGATATGGAAAAAGTGAAATAGTGTCAAAGATAAGCAGGAGGTTAGGTATGAAGAAAAAGGTATTGGCAGTGTTTATGGCAGTCTTTGTCACTGTGGGGACTGTGCTTGCACCGGCGGAGACCGGTTCTGTTTATGCGGCACAGATTACAGAAGAGCAGACGGAGGAGATTACGCCGGAAACGGAAACAGAACTTCAGAAAGAAGTGCAGAGTGAGGAAACTGAAACCGAAACTGGGACGGAGCAGGCTGACGCAGAGGACAAAGATACAGAAAATGCGAGTCAGACGGAGCAGAAAGCCGGAGTGACACAGAGTGAAGCAACGGAAATTGAAGTGTCAGAAACGGCAGAGACTGAGGAAGTGGAGACTAAGACGGCCGGGGAAACAGAAACACTGGAAACGCAGACGGTGGAGGAGACAGAAATACTGGAAACCGAAGAGGTCGAAGAAACTGAGGAGGCGGAAACCAGGGCGGCTGCACTTACAGGAATGCCGACGGGTCTTCTGCCGTTTGAAGCAGTTGGTGAAATCACACTGGATGGCGAAACTGCGGAAGAGGAAGAAGCAGAAAATATTTTAAAATCATCTGCTTATTATAACAGTACCTGGGAAAAATATGGAAGTTATTATTTTTATAATCAGTTAAGCAGTAAGGAAAAGGCATACTGGGATGCTTTGAATAAAGTTTGTTTAAAGTATATGACAACACAGGCAGATGCAGCAAAATACAATATCAGTGGGACAACTTACTATTATATTGATATAGTAGGCAGCAGTTCGCTGTCATTATCGCAGATGGAGGAGGTATATCAGATCTTCCGTTATTCAAATCCACAGTACTATTTCTTAAAGAGTGCATACTTAAAAAATGGAACTTATGGTATTGCAGGCTGTGTTTATCCTGCATTTGCAAATGGTTCCGCACGTGCAGCTACAACAAAAAAAGTGCAGAGTCAGGTTTCATCCTGGCAGAAGAAGATCGATGCCTGCTCAACAGATGAGAAAAAGGTA
>OHYU01000604.1_pt1 | contig 17695 bp, 18 predicted proteins | sample 1580331 | NCBI WGS metagenome assembly OHYU01 (sample SAMEA3882519, study PRJEB24775) | human gut metagenome | biome: human-associated habitat; feature: intestine environment; material: feces | place: Netherlands | collected 2009/2010
GGCATGCCCCTTTATCCCAATTCCTTAATTCCAGTTTCATTTTACAATTGAGGGCCAAAGAAATCCACGAAAAAAATAAAAAAAGATGTTGACTAGGACTTTTATTTGTCATATACTGACAAAGGTGTCCGACGAGGGCACATATATAAAAACAAATTTGTGAAACACCCGGAATTGTGTGTTAGAATTAGAAAGGAGAAAATCATGCCTACAATTAACCAATTAGTAAGAAAAGGACGTAGCGAAAAGACTAAAAAGGGTAAGTCTCCAGCTTTAAATAGAGGTTACAACTCATTAGCAAAAAGACCAACTAATGATAATTCACCTCAGAAGCGTGGTGTTTGTACCCGTGTTGCTACAATGACACCAAAGAAGCCTAACTCAGCATTACGTAAATATGCCCGTGTTAGATTATCAAATGGATTAGAAGTTACAGCTTACATTCCTGGTATCGGTCATAACCTTCAGGAACACTCTGTTGTATTAATTCGTGGTGGTCGTGTTAAGGACTTACCAGGGGTTCGTTACCATATTATCCGTGGTACTATGGACTGTGCTGGTGTTAAAGATCGTATGCAGAGCCGCTCATTATACGGAGCTAAAAAGCCTAAGAAATAAATTTTTAAATTAATAAAATAGAGAGAGGAGAATTTGCCGATGTCTAGAAAAGGACGTATTGCGAAAAGAGATGTTTTACCTGATCCAATTTACAATAGTAAAACAATCACTAAGCTTATTAACAACATCATGTTAGATGGTAAAAAAGGTGTTGCTCAGAACATCTTATATGAAGCATTCAAAAAAGTTGAAGAAAAGACTGGGAAGCCAGCTATGGAAGTATTCGACGCAGCTATCAACAACATCATGCCTGTACTTGAATTAAAGGTAAGACGTGTTGGTGGTGCTAACTACCAGGTACCAGTTGAAGTAACACCTGAAAGAAGAATGACTTTAGGTTTAAGATGGTTAACTAACTATTCTCGTTTAAGAAACGAAAATACAATGGTTGATCGTTTAGCTAACGAAATTATCGATGCTTCTAACGGTACAGGTGCTGCTGTTAAGAAGAAAGAAGATACTCATAAAATGGCAGAAGCTAACAAAGCTTTCGCACATTTCCGTTGGTAATATCTTAATTACATATAAATTAATAGAAAAAGTATTTGAAAGGAGAAAATTATGGCTCGTGAATTTCCATTAGAAAAAACACGTAATATCGGTATCATGGCTCACATCGATGCTGGTAAAACAACTACTACTGAACGTGTTCTTTACTATACAGGTAAAATCCATAAAATCGGTGAAACTCATGATGGTGGATCTCAGATGGACTGGATGGTACAGGAAAAAGAACGTGGTATCACTATCACTTCTGCTGCAACTACAGCTCACTGGAAAGGATATCGTATTAACATCATCGATACACCAGGCCACGTAGACTTCACTGTAGAAGTTGAACGTTCACTACGTGTACTTGATGGTGCCGTTACAGTACTTGACTCTAAAGCAGGTGTAGAACCTCAGACTGAAACAGTTTGGAGACAGGCTACTACTTATGGCGTACCAAGAATTGTTTTCTCAAACAAGATGGACGCTACTGGTGCTGATTTCATCATGTCACTTAACTCATTAAATTCAAGATTAGGTGCTAATGCAGTTGCATTACAGTTACCTATCGGTGCTGAAGATACATTCGAAGGTGTCATCGACTTATTAAAGATGAAAGCTATCTATTTCGATGGTGCTGAAGGTATCGATGTAATTGAAAAAGAAATCCCAGCTGAATATGTTGATCAGGCTGAAGAATATCATCAGACTTTATTAGAAGCTGCTGCTTCATTTGATGATGATTTAATGATGCAGATTCTTGAAGGTGAAGAACCTGCAATCGAAGATGTTAAAGCTGCTATCCGTAAGGGTACAATCGCTGTTGAATTATTCCCAGTTCTTTGTGGTTCTGCTTACAAAGATAAGGGTGTTCAGCCAATGCTTGATGCTGTAATTGACTACTTACCAGCTCCAACTGATATCCCTGCAATCAAGGGTGTAGATGCTGAAGGTAACGAAGTTGATCGTCATGCATCTGATGAAGAACCATTCTCAGCTTTAGCATTCAAAGTTATGACTGACCCATTCGTAGGTAAGTTAACTTTCTTCCGTGTATACTCAGGTGTTGCAACTGCTGGTTCATATGTATTGAACTCAACAAAAGATAAGAAAGAAAGACTTGGTCGTATCTTATTAATGCACGCTAATACACGTAAAGAAATTGATGAAGTTTATGCTGGTGATATCGCTGCTGCAGTAGGTTTCAAGAACACTACAACTGGTGATACTCTTTGTGCGGAAGACGATTTCGTTATCCTTGAAAAGATGGAATTCCCAGAACCAGTTATCGAATTAGCAATTGAACCTAAGACAAAAGCTGACCAGAACAAACTTGGTGAAGCTTTAGTTAAATTAGCTGAAGAAGACCCAACTTTCAGAACATCTACAAACCCTGAAACTGGTGATACTATCATCGCTGGTATGGGTGAATTACACCTTGATGTCATCGTTGACAGATTAAAGAGAGAATTCCATGTAGAAGCAAACGTTGGTGCTCCTCAGGTTGCTTATAGAGAAACTATTACTCAGGCTGCTGAATGTGAAGGTAAATACATTAAACAGTCTGGTGGTCGTGGTCAGTACGGTCACGTTTGGATCAAGTTCGAACCTAATGAAGGTAAAGGATTTGAATTCGTTGACGCTGTTGTTGGTGGATCAGTTCCAAGAGAATATATCGGTTCTGTAAAAGTTGGTCTTGAAGACGCTTTAGAAACTGGTATGATTGCTGGTTACCCAGTACTTGACGTTAAGGCTACATTATTCGACGGTTCTTACCATGATGTCGATTCATCAGAAATGGCATATAAAGTAGCTGCTTCTATGGCATTAAAAGCTGCTGGTAAGAAGTGTGCTCCAGTAATCCTTGAACCAATCATGAAGGTAGAAGTAACTGCACCTTCTGAATACTTAGGAAGCGTTATGGGTGATATCTCATCTAGACGTGGTATGATCGATGGTCAGGAAGAAAGAGGAAATGCTGTAATGGTTGAAGCTTCTGTACCTCTAGCTGAAATGTTCGGTTATGCAACAGACTTAAGATCATTCACACAGGGTCGTGGTAACTATACAATGCAGTTCGACCGTTATGAACCTGTTCCTAAATCAATCAAGGAAGAAATCATTAAAAAGAACGGCGTAAAATAAGAATAACTATGATTTTTATTGCAATTCTCAATAAAATCTATTAAAATAGTTATGTAAAATTTTAGAATTATATAGGAGGATAACCTTAAATGGCTAAGGAAAAATTTAACCGTGAGAAGACTCACGTAAATATTGGTACTATCGGTCACGTTGACCATGGTAAAACTACTTTAACAGCTGCTATCACTACTGTATTAGCTAGTGAAGGTCAGGCTAAAGCTATGGACTATGCTGCAATCGATGCTGCTCCAGAAGAAAAAGAACGTGGTATCACAATCAACACTGCACACGTTGAATATGAAACTGCTCATCGTCACTATGCACACGTTGACTGTCCAGGCCATGCTGACTACATCAAGAACATGATCACTGGTGCTGCTCAGATGGACGGCGCTATCCTCGTAGTTGCTGCTTCTGATGGTCCTATGGCTCAGACAAGAGAGCACCTTCTCCTTGCTAGACAGGTAGGCGTTCCAGCTATCGTTGTTTTCATGAACAAGGCTGACCAGGTTGACGATGAAGAGCTTCTCGATCTCGTTGAGATGGATATCAGAGAGCTCCTCGACAAGTACGATTTCCCTGGCGATGAGACTCCAATCATCAAGGGTTCAGCTCTTGCAGCTCTTGAGGCTCCAGATGATCTTTCAGATCCAGCTTACAAGCCAATCCTTGACCTTATGGACGCTGTTGACTCATTCATTCCAACACCAGACAGAAAGTCTGACCTTCCATTCCTGATGCCTGTTGAGGACGTATTCACAATCACAGGCCGTGGTACAGTTGCTACTGGTAGAGTTGAAAGAGGTCAGCTCAAGACTGGTGACGAAGTTGAGATTCTCGGACTTTCAACTGAGAGACCAAAGACTGTTGTAACAGGTATCGAGATGTTCAGAAAGATCCTTGACTACGCTGAGGCAGGCGACAACATCGGTGCGCTTCTCCGTGGTATCCAGAGATCTGACATTCAGAGAGGCCAGGTTCTTTGTAAGCCAGGTTCCATTCACCCATACACAAAGTTCTCAGGTCAGGTTTACGTTCTGAAGAAGGAAGAGGGCGGCCGTCATACTCCATTCTTCAACAACTACAGACCACAGTTCTATTTCAGAACAACAGACGTTACTGGCGTTATCACACTTCCTGCTGACAAGGAAATGTGTATGCCTGGCGATAACGTAGAGATGGATGTTGAGCTTATCACTCCAATCGCTATCGAAGAGGGACTTCGTTTCGCTATCCGTGAGGGTGGTAGAACAGTAGGTTCTGGCGTCGTTACAGCTGTTAGAGACTAATTTTTAGTTCGCTATATAAAGATCGGGTACAATATGTATCCGATCTTTTTTTGTCTTAAAATATTATGAATAATAAGTTAAATGATATTTGTATGCTTTAAAAAAGTACGGTGATATGCTATAATTAGTATATCGGGGGTGAGAATTTGAACGATACAAATACTAAAGATTATATGATTGACGTTGCCCAGGATACAACTTATCAGAATCAGAGTGATGATTATAAGAAGTCGTTTGCAAAGTGGCGTTCAAATCCTCAGAATTCTTTTGGATTCCAGTTTATACATGATACAAGAGAACACTCATACATTGATGGCGAGGGTTTTGTGCCTCATAAGGCAGAGGTAGCTGAGAGGATCTCTATGCTAAAATGCTGTAGTTTGTTGGGCATTTGTCTTGTGGTAATGCTTGCTATTGATTTTCTTAACTATTTTATAGTGAATAAATACGCGCCGGATACAACTGGTACATTTGTGTATTTTTCTCAAACAGATGGTGGATATGGCAGATATGATGTTGGAATGACTTTTATTTTAGGTCTGTTGTTTGCCGCAAAGTTTGTTGTGCCTGGTCTCATTTTTAAGATCGTTACTAAGATCCCTAATAAAGTCGTTTTTGCAAATTCAAAGGGCTACGAAAAAATGCGTGGAACTGCTGTGGTAATTATGATGGTCATAATCGTTGTGGGCAGGGTTGGACAATATATCCTTAGTCTGCTGTTTTCAGCTGTGCATTTAGACGGGATATATTCTATTTTTGTATTCTCTGAAGATCCTGTTGTAGCTCTTGTTTCTTTTGCTTTCTTTGCGATTATTGTTCCTATAATGCAAGAGATAGTATTTCGAGGAGTTTTTTTGCAGACTTTTCGTCAATTTGGCGACACCTTCGCTATTATGATCACTGCTGTTGTAAACGGTTTATGCTACTACGATATTACATATCTGCCTTTTGTTGTATGCTGTACTGCGGTTCTCGGACTTTTTACTATACGAACAGGCTCGGTTTTTACTGCAATTTCTATGAGTATTTGCGCCCACATCACGAATTTTGTATTAAGTTACATTGTTCTCTATGATCTTCCTTATGCCAAAATAGCAGAAGTCATAATCTGTACAGTGATCGTTGGTGTATCACTTGTGATGTACTCGAAGCTTACAAGCTTTGGTGACTGGACATTCAACATTGAAAATGATAATTCTTTTATGACGATGTCAAAGCGAGTTAAATCTTTCATTGCAACTAACTCAATCGCAGTGTGGATAGCCGCAATTCTTGTGACCATGTTTGTGTGTGCGAGGATAATATGACGAGAGATGAGCTTTACATGAAAAAAGCGTTGGAGCTTGCGGAAATTGCCGCAGAGCAGGGGGAAGTACCTGTGGGTGCGATAGTTGTGAAGCGTTCCAGCGGTGAAATAATCGGCAGGGGATTCAATCGTCGTGAGTATGGGCGTTCCCCTTTGACTCATGCCGAACTTGTGGCTATTGAGGAAGCAAGTCGCAATCTTGGGGGTTGGCGGCTTATGGGTTGTGAGCTTTTTGTTACTCTCGAGCCTTGTCCTATGTGTACGGGTGCGATAATAAATTCTCGAATTGAGCGTGTGGTTTTTGGTGCGTATGACAAAAAGGCTGGTTCTTGCGGATCGGTGGTAAATCTTTTTGAGCTACCCTATAATCACAGACCTCTTTGCACAGGCGGTATACTGCAAGAGCGGTGTGCAGATACTTTGACGGAATTTTTCAAAAATCTTAGACGTAAAAAAAACCTCTCCGAATAGTTCGGGGAGGTTTTTTCTTATATTTCGTTTCGATTTTCCAAAGCCTTGTAAAGCGTCACTTCATCAGCATATTCAAGCACTCCGCCAACGGGTAGACCGAACGCCAAACGTGTGACCTTTACACCAAGGGGTTTCAGCAGCCTTGAAATGTAAATTGCCGTAGCTTCGCCATTAACTGTAGGATTAGTAGCCATAATGACTTCTTTAACATTCTCAGGCTCTATCCTCGCAAGCAGTTCTTTTATTTTAAGCTTGTCAGGGGAAATGTCGTCCATAGGGGAGAGAAGTCCATGCAAAACATGGTAAACACCTTTGTACTCCTTAGTACGCTCGAAAGCTGCTATATCCTTTGGGTCTTCTACTACGCAGACCGTTGTGTGGTCACGTCTTGGGTCGGCACAGATAGGACACTTTGGCTTGTCAGTAAAGTTCTGGCAAACACTGCAAAGATGAACGCTTTTGTGGGCATTAGTGATAGCCGCTGCAAAAGCCGATGCGTCCTCGTCTGTCATGGACATAACATAGTAGGCAAGGCGCTGTGCGGACTTCATGCCTATACCAGGGAGCTTTGCAAATTGCTCTGCAAGAAGTACCAAAGGCAGTGCGTTTGATTCAGCCATTAAAACAGACCTGGGAATGATACTCCGCCTGTGAGTTTCTGCATTTCAGTGTCGCTTACTTCATCGAGGTTAGCAACAGCCTGATTGAAAGCTGCCATAACGAGGTCCTGAAGTGTTTCAACGTCCTCTGGATCAACTACCTCAGGCTTGATATCAAGCTTAAGGACGTTTCTCTTGCCGTTGATAGTTACCTCAACAACTCCGCCGCCTGCTGTACCTGTGAACTCTCTCTGCTCAAGGTCTGCCTGAAGAGCTGTGATCTCGTCCTGCATTTTCTGAGCCTGCTTGAGCATCTGATTCATGTTATTGGAAGGACCCTTGCCCATTCCCTGTGGAAGTCTTGCTTTCATTTTAAAAACTCCTTATATTCAAAATTATTTTTTTATATCAACTTCAATATCAAGTTTTTTCGCCTTGTCAAGCAACTGATTTATAGGATTTTCCGTATCCTCAGGTGCGACATTTTTGGCTGATTTGACTTTGATAGTGAAGTTTTGTCCGAAATTATTTTTCAGTATCTCATTAAGCACCGTAGCATCACCGCTTGCTTTGAACTTTTTGAGATAAAAGTCATTGTGTACTATCATAAGCAACACATTCTGACACATATAAGCCTTTGAATTGACTAAGAAACAGCCTATGGCAGGATTTGTCTGCTTGACCTGCTCAACAATGTTGTCCCAAGTCTGCACAAGCTTGAAGTCGCTTGCTTTCATTTTCTTGAAATCCGGGTCAAAAGGCTTTGGCGGTGGAGCTTGTTCGTGCTGAACTGGTGTGGCGATCTGCGGTTGAGTTTGCAAAACGGCACCATTTTTTAGTGCATTCTCAAGCTGAGTTATTCTATTAAGAAGCACTGTGATCTCGGCATTGCCTGATACAGCCTGCACAGTTGCACCTGCTTTTTGAGCAGCTCCGCACAGCTTTATGATACACATTTCAAGCTCGATACGCTTTGATGTGCTTTTTGCAAAACGCTCACTGCACTCCTGCAAAGTATTTATATCCCCGAGTATCTCGTCCAGCTTCATGCGTTCTGCAAGGGCTTTAAGTCTTTCATACTCATCAGGTAGACAAGTTATAAGATCCTTGTTGTTGTCGATAGTTTTGATTATCATGACATTTCTCATCTGAGCAAGCAGTTCACCTGCCAAGACTTTCAGATCTTTTGACATATCATAAAGCTTGTCAACGACTCTGAGTGCGCCTGCGGCGTCCTTATCGGCTATCTTTTCGAGAATATCAAAAAGATAATCACGTCCTGCAATGCCGGAAGCTGAGGACACAACGTCAAGGGTGATGTCATTTTCATAGGCAACGCACTGGTCTAAAAGAGAAAGTGCGTCACGCATACCACCGTCAGAAAGCCTTGCTATCATGCCTGCAGCATCTTCGTGGAGGGTAAAGCCCTCCTGAGAAGCAATATACATAAGCCTTGAAACGATGTCCTCGTTTCTTATCCTGTGAAAGTCGAAATGCTGGCATCTCGACACGATAGTTGCTGGGACTTTATGTATCTCCGTAGTGGCAAGAATAAACTTGACATGCGGAGGAGGTTCTTCCATAGTTTTCAGCAGGGCGTTGAATGCGCCCGCAGAAAGCATATGCACCTCGTCTATGATATATACCTTATATTTACATCTTTCAGGAGTATAGACAACGCCTTCACGCAGTTCTCTGATATCGTCTACTTTAGAATTTGAAGCAGCGTCAATCTCGATAATATCGGAAAGAGTGCCGTTGTCAGCGTCTTTGCATATCTCACATTCAAGGCATGGCTCACCGTCATGTGGGTCAAGGCAATTGATAGCCTTTGCAAAAATTCTTGCGCAGGTGGTCTTTCCCGTACCTCTCGAGCCTGTGAAAAGATAGGCATGAGCGGTCTTGCCGCTTTTTATCTGATTTTTGAGAGTAGTTGTAATATGCGGTTGTGAAACAACATCGTCAAATGACATTGGACGCCATTTTCTGTACAATGCCTGATACAAAACTCTCACTCCAATCAAGAAAATAAAAAAATCAATCCGACATATGGGCGTGCGGGCGGAACTGTGACACACGAAACAAACCGCTTAATGCTGCTCGGTTCCCCGCCTGACATGGTTCACAGCGTTTCATTGCACAGGACCCGCACACCTATATCTCGGATTGATGAGGAACAATAACTGAATCATATCAATCTAACTTTTGTTACCTTACTATTATAACATACTTCCAATGAAATTTCAAGTGTTTTTGAAAAAAAGTTATAAAAAAGGCAAAGAACATCAACGCCGCTGAACAAAGCTGGACAGCGGCGGATATTATGTGCTTGTAAAATTATATCAGGTGGCAATGATGAAATTCAGCTTGCCGAACGGATAGTTCACAGGGATACAGAATGCAGTGCCTGACAGGGCAAGCTCACCATTTTCCAAAAATTCCTGCGGTGTGAGTGTAAGCTCAACGCCATGCTCGTTTGACTCATTTACAACGAACAGTCCGTCGTTTACGTTCAGAAATTCGCCTGCTGTAGCGTTTACAAAGTCATCGACCTCCGTGAAGCTCTCTTTTGCAAACCTCTCAGCGAAAGCCATATATGTTTTTGAATCTGTTGCAATGCAAGCCTCAGCGTTATATTTTCCATTTATTTTTTGGATAACGATATGTTCTGCTGCAAAATTCTTTATAACTGACGCTTCCATAGGAGTGAAATCGTCACCGATAAATCTGATAAGATTTTTGAAAAGCAAAGTAACATAATCAGTACAGATACGGGCATTTTCATCATTGTCAAAATGATAGAACTCATTGATAAGGTTATGTAGAGTTTCTGTTTGATTGTCTGAAATATCGTCGGTTATCTGATTTTCAGTCTTATAATCTTTAAGCGCCTTTTCAAACTCAGCATTGGTAAGAGCACCGTTATTAACAAGGGTCTGACCCAGGAGCAGGTAATCAGTAGGCTGCTGAGCGAGAAGCTTTTCAACGTCGTCAGCGGTAACATAGCCAAGCTCCACGGCAAGGTCGCCAAAACGTTTATCGACACTCTGCTGAGTGATATTGACGTGTTCCACCTGCTCGGCTGTCATAAGACCAGCGTTTATAGCGAGAACGCCAAGGCGAAGTCTTGTATGCTTTTTAGCCTCGAAAGCCTGAGTAAGATCCTCAGCGGTACAAAGCTTATGGTTAAAGAGGTAGCCTCCAAAAAACTGCGCAAACATTTACAGTACCCCCTTTGCAACGTTCTCAAGAACTTTAAGAGCGTCGTTATCAGCTATAGGTTTCTGCAAAAAGTCCACAGCTCCCGACTTAAGAGCGTCTTTCAAATGGCTCTGAGTACCAACAGAAGAAGCCATTATCACCTTAGCGTCAGGGTCTTCTGCTATTATCTGTTTGAGGGCTTCAAGACCTGTTACCTTTGGCATGATGATATCCATGAAAACCACGTCAGGCTTGAACTCCTTATATTTGCTAATAGCCTCCTCACCGTCGGCTGCTTCATAAACGGCTTTTACTCCAAATCCAGAAATAGACATACTGAGCTTTTTGCGAGCGAACATAGAATCGTCGCATATAAGCACTGTCATTTCATTTATATTCACGATAGATCCCTCCCGATTATTTTGCGGCAGCAGTTCCGTAATTGCCGATGACGGAGAAAATAAATTCTTTACTGCCTTGTTTTTAATTATATCATAAAATTCTCCAAAAGTCAAGAGTCGTCAAATATGTTTTATGTTGAAAATATACAAAGGAGTAAATGCAGAATTTACTTGCAGTTTGCTTGACAAAATGAAAAAAGTATGCTATAATCATAATGTTATGTGCCGGTGTGATGGAATTGGCAGACGTGTCGGACTCAAAATCCGATGGTAGCGATACCGTACCGGTTCGACCCCGGTCACCGGCACCATGAGAACAGGTTCTTGTATCAAGAGCCTGTTCTTTTCATTAGTGTCCTCATTCTCTTCTGTCTCTGCTTTATCACCAAGAGCATTGGCGATGACCTCGGCTTGAAAGCCACTTCAGACGAACTGAAACGCCCCTCAGAGTCGTCCGAGCCTGCGGAGCGGAAAACTAACCGCCTGAAAAGAAAAGACCTGAGAAGTACTTGTGTGAGCAAATCTCAGGTTATTCAGCTTCAAAAAGGGTATGCTGTCATTGTGGCGCGCGCCATAATGATGATATGGACTTGTGCGGAACAGATTATAGGTGCTCCATTGGACTACGGGCAAGCAGCACACATCAATATTGTGCCTTAACGAAATCTTAACACAGTAACCGTAATCTTAACAGCACCTTAACCGCTCATGTGATATAATAAAGCTATAATTTAAACGAGAGGTGTACGATGTTACATAAAAATAGAGTAAAAAACAGAACTCATATGACTTCATTTCAGGTCATCATTATCAGTTTCTTTTGCTTAATTCTGGTAGGTTCGTTGCTTCTGATGCTGCCAATCTCATCAAGGCAGCGGTGTGTGACTTCATTCCCTGATGCAATGTTCACAGCCGTTTCAGCTACCTGTGTGACTGGGCTTGTTGTAAAGGATACTGCTACATACTGGTCTCTGTTCGGGCAGGCGGTCATTCTGATGCTAATTCAGATCGGAGGTATGGGCGTTATCACCGTCGGGCTTGCGATCATTAGAGCATCAGGGCGGAAAATCGGTCTGTGGCAGCGCAGTACGATGCAGGAATCCATCTCCGCACCGCAGGTAGGCGGTATTGTGAAGCTGACAGGCTTTATCCTTAAAACATCACTTATCATAGAGATGATCGGTGCGGCTTTGCTTGCACCCGTTTTCTGCAATGATCTTGGTATCGCTAAGGGACTGTGGTATTCCGTGTTTCACAGCATATCGGCTTTTTGCAATGCAGGCTTTGATCTGTTCGGCATAAAAGAACCGTTCTCATCGCTGACCTTTTACCACAGCAACATCTATCTCAATATCATCATTATGCTGCTGATTATTACGGGAGGCATCGGCTTCCTCGTCTGGGGCGATATCGGAACACACAAGCACAGGATCAGGCGCTACTCTCTGCAAAGCAAGGTCGTACTGATGACATCTGCTTTCTTGATCGTTCTGCCTGCGCTGTATTTCTTCTTTTTTGAATATGACCATGGGACTATTCATGACCGGACGATCCATTCACTGTTTCAGTCTGTCACAACACGAACCGCAGGCTTTAACACAACTGATCTCGCTGCTATGGATGAATCAGGTACAGCCATTATGATCATTCTTATGCTTATAGGCGGTTCTCCAGGTTCCACCGCAGGCGGTATGAAAACAACGACTTTTGCTGTTCTGTTACTTTCTGCGATCACAGTGTTTAGCCGCAGAAATGATGTGCAGTGCTTCAAAAGAAGAATATCAGACGAAGCTGTCCGCAGTGCAGGCGCTGTTTTGTTTATGTATCTTGTATTGTTCTTTACAAGCGGTGTCATTATCAGCAGAGTGGAAGATCTACCGCTGCTGACCTGTTTGTTTGAAACAAGCTCAGCTATCGGTACTGTAGGGCTGTCACTCGGCATTACAAGCGGTCTGTCTGCTGTATCCCGTGTGATACTGATGATACTTATGTTTTTCGGGAGAGTCGGCGGACTGACACTCATTTATGCAGCTCTGCCGTCGGCGGACAGTCAGAATTCACGCTTACCGCTTGAAAAAATATCTGTAGGGTAAGGAGTCTTATATATGAAAACAGTTTTAATTATCGGAGTAGGTCAATTCGGCAGTCATATTGCCAGACGCATGGAGGAGCTTCGGTGTGAGGTCATGGCAGTAGATGAAAATGAGAAGCATATCAACGATATCCTGCCTTATGTGACCAACGCAAGGATCGGTGACAGCACCAATGAGGAATTTCTCCGTTCGCTTGGTGTAGGAAACTATGATGTTTGTATCGTTGCCCTCGGCAGCCGGTTTCAGTCCTCTCTGGAAACAACGTCTTTGCTCAAGGAGCTGGGGGCAAAGAAAGTCATATCCCGTGCGACAAATGATGTACAAATGAAATTCCTGCTTAAAAACGGAGCCGATGAGGTTGTCTATCCTGAGAAGCAGATGGCACTTCGCATCGCTACAAAATATGCATCAGACAGCATACTCGACTTTATTCACCTGGATAACAATTACTCGATCTACGAACTGAAAGTACCGAAGGACTGGTTCGGAAAGTCGCTTTCACAGATCGATATACGAAAGAAATTCAAGATCAATATTCTGACGATCAAACGTGGAGAAGAGGTATTTATCCCTGCACCGGACACTGTAATTGAAACTGATGACATCGCATTTGTCATAGGTGAGGTTCGGGATATCCAGAAATGTTTCAGAATCTAGGAGATGATCGTGTGAGAGATGTTCTGCTTGCACTGTCTGTAGGAGCAATGTTTCTCTACGGCTTTTATATTATGAAAAAAGTAGATGAATTCATCGAGGAGATACAAAAGAGCAGACGTGGACACGACATGTCAGAAGATGATGTTGACGAACACAAAAGTGATATGTTATAATAACAAGGGTGATCCTTATGACTGCTAATTCTATAAAAAGCTCTAAAGCATTTTCTGTGTTCAAAGACTCCGCTATATGTATTGTGGTGCTGACAGCCGCAACACTTGCCGGATACGCATTCAAAGCCTTTCAACTTGCCGATGCGGACATTATCATGCTGTATATTATTGCTGTGCTTGTGATATCCATTTTTACATCAAAGATGTATTTCTGCCTGATATCATCATTAGTAGGAGTAATGCTTTTCAACTGCTTCTTCACCTATCCTGAGTTTTCTCTTTCAGTTCACGATGCAGGCTATCTTGTCACATTTGTGACGATGTTTATTACAGCGTTCATTGCAGGAACGCTTGCCAATAAGCTGAAACGCAATATCCTGATCGCCGAGCAGAATGCCCGTGAAAAGGAGGAAGCGGCACTTCTGGCGCAGAATGAACAGCTTAGAGCTGATATGCTCCGTTCCATATCCCATGATCTCAGAACACCGCTGACCTCCATATCAGGCAATGCCAGTACGCTCATTTCCGGCGGCGATACGCTTGATGAATCAGCACGTCAGCAGATATACACGGATATTTATTCCGAATCAATGTGGCTTATCGAAATGGTGGAAAATCTTTTATACGCTACACGAATTGAGGACGGCAGAATGCAGCTCAATATCTCGGTAGAGATACTTGATGACATTGTTCAGGAGGCTGTCAGACACACCAAACGCACTCACCCAAAGCGAAATATCATCGTTGATATGTATGACGAGATAATCCCCGTTATGGCAGATGCGAACCTTATCGTACAGGTCATAGTCAATCTTATGGATAATGCTGTCAAGTACAGTGATGAAGATTCTGATGTTACCGTCAGTGTGCGCCGAGAAAATGCGCATACTGTTGTGATATCCGTGTCCGATCACGGCACTGGTATCTCCGATGAAGAAAAAGAAAAGGTATTTGATATGTTCTATACGGGCGGCAGCCGTTCCTCAGACAGCAGAAGAAGTCTGGGGCTGGGGCTTGCACTGTGCAGGTCAATTATTACTTCACACGGCGGTACTATATCTGTCAGCGACAACATACCAAACGGTACAGTTGTCAGCTTTACTCTGCCAATAGGAGAGGTCGATCTAAATGAATGAATATCTTGTTCTGGTGGTGGAGGACGACAAGCCTATCAGAAATCTTATTACAACTACTCTTAAAATGAACGACTATCGCTTTATTACTGCTGTCAGGGGCAATGAAGCGATCATGCTCAGCGCTTCGCATAAGCCTGATATTATCATACTTGACCTTGGACTGCCTGATATTGACGGCGTTGAGGTGATAGAGCATATACGCACTTGGAGCGATGTTCCTATCATCATAGTCAGTGCAAGGAGCGAGGAAAGGGACAAGATAACAGCCCTTGACAAAGGTGCAGATGATTACCTGACAAAGCCTTTCTCTGTTGACGAACTTCTCGCAAGGCTCAGGGTGATACAAAGGCGGCTTATGAAGTCCGAAAACATCTCGGTCACGGAGTTTGTCAATGGCAGACTACGGATAGACTATGTTTCGGGCTGTGTTCACCTTGATGATGAAGAAATTCACCTGACACCGATAGAATACAAGCTGCTTTGCTTGCTTGCCAAGAATGTCGGCAAGGTGCTGACGCATAAGTACATTATCCAAAGTGTATGGGGAACTCCTGCGGATAACAGCGAAGCCTCCCTGCGTGTATTTATGGCTACCCTGCGAAAAAAGCTGAGTGACAGCAGTCAGGCGCTGATACAAACACATATCGGTATTGGGTATCGTATGATGAAATTATAGTTTTAGGGAGCAGTACAAAGCAGACACTTTATTTGATGATCTGTATCGCCTTCAATGGCTGCAAAAACGATTGAACTGATTTTTTCTAAAGGAAAAAAGGGCAATGCCTTCCACTCACGGAGGACATTGCCCTTTTCCTTATGCTGTGATTATATCAGTCCTGAATCTCCTGCATCATAGTTGCGATCCTGTATAATAAAACTTGACACATACACAACAATCAAAGTATAATAAAAACAAAGGAGTGTGTCATCAATGGGAACAGGAAAACAATATGATGAAGAGTTTAAAAAGCAGGCAATAAAGCTCGCAAAGGAGATTGGCACATAGCTTTATGCCGCTGGGTGTATTTTTATTTGTATCGTGTATTATTTTACAGTTCACCTGCCCTAATTTGACAAAAGTACGTCAATGGAGTATAATGTAACCAGCGTTACGCAAATTAATTATAGGCAATACCATACAAGACAAGCCTATACCTATTATTATAGAAACGAGGTCATGAAAATGAGCGAGGAAAGAATACCTAAGAGAAGTGAAGTGCCTGAACAGTTCAAGTGGGCACTGGAGGATATTTATGCCACTGACGAAAAGTGGGCGGAGGACTTGCAGAAGCTGAAGGCTATGCCTGAGAGGATAGCGGCGTTCAAGGGCAGGCTTAGCGAGGGTGCTGACACGCTTTATGATTTTATGCAGCTTTCAGACGAGATATCTGTTCTTTGTGACAGCCTTGGCAACTATGCTCAAAGACGTTCTGACGAGGACACTGCAAATGCAAAGTATCAGGGCTTTATCGGTCAGCTTATGAACGCTTATGTTGCAGTAAACTCAGCAGGAAGCTTTGAAACACCTGAGATAATTTCTATCGAGGAGGATAAGCTTCAGAAATTCTATGAGGATAAGCCTGAGTTGAAGCTTTATAAGCGTGCGCTGGATAAGCTGCGTCGTAAAAAGGCTCATATCCTCTCTGAGGCTGAGGAGAAGATACTTGCACTGACCGGTGAAATGGGTCAGTCCCCTGAGAATATCTACTCTATGTTTTCTGACGCAGACCTGCGTTTCCCTGACGCTGTGGATAAGGACGGCAAGGCTCATCAGGTCACACACGGAAGTTACATCCCACTGGTGCAGGGCGAGGACAGAGTACTGAGAAAGTCGGCTTTCGAGTCTATGTACAGCACCTTTGACAAGTTCAAGAACACCTGTGCGGCAACACTGTCGGCACAGATAAAAGCGGTGAACTTCTATGCAAAGGCTAGAAGATATGATTCAAGCCTTGAAGCCGCTTTGGACGGAACAGAAGTGCCTGTTTCAGTGTACAAAAACCTTATTGAAGCTGTCCATGACAATATGCACTATATGTACGATTATGTTGCTCTGAGAAAGAAGCTTTTAGGCGTTGACGAGCTTCATTTCTATGACCTTTATACGCCTGTTGTTCCTGACGCAGATATGAAGATAACCTTTGAGGAGGCTAAGGAAACTGTCCTGAAAGCCCTTGCACCTATGGGTGAGGATTACCTTGCGATACTCAAAGAGGGCTTTGAAAACCGCTGGATAGACGTTTACGAGAACGAGGGCAAAACAAGCGGAGCATATTCCGCAGGTGCAAGAGTTCACCCTTATGTGTTACTCAATCATAAGGATACACTTAACTGTATGTTTACGCTGGCGCACGAAATGGGTCATGCTATCCACTCATATCTGTCAAACAAAAATCAGCCTGTGGTATATTCAGATTACGTTATCTTTGTGGCAGAGGTTGCTTCAACTTGCAACGAAGCCCTTCTTATGCAGTATCTGCTGAAAAATACCGAGGATAAAAAGCAGAGAGCGTATCTTATAAATTACTTCCTTGAACAGTTTCGTACCACACTTTACCGTCAGACAATGTTCGCAGAGTTTGAGCTGAAAATAAATGAAATGGTAGCGGCAGGGGAGAGTCTGACAGCCGAGGGGCTGAACGAGCTTTACGGCGAGCTTAACAAGCTTTATTTCGGTGACGGAATAGTGCTTGATGATGAGATAAAATTGGAGTGGGCTAGGATACCGCACTTCTATTATGACTATTATGTTTATCAGTATGCAACAGGATATTCTGCGGCTATTGCACTTTCACAGAGAATATTGAAGTATGGCGAGCCTGCGGTAAAGGACTATATAGGCTTCCTGAAAGGCGGCTGCTCAACTGACCCTATCTCATTGCTTAAGGGTGCAGGTGTAGATATGGCAACAACTCAGCCTATCAATGAGGCACTTGCAATGTTCGGAGAGCTTGTAAAGGAAATGGAAGAAGCAATGGCGGAGTAAGTGAGGAATGAGGAGTGAGGAATGAGGAATGAGCATAGCTGACCAAAGTTGTGCCCCCAACACCGAGCGTAGCGAGAGATAAAACGCAGGCTCAAGCCCGGCGTTAGAGGGCTTGCAGGGTCAAGGGGCAG
>OHYU01000617.1_pt1 | contig 17291 bp, 9 predicted proteins | sample 1580331 | NCBI WGS metagenome assembly OHYU01 (sample SAMEA3882519, study PRJEB24775) | human gut metagenome | biome: human-associated habitat; feature: intestine environment; material: feces | place: Netherlands | collected 2009/2010
TCTGCTCTGTCCCAAGCTGTCCTACCATAATGTTGTCCAGAAAGCTTACCAGATTTGTGATTGCATTCTGGATTATCATTGGTATGGCCAGCATGAGATAGCGCTTATAAAATGCCTTGTCTCCTATATATTTTTGTCTGAATTTATGCATGTTTGTCCCCCTTTCGATTTCTCCATGGTCCTTTCGTGCAATGCTACTATTCTACTACGTCAGACTTTATTTTTCAAATATTTTATGTGTTTTTCCTTAACTTATTTTAGGATTCAGATTTTGTATCATAATAACCATGGGGCTACTATGACCTCGGTCTGCACAATGAAAACTTCGTAATTAAAGCTCCCGGCTGACAACACTATTTGCGCTGTCACTCGGGAGCTCTTAATTTAATTTTTTATTATAGTTTTACTTTTTATGTCAATATCCTGTTTATTTGTTTACTGCCGGTTCATATCCTGTGTTTCCTGATACTTTCTGATTACGAAAAACATGGTAGTTCCATCACCCTCTTTGCTGGTAGCCCATATCTTGCCGCCGTGATCCTCTATAATCTTCTTTACGATGGAAAGTCCTATGCCGCTGCCTCCGGTAGCCGAATTTCTCGACGCATCCGCTCTGTAAAATCTGTCAAAAATATATGGCATATCTCTCTGGGCGATTCCTCGTCCATTGTCCTCGATTTCAACCTGTATGAAGTCACCAACATCATTTATCCTGATATCTATATAGCTTTGTGTCTTGTTCATATACTTCACCGAATTGCCGACTATATTATTAATCACACGGCGAAGCTGCTCCGGATCAGCAATGATAAGCACGTTGCTATCCACATGATTCTCATATGAAAGCCTGATATTTTTCGCCTCAAGATCGAGTCCTATTTCCTCAACACAGTCGTTAAAATAATCTGTGACATTTATCTTCGCAAAATTGTATGGAATCCTGTTCGTATCAATCTTCGAGTAAAGTGTCAGCTCATTAATGAGCTTATCCATATCGTTTGCCTTATTGTAAATGGTTCTGACGTATTTATCGACCTTCTCAGGGGTGTTTGCCACTCCGTCAAGTATGCCCTCGGCGTAGCCCTTTACCGCAGTAATAGGAGTCTTTAAATCATGTGCGATATTGCTGATTAACACTCTGTTTTCAGACTCATTCGTCACCTTTTCCTCGGCATTTTTCTTGAGGCGCGCACGCATCTGCTCAAACGCAGTACACAGCTCGCCAATCTCTCCGTCGCTCGGACTCGTCTCAAGCTCAAAGTCCAGATTGCCATCCTTGATATTTTCAGCGGCAATACGCAGCCTCTCTATCGGTGTGATGATACTCCTGTATATCCACACTATAAGCATGGCAGCCGTAGTAAGAAGTATAAATACAAGCGCAAATGCTCCCTCTATCAAAACAGTCCTGACCTCAGGGATCACGCACGCGGTTGATGTCACTATGTAAAGACTCGCCTCGTCACCATCACTGTCACAAAAATTAAGCTGCTTTATGAGCACCTTGTCATCACTGTCCATATAGCTGCTCACATCAGAGCTGCTCTGCTTATTGGATATTCGCGGAAGCTTTCTCAAAATATCATCATTGTCAATTCCACCATTGAAAATGAGCTCTCCTTCACTTTTCACTATGAGATATGAATACTTCTTCTCCAGCTTCTTATTTATCTTAGTCAGATAATCACTATCAAGAAGCTTGGATGGTTCTATGAGCGATGTCTTCTCGAGCTCATCATATGTGCGCCCTGTCACCTTGTTCAGAAACTGCACCGTGTCAGTGAGCGCGAGCATGCCTGCATCCTCCATGCCATATGTCTTGTTTATGGCCTTTAGCTGAATCTTATTGAAACCCACAAGCACTATACTGGTGAGCACAACAGGCACAAAAATAATTATGCAGAATGATATAGCAAGTTTTGTTTTTATCTTCATAGTATTCTCCATTTGAATAAATTAATAAGCCACTTTATATATACAACAAGGACATATCCTTTCGCATTTGAATTTGATATGTCCTATTAATACTACAATATCTACTATATTTTTTAAAAATCACTACAGCTTAAAACGGTATCCAACACCCCAAATAGTCTCAATATACTGTGGCTTTGCAGTGTTAATCTCAATTTTCTCACGAATCTTCTTGATATGTACAGTGACTGTCGCGATATCTCCGACCGAATCCATATTCCAGATTTCCTTGAAGAGCTCCTCCTTGGTAAATACATGGTTTGGATTCTCAGCAAGGAATGTGAGCAGATCAAATTCCTTTGTGGTAAACTGCTTTTCCTCTCCGTTTACCCAAACACGGCGGGCTGTTTTGTCAATCTTGATGCCACGAATCTCAACGATATCATTTTCAGGTGTAGCGCTTCCGATCAGGCGCTCATATCTGGCCAGATGAGCCTTTACCCTGGCAACAAGCTCTGATGGTGAAAACGGCTTTGTGACATAATCATCTGCACCGAGTCCGAGTCCTCTTATCTTGTCGATATCATCCTTCTTGGCTGAAACCATGAGTATCGGTGTATTCTTTTTCTCACGAATCCGCTTACAAATCTCAAAGCCATCAATGCCCGGCAGCATAAGATCCAAAATAAACAGATCAAAATCCTCCGCCAAAGCCCTTGCAAGACCGCTTGTGCCATCATTCTCCACTTCTACCTCAAAGCCGCTCAGCTCCAGGTAATCCTTCTCAAGATCAGCAATTGCAACCTCGTCCTCTACTATCAAAATTCTGCTCATATCCGTTCCTCCTGAAAATTTATTCGTTATCGTCTGCCTATAGATATGTTTATAGTTACATTTAAAATTTTATTATTCGCGTATCACCTATACCTTCGATATGTTACCTAATAATCTCAGGTTATTATAAATCATTATAATCATCATTTGATTAATCTCTTACAACTAAACCATATATAAAAAAGCCATGGAAACCGACTCAATGTCAGTCCCATGACTTAATTATATCATATATCCGATAACTTCTGTCTAAATTTTCTCTAAATTCTTTCTAATATAATATAGGACTTTGTTTAGAGATACTTCTTGAGGTCATTAACCTTATCAAGTGCCTCCCAAGGCAGCTTGATATCTGTACGTCCGAAGTGTCCGTATGCTGCTGTCTGGCGGTAGATAGGTCTTCTGAGATCAAGCATCTTGATGATTCCGGCCGGACGAAGGTCGAAATTTTCCCTTACGATTTCAACGATTCTGTCATCTGCAAGCTTTCCTGTGCCGAATGTATCAACCATGATAGATGTTGGCTGTGCAACACCGATAGCATATGAAAGCTGAATCTCACACCTGTCAGCAAATCCTGCTGCTACAAGGTTCTTTGCTACGTAACGTGCTGCATAGGCTGCTGAACGGTCTACCTTTGTGCAGTCCTTTCCTGAGAAAGCTCCGCCGCCGTGACGTGCATATCCGCCGTAGGTATCTACGATAATCTTACGACCGGTGAGACCTGCATCTCCGTGTGGTCCACCTATTACGAAACGTCCTGTAGGATTGATGAAGAACTTTGTCTCAGCATCAATCATATCCTTTGGAAGGATTGGGTCAAATACATATTTCTTGATGTCCTCATGGATCTGCTCCTGAGTCACATCCGGATCATGCTGTGTAGAGCATACAACCGCATCGATTCTCTTCGGCTTTCCAGCCTCATCATACTCAACAGTAACCTGTGTCTTACCATCCGGTCTTAAGTATTTCAGAGTACCATCTTTACGAACCTTTGTGAGCTGCTGAGCAAGCTTATGAGCCATGTTGATGGCATAAGGCATATACTCCTCAGTCTCGTTGGAAGCATAACCAAACTGAAGACCCTGGTCACCGGCACCGATGGAATCCAGCTCATCCTCGTTCATGTTATCCTCTTTCTGCTCAAGCGCCTTGTCAACACCCATAGCGATATCTGTGGACTGTTTGTCAAGAGCTGTGATAACTGCACAGGTATCTGCATCAAAACCATAATCAGCATTGTCATATCCAATCTCACGGATCGTATCACGAACGATCTTCTGGATATCAACATTTGCCTTTGTTGTGATCTCACCCATAACAAGTACAAGACCTGTAGTAGTAGCTGTCTCGCATGCAACACGGCTCATTGGGTCCTGTGCCATCATAGCGTCAAGGATCGCGTCAGAAATAGAGTCGCAGACTTTGTCAGGATGTCCTTCAGTTACAGATTCAGAAGTAAATAAAATTTTCTCCATGTTTTTCTCCTTTTGTACTTATACAACGGTTATAAATCACATAAAAAACAGCCCGTACAATCGGACTGTTTAAATTCTGTAAACAATCCTCTTATTGTTCGATTGCTCGCTCAGGTTGGCACCTTCCTGGATTTCCGGGGTTGCCGTGGCTTCTCAGATCCTTTGTATCTCCACCACTCTGAATAAAAGGCTATCTTTTATGAAATTACTGCAACACATACAATATACTTCTCCTTACCAAATGTCAAGAAATTTTTTATGTAAAACTCTCTTTTGATAAAAAAAAGACAATATTCCCATTCCCTGTTGTTTATCTCTCATCCGCCGTTACAGTAAAAATATTCGTAAAACGGTTCTCCATATCCAGCGAAAGACCAGACATCTCTGTCTGGCCTTTCTGATGATCATTCTTTACAATGATTCATTTTATTATTTTTTCTTTTTTCTTTTTACTGCAAAACCTGCTGCACCGCCAACTACGATCGCTGCTGCAAGGATGCCAACCCATACACCGATCGGTGTATTATCGCCGGTCTTTACAGAAGTACGTCCTGTTGTTCCGCCTCCATCATTATTGGTTGATGTAGAACCTCCAGGTACTGGTGTACTTGTTCTCTCAGAAGGTGTTACTGTTGGCTGTCCGCTCGGTACCGGTGTATTCGTTACCGTCGGCTCCGGTGTTGTATTCTTACTGTTAGTGATATCCATGGAGTTTTCATAACTCTCACTTTCGTTCAGAATGATATCACCTTCACCGTCGATCTCATATGCGAAAGAATCATGATCAACCGGATTTCCATCCTTATCAGTCTCCATAACTGTATAGGTAACTGACTCAGGTTCTGTATTCTCCGGGAAAGAAACCTCTATATCGACAGAACCGTTCTGATTCAGTTCTCTGATCGTACCCTCAACAAGATTCAGAGAGTCATCTGCTCCTGTCTCAAATACAGCTGCATAGAAAGTATCCGGTACCGTTGTCTTCTGTCCGTCAACAAGAACCTTCTTATTGATCGTAATATGTCCTTTCAACGCAAATCCAGTCGGAATGAAAGAATAATAGTTATTTACATATGATACCGATTCTGTAGAACCATTCTGGCTGATCTCTGCCTCATTGGTCGCATTTTCATTGGAATCAGTTACATCATAGTAATAGGACTTTCCTTCATCTATAATGATCGAATCATTAATAGTCATCGGATCGCCATTCTCGTCCAGCTCAAATACATAATATTTTCCATCTGGTACATTTGCCCAGGTAGCCGTTCCGCTGCTTGCTTTTACAAGGCGGATATCTTTCATGTAGTCACTTCTGAACGGGATTGTTCCCTTATCATCCAGGAAAAGACCAACTTTATAGGTTGCATCATCTGCTTCCATTTCGATAACATCGAAAGTATCCTGATTAATATAGTACAGTCGTTTTGTAACCTGGATCTTTGTTTCCTTATCACCATCACGGGTTATCGTCTTCGGATATGCCTGCACATTATAAGTCCATCCAGTACCTTCCTCTACAAAAGGAACCGTCAGTACCATCGGCGAAACAGATACATTCGGGTCATCCGGATTGCTCTGCACGATCAGATATACACCCTCAGCCATGTTATTGTACACAATGTTTCCATTAGCATCTGACTGCATTTCGCTTCCGCTGATCCCTGCTTTTTTTACTGCCGCGGAAAGAGACTCCGCCGCTTTGTACCAGTCTTCTGCTGTTTTGATATTCTCGAAATCGATTCCTGTAAACTGAAGTGCGCCATCCGCCACAAAATGTACGTTTCCGTCAAAAGTCACACCACCAACTTTATAAAGTGTCAGCTTCACATTTGGAATCGGCTTTACTGTTCCGTCATCTCCAGCTTCCTGCACCGTCAGAGTGATCGTACCGGTTTTACCGGCTTCATAATCATCTGCCAGAACTACCTGTGAAATACTGCCGATCAGCATTACAGCCATTACCAGAAATGCCAGAAAGCTGTTTAAAAAATTTTTCCGCTTAGTTCTCTTTTCCACTTTTTTCTGCCTCCTCTTTTCCTCCCGATCCCCGTCGCTTTCCACTGCGGCGGACGATCAGATAAACCAGCAGTATCAAGATAACAAGCACTGCACCTCCCGCAGCCAGCACTTTCTTTGGATCTGTCTGTGCAAGTTTCTGCGGAATTGTATCATTACTCTTCTCTTCTTCCACATATTCCGTACGGGTTCCCCGCACAAGAAGTCTGTGTGTATTTACTCCATATGGGGTACAGGTCACAAGTGTTACAAGATCTTTTCCCTCTACGATATCCAGTTCACTTGTTTCTTCCGGAAGAACCGTTTTTATCTGATCTACTTTATATGCCAGATTCTTTCCCAGGATATGCAGGATAAAAATATCTCCCACTTCCATCTGATCCAGATCTGTAAAAAGCTTCGCATTGGGAAGTCCGCGATGAGCTGCCAGTACCGCATGAGTACTTTCGCCTCCAATCGGAAGACTGGTTCCCTCTACATGACCAACACCTTTTTCCAGTACATTTTTGCTTAATCCATGATAAATCGCCAGCTTTGCCTGAATCTTCGGGATCTCAATACTTCCCATCAGGCCATCGCCATTCGGATCAAGAACTTCATCGTAAGGATGCGTCGGTTCGTAATCTTCCTCTTCATTAAACGCATCTACAATACTGTTCACGGGATGTTCCGCATTATATTCTTCTGCTTCTTTCCAGAGCTTTTCATAGTTGTCATCAGAAAGATCTGTAACCGCCTGATCGTAAGTACTGATCAGCTGTGCATTTCTGTACTGATTCCACATATCACTGACCGTCGGATAAAGAAAAATTCCCGCTCCCACCAGAAAAGCCGCTGCGATAAAGATATTAAGGACAATACTGCCCTTTTTCTTCTTTTTCTTTTTAGCCATACATCATTATTTCCTGCGTCGTTTTTTGTTCTGAACAAAATTGACAGCTGCTACGAGCACAGCTGCGATCACAATACCGATCACAACACAAAGTATCAGCATCGGAAGTGTCGGATTGGAAATTCCAGTCGCCTTCTTCTCTGACTTCTGAACCGCTTTTGCAGCCTTAACAGTCGTTCTGTGCCCTCTGACCAGAATCCTGTGTGTGTTTACTGCATACGGTGTACAGGTAACAAGTGTCACATAATCTTTACCTTCTGTGATTGCCAGAGAATCCGTCTGCTCCGGAAGGACTGTCTGGATATGATCCACTTCATAGGCAAGTGTCTTCCCCAGAATATGCAGGTAAAAAACATCTCCCTTTTCCACAAGGTTCAGATCTGTAAAAAGCTTGGCACTTGGAAGTCCTCTGTGTGCGGAAAGGATTGCATGTGTACTCTCACCACCAACCGGAAGACTGCTGCCAAACAGATGTCCTGCACCTTTCTCCAGTGACTCATCTGTGGTGTAATGATAGATTGGAATCTGTACATCGATCACCGGGATTTCCACATATCCCATCATTCCATCACCGTTCAGATTCAGAAGGGACTCATATGTACTGTCTGTTTCTCCATCCCTCACAGAAAAAGCATCCGGCACGCTTTCCTGTTTGATCTGCTCGTTATATTCCTCTGCTGCCTTCCACATGCTGTCAAGTTCCTCCGAATTATTATTCGAAGAAACACTGCTGCTATATTTGCTGATCAGTAAATTGTCCCTGTGCTTATTCCAGGCATCACTGATCATCGGATACAGCAGTATGGACAATCCTATCAGAAACAGCAACCCAAGTCCAATATAATTTTTCTTCTTATTCTTACTCATAGGTTTCTCCATACTGTTGTATTACCACTCCCGGCCTCCGAAGAGGCCGGGCGGTAACTGATTTACTTAATTATTACTTTGGTTCTGTTGTTTATAAATATTTAGAAAAATCTGACCAAATAATCTGTCTGGATTACTCCTCAGATCCTTTTCTGCGGCTCATGAAGAATGCGCCAGCAGCACCAGCCATAACTACAACACCGATGATAGTGAAGAGATATGTTCCCATTCCACCTGTGGATGGAAGAGTACCAAGCTTGGTATTAACAACATCTGTTACCTCTGTAGTATTTGTAATTGTATTAACCTTTCCTTCAGCTGTGTAATTTGCTTTATAAGTAGAAGTTCTCTGTCCATCAATTGTAATAGTTAATGTGTCAAGTTCTCCTTTTTCTGTATATGTCGCAGCAATTACAACCGGGATTTCTTTGTTGCTGAGTGCAAATCCTGACGGAGCTTTTGTCTCAACGAGTGTATATTCTCCTGCATCAAGATTCTCAAATGTAAGTCCACCATCTGCACCTGTTGTAGCTGTGTAAGATTTACCAGTTTTCGTATTAGTTAATGTAAATTTTGCACCTTCTTTAACCTCAATTACTTTATCTTTGTCTAAGCCGCTCTCTGATGTCTCAGTACTGATTACTTTACCATCAGCGTCAACTTTGATAATCTGGTTAACTTTCTTATTATAATTCTGAATGCTTGCAGATAATGCTGCACCAATAGAGAATGTATAGGTATATGTCTTACTTTCTGTCTCTTTTGTAATATCTTTATCTAACGGGTTATTAGAGTAAACAAGTTTAGCAGTGTTGGTATTCGGATCAAAGTTTTTCTCAACATCATCATTTACAGTTGCTGAATATGTTACTGTAATTTCCTCATTTCCATGGGCTAATGCATAATTACTGTTAATAACAAACTCAAATCCTCTGTCACTGGTAGTCAGAGTTCCCATTGTTGCATCTACTGCTTTACCATTGATCAGAATACTATCTTTATTTAATGTAAGACCTTTGCTTAAAGTATCGCTGATATTAACAATTACTTCTGAATACTGTTTGCTGTAAGATGGAATATGTGTTGTGATCTCGTAATTAACGATATCACCAATTGCTACATCATTACCTTTTTCATTAAGGTTTGTATCTGTTGTATCTTTTTTCCCATCTGCTGTAGTAGAACCAGTGATCTTTTTGTCAATGGATGGAGCTGTAGATTTCGCATATGCCTCACCACTTAAAGTCCAGTTTCCATTGGCATATACAGGATCAGCTGTCATTTTATTATCAGTACCACTCTCACTGTAAGCTACACCAAGAAGCATTGGGTTGTAAACTTTGTTAACAGTTCCGCTGACAATTACAATCCAGTAACCAGGTGCCAACTTAGCTGTATAATCAACTAAACCTTCTGTTCCTGCTGGAGTCATAGCCTGTGTTGGAAGAGATGCAAGATTGCTGTTTACAATAGCAGCCACTTCATCAGAAGTTGGTGCAAGTACATTTGCTAATGTTACTCCCTCAACTGCCTCATAACCGAGAAATCCCTTTCCATTTGGATCATACTTTGCTTTTGTAATCTGGTAAGCATTAACGGTTGCTCCTGCCTCTACGTTATGCACTACTGCATCTGCTGTATCACCTTCACTAGGAATTGCTGCAAATACAGTTGCACACATAGACAGCACCATAATCGCTGCCATTAATATTGCACTGACTTTCTTAAATAAATTCTTCATGTTTCTACTCCTTTCTTTCTATGCATTTTTTTCTTTTTCATTTCCCCTCGTATTGCCATTTACAATTAATGTGTTACGATCTTTCTGCTTCTTCCTCCCTTCGTTTATTATTTATAAACAACAAGAGTGCAGTTGCAAGAATCGCTACACCACTGATTGTAAATCCATAGATTCCAGGACCTCCGGCACTTGGTAAGGAATAAAGTTTCGTATTTTTAATTGTTAAAACTTTATTTTCCAATGTCCACATCTCACCATCCTGTGCCGGATTACCATTTTCTTCGTTAACAAGTGTTACATTTCCTAATTCAACTTTGAAGTAAATACTGCTGCCTAATATCGAATATCCTTTTGGAGAAGTAATCTCTGTCAGTTTATAAATACCTGACTCCAGATTATTGAGTTCAATCTCTGAAGAATCATTCTTTACTTCTACTTCATTCTCAATCTGTATCCAGCTGTCACCCTCTTTCCGTTCTAATCTGAATTTAGAACCAGTTAAGAAATGACCTTCCGTATCTGTTTTCTGCAGATCCAGATTGGTTCGTGCCTCGTTCGTGTAGGAAGCAACCCCCTTTACACCACCAGCTGTATACGTGTACTCTCCTGTAATAACATTCTTTTTGTTTACGTCATTACCAAGTACAAAAGTAAGTGATTTACTTTCATTTGAAACATCGGATTTAGAATTTTCACAATCTGTTTCCGTACCAACCTCGAATGCACTAATTGTATAACCCGGCGTATTTGCTTCTGTTACAGTATAGCTTCCTCTTGAAAGGTCTGCCAATGTAACATTTCCGCTTGTTTCACCAGCCTTAACTGTCACAATTACCGGACTATTGGAAACATCATTACCATCCTTATCTTTTACATTAAATGCAAAGGTTCTGTCTTCACTAGATGCTTCTGTTACATTCTTTATGATCTGAAGCTGGCCCTTAATAACATGAATTTTATAAGTGCCATAAAGATTTCTGTTATTCGGATTGTAAGCTTTCTCATCTCCTACGAAATGCTGCATTCCATCACTTGTGGTGGTATTCTTCTTACTATCATCGGTTGATGTCGTATTCGGCTTATATGTTACCTCCACATAATACTCTGTATCACCATCAGGTGTGGTTGCCATATCCTCTTCCTGGATATTGGTTATGATTCCCTTGTCATCTTTCTTGAACCATTGCTTAATAATATGTCCGTTCGCATCTGCGGCACTTATTGTACCCTTTAAATACGATGTCTCTGATTCGCTAAACAGCTGATTCAAAATTGTATCATTTGTTGGTACTGTATCACCTTTGTAGATCCAAACTTCTTTGTCCTTGACTACTAAATTCACTTTAACATTAACTGTCGGCTGTGGCAACTCAACATCGCCATATCCTGTAGAAATCTTGGAGCCCGGTGATACGTTGGTTGTAACATTGTTTCCACCAACGAAGCTGTCTTTGGCTTTTACTTTGACTGTTTTATTCCATTCGCCATTTTTCTTCTTGTTTGGTATCGTCTGATCTGTCCACTCGATCTTATAACATCCATCGACCAGAGATACCGTACCACCATTTACTTTAACACCATTATTCAAGTCATCCTGTGTATATAACGTTCCATCATCTTTCAGAAGATCAAACCTCGAATCAATTATATCCGTAACTGTTGCTCCGGTAATTGCAATGTCCTGTGTGATCGTATTCTGAATGTCTCTGAAAATCTCGCCCAGTTTTGTTGCGTCATTCGCAGTAAATGCACAATTCGGAGATGCTATTCCCGGATAATTCGTGCTTCCATCACCTGCTAGGAATTTTGCTTCATTGCTGTTATCATCGAATCCATAACCAATAGTATAGACCGTGTATCTAGCCTCTTTCAATGCATTGGCTGCTGTCTCTGCATTTGTCTTCGCATCAGAATCCCACTCATCATCCGTTCTGTTTCCTGTTGGAGCTCCATCTGTAAACAGAATCACATATTTCGGATTCCCATCATTAGCTACTGCATCTAATAACTCTTTGGCCTTGTTTAGTCCAATCGCTGGTGTTGTACCACCATAAGCCTTTAAGTTATTTGCAAATGATATTAATATATCCTTATTCTTCTCCTCTCCTGTATTCTTTCCTGCTGGAAGCAACCCCTGCGTTGCACCATTACTGCTATGATCTTGGTCGTAATCGCTGCTGAATGCTGTAATTCCAATCTTGCTTTCCGGTGACTTCGATGCAGTATCTGTTATAAACTGGTCTACGGAATCCTGTAATGCCTGAAGTCTTGTTTTAGTTTCTCTTGTATAAATTTTATAATCAGTGTAGTAATTCGAAGCTTCATACCTGCCAATATACCACTCACTATACCGCTTACTATACTTCATTTCTTTATAAGAACCATCTTTTTCTACATAATAAGTAGTCATTTTATCAAGCTTCTCTCTTCCTTCCGGCGTATTATCAGCAATATAAGTATAATTGTTTATTTTTTTATCCATCGAACCGGACACATCCAATACCAGCATAATATCCGCAACCGCTTTTGTTGTAGTCGTCACGGAACTGGTACTGGTCGATGCTGCCTTGATATTAATATCGTAGGTTCTGTCATTCCAGCTATCAACTTTTGCGGTCTTACTATACTCCATACTGGATTTAATGATTTCTTCCGGTGTCTCATTCACGATCTCGTTGTCTGTTACCTCATTACCTGAACTGTCTTTGAGTGTTGTAGTAACCAGTGTATCGCTCGTCTTTGTTACTTCGACCGTCCATACCGCATCAGATTTCACATAACCAGCCGGTGCCTGGAGTTCCTTCAGGTAATAGATACCTGCACGAAGCCTGTCAAATGTTACGGTTCCGTCTTTTCCGGATGTCACTGTTTCAAGCTGTGTAGTACAATCCTCATCTGTATAAAGAGCAAAACTTGCTCCGCTCAGTCCGGTACCGTCTTTATTCACCTTGTTAAATGTCAGTGTTCCAAGCGCGTCTGTTGTGACCTGTGAAATTCTGGCATTTGGAATGGTGAAGTTCATATAACAGTTGGAAGCACCTGCACCTCGCTCCATATAAAGGATCGTTAAGGTATGCTCTGCCTTTTTCTGTTCATCTGTCAGCTGGGTTTTGTCCTGATTTGTATTTAACAAATACTTCCACAGATCTACAGTAGAAGTAGCTGCGTTATGGATTCCGCCAAGATCAATAACTACTTGTTTTCCATCCAGAACGACCCACATATCATCATCACCGGTAAAACTATAACTTAATGGTCCTATATAATCACCAAGTTTGAATTTAATATCATAGCGCATACCAAAATAGTAATTGTGGATTTTATTATCCTCTGTAAGTTGACTATCTACCTTTCTGGTATAAGCTTTTTCATAACTTGATCGAACAGAATCCAACGGGAAGAAATCCGCTCCGGATTTACCATTTTTATCTAAATTATACTGTTCCGTTACATTTTTACCATTTCCGTCTGTTACGCCGGTTAATGTATAAGTATCTCCGCTTCTGTCAAAATTCAGCGTATAATCCCTGTAGACTTTTCTCAAATAATTATCCGTTGAATTTCCGGCCAATAGATCGGAATTTGTGAAAAAGCCCGGATCCGGATAATTAAATTCAACATTTCCGTCTGCATCCAGACCTTTCAGCAGTCCTTTAATGACAGCGTCACTTCCTGTCCATGTGTTAACGCTAAGACCGTCTTTCGTCCAATTATATCCGTAATTCTGGTAGTTTTGTTTTGCCTCACCCATGGTCAGCTTATTCTTGCTGTCTTTGTTCTTACCGTAATTACTTTGTTGGTTGATGGAATAGTCCGATCCGGCTTTTACCGTATAATCATAAAATGTCGGCGCACCGGCGAAATTTACAGTTACAGGTGTATAATATACTTTAACAGTAGCATCCTGTGCCACATTAAACTCACCCGGCTGAACTGTAGATGTTCCGTTAACAGTAACTACTTCTACCTTTGAAATATCCCAGTTCTCCGCTTTCTTACAATCTACCTTCTGACCAATCGTAAGTTCCCGGACATCATCCGCATAAATCTTGCTTGCCGGATTCGTCGTTCCGTCATAATGCTCTATTGTAACATTAATCTTACCATTACGCTTGTTATCTACGATTACATAAGTAGAAAAATGTGTAGTCTCAAACTCAACATTTCCATTCTTATCAACGTTTCCATCCATGTTTTCAATATTGTTCTCATCGTCTACATGGTATACGTCTGCGTCGTTGATCTTTTTCTCATTGTTGAGTGTTACCGCTACCTTCACCGTATTACCTGGCTGAACTTCTTCTCCATCTACCAGGAATTTGATATCGTACGAATAAAGCTTTTCAATGGCTTTCTGTTCTTTGATGGCTTTTTCTGTGATCTGGGCTTCCGCTTCCTGTGTAAGTTCTACCGGTGTTACGGAAAGCTCTGCATTATCCGGAAGATCTGCCGGATCCGTAAGTGTGACTTTAACATTCACTTCGTCACTCTTGTAATCGTATCTGGTAATCTCAGGCTGAGGCTCCTCTTCCTGAATGTCCTCCGCAGGCTCCTGCTCACTGTCATCAACCACCTGCGCCATGTCACTTCTTATGTAGCCTTCCACATCTTCATAGGAAACCTTGTACCAGGTTGTTCCATCTTCTGCGGTAACCGTTTCCAGAACGGTAAGTCTTGTTCCTGCCGGTATGGTTGTTGCTACATCTGCTTCTGTGGATGGGCTTACCCGAAGATTAACATCTTCTCCAATCACTTCCACGATCACCGGCTGTGCTGCCGGTTCCGGTGTGATCGTCGCATCTGTATTTCCGTCATCCGGATCTGTAAGGTCATCTGCCGGTGCTTCCGTAACAGTAGGATCTGCTGCCGGAGTCTCGGTCGGTGTTACTTCCGGATCAGAAGTTCCATCACCATCTGTGAAATCTCCATCCGCTGCAGGCTCCTCAGCCTCAACAGAAATCTCATCCTCAGCATCCTGCACTTCCGGAGCATCCCACATCACTGCAAAAACTGCTGCATTGGAAGTCTGCACCTGAAGAGTCTGAAGCTGTTTGCTCTCATTCACATTCAGAACCTTTAATTCTTCATTTGGCTGTAAGGTAGTAACCTCTGTTTCACCTGTGTTGCTGTTATAATGAAGCTTCTCTGCCGTTACGCTGGTGCTGGCTGCATCGGTAAGTTCCGGTGCTGCCGGTGTCTTGTACTCAATCGTAACATTAACTCTGCCATTCGGCTCAACTCTGTTTCCGTCAGCATCTGCAAAATACACATCATACGCAACAAAACCCTTCAGGCTGCTGCCCTTATCTTCTGCTGCTTTCGCAAGTTTCTGAGATACCGTATCATAAGAAACGGAAGAATTCTCATTCACACTTTCAGCTCTTAATGTTGTATTCTGTGGAAGAGCTCCCTCTTCCTGCGCTTCTGCTGTTACTTTCACAGAATCGTTTTCATATGTAAGCGTAGATTGTTGCTGCGCCTGTTCTCCCTGGTCTGCGCTGCTTACATCCGGTGTCGCTTCTTCTGCCGCTGATCCGGAGACAGATTCACCATCTGTAAAATCCTCCGTTCCATCTCCAAATGTCTCACTTGCGGAGATCGTGTATGCACTTGGCACACAAGATACCATCAACGCCAAAGCCACCATAAATGCCAGGATTTTTTTGATCTTATCTTTCTTCAATCTTTTCATACCTTTCCCGCTTTCCTATGTGTGCATTAACGTGTACTATAATTTTTATTATCTTATTTTTGTTTATATTCCTCTTTTAAAAAGCTTCAAGTTTTTTAACTGGTAATGAAAGCAGTTTAGCCTTACCAACATTTTATATATATGCGTTTCAAGTGTCAATATGAAAACCATTTTTGGCACTCATATGTACATTTTTAGTATCCAAACGTACATTTTAGGCACTCAGAAAAAAAACTTCTTTGCTTCTTCCCCTTTCTTATATAGTTATTTTTGTCTTTTGTTGATAATTTTCAATCAATATATATGTATTTGTGTTATTTATTATACAGCATAGACAGTTACTATGTAAGGCCCGTTCCAACGCAAAAAAGTGCCCCATAATACTATTTCAGCATATAATTCTTCAGTTCATCCCGCTTCTTTACATTCAATTTACTGAAAATATCCGTAAGATAATGCTTTACTGTATTTACAGAAATTCCAAGATGTGCAGAAATCTCTTTATTCGTCCATCCCTCACCTGCAAGCATGGCAATGGAAAATTCCATCGTCGAAAGTTCATTCGTTACTTTCTTTTTCGTTTCATTATTATGTATCACCATCCAGCCTCTGCTGAAAAAAAGGACTCCATCTATAATCTTCCGGTATCCATCCGGATCATTCTTCCGGATACACGCCTCAACCAGCCCGCGCAAAAGACCATGGTGTTCAATAAAAGGCTCAATGAAATTATCCATTTTGGCAAGATTCCATCCCTTCATAAATTCAGACTGCGATTCCTGCATATCCTTCCTGTTGATCCGACACATCGCCATCATACACCGGATGTAGATCATACTGATCGGATAAACGTCATTCGTCATAAGCAATGCAGCCTTACACATTCCATAAGCACTCCAGTACTCCCCGTTCAGATACATCTGATGCGCCATCACATAAACCGCAAACAACCGCAACCCCTCCGGAAGCATCCCGCAATACCCCTCCAGAGACGGAATCCTCTCTGTAGGAAGATGCAAAAGAACAACACCAGCATACCCGGCCAAAACACAAACCGCCTGAACCTCCTTCGAAGCCCCTTCACGTTTCACCAGCTTCATACACTCCTGAATCCCCTCCAGACCACGCCGCGCCGCAGCCGAATTACCAAGAGAAAGATTCGAATAGCCATAAAGTATACACGCAGAAAGCCGCAGCTCTATCGCCTCATCCTCAAGATAAGACTCCGCAATCTCACAACATTCCTTCGCCCTGCCCGAAAAATAAAAAAGCTCAGCCCTGGCAATATTCCTGAAATCGCTATCTTCAAACCGCTCCACAACCTCCACAGCCGTCCCAGGTTTAAAAGCAGAATTCAAAAGTGGCAACACCGTATATTCACTCATACCTCAATCATCTCCTGTGATCAAATCATTACACCCTTGCAAACTCAGAATCCATATCCTCAAGTCCAGTTCAAAGCCCCAAATTCATCCTGTATTTACATAAATTATAATCCAAAACCCCACAAAAATAAATTCAAACTTTCCGCAAAAAATCGCAAAAATCCCCAGCCCATGCCGACAACATCCACAACTCAGTACCACCCTAAACCCTCAAAACACCAATACCCACACAAACTCCAAGCCGACAGCGCAGCGCCTCGGCCCACCACCCTACCGTCAGACACCAACAAACTCAGCCCTTGCGGCCATCCAGCGCAGCGCTGATGGCTCACCACCTACCATCCAGCCACTCTACCGCCATGAACAACCAGGACGGCAGGCGGGGCAGCTGCATGAACGGGCCGGGGGGCGTTGGAGAAAGCCGCTGGTCATACTTAGCGCCTGAGGCTTCTGACGGGAAGGTACT
>OHYU01000624.1_pt1 | contig 17125 bp, 11 predicted proteins | sample 1580331 | NCBI WGS metagenome assembly OHYU01 (sample SAMEA3882519, study PRJEB24775) | human gut metagenome | biome: human-associated habitat; feature: intestine environment; material: feces | place: Netherlands | collected 2009/2010
AGCCGCCATACTGGTGCAGGTCGCTGGTGATGGTGGTCACGTTCAGGGTCTGGCCATTGGGGGTCACGCCCTCGGTCAGCGGAGTGGACGCCTTGGGCAGGCTGTCATACTTGCGGAACTCGATGGTCTTGCCGCCGTTCTGGGGCACCGGGTAGTAGTCCGCAAACTGGTCGTGCACCAGACGCGGCTCTGCCTGATCGATGAGACGCTTCTCATAGAAGGTCTTCATTTCCTGCGACATGGTCGCGGTGGTGTTCAGGTTCTCGGCAAACAGCTGGATGTTGAAAGTGTGGTTCATAGTCTGGTTCCTTTCTCTTGTCAAAACGTTACAGTTCGATCTGTGCTCCGTGGAGCACACGGCGTTCCAGTGCTTCGCGCTGGGCGCGGGTCATGCTGGCAACATCCGGGCGGACGGTGGCCGCACCGCCGGGACGGATGCCGTTTTCGGTGGGCCGTGCGGCGCGCTGCTGGATCCGCTCCACCACGCCCTGTTCCACCGCCTGTGCAGCGGTGCGCAGGTTTTCGTCGTAATGGGCCAGACGGTAAGCGTCCTGCACCCGCATCCCGGGCAGCTGCATCAGACGGCGCATTTCCGGGCTGCGCAGTTCCTTCTGCAAATTGAAGTCCGGCTGGCTGCGGCGTATGCCCGCTTCTTCTGCCGCCCAGCGGGCGTGCAGGCCCTGCACTGCCGTCCGGGTGCTGCAGGCAAGGCCGGACAGCGGTGGCAGTTCCGGGCGCTGAACGGGCGGCTCAGGCCGGGCTTCCGGTTCCGGCTGGGGCGCAGCGGACACGGCAGGGGCGGCTTCACCGGGCTTCATGGTGCCGGAAGCGACTGCCTGCCGGGTCTGTGCTTCGCTCAGGGCCGGGGGAGCAGGGGCGGCATCTCCTTCTGCAAAGAGCTGCAGCATAAAAGTTTCCCACGGGTTGCGGCTCCCAGCGTCCACTTCGTGCCTTGAGCGGCACTCGTGTTCTGCTGGCCGCTGCCCCAGCCTCGGCTCCCTGTTTCCGCCGCAGGCGGCGGTCGCCTCCGCTGCTGCAAAGAGCTGCAGATCCATCATGCTCTTCTCGCCCCGGCAGCTCACATCCGCAAAGCGGACATTCTCCGGGTAGCGCTCAGCCAGCAGTGCAAAGCAGGCCTTGGCCAGTTCAAAGGCACCCTGCACCCATTCTGCGCAGGGCGCGTCTGCCTGCACCGCCAGACGCGGGCCGTCCGGCTCGTCAAAGGCATCGCTGCGGGCACTCTCTTCGCCTGCCAGCAGACACACAAGCCCCTGCATCACGGTGCTGGCACCGGCGCACACGATGTCCTGCCCGGCAGGCGCATAGCCTGCGTGACCGGCAGCTTCCAACCGGCAGCTGATCCCGGCCGGGGTATCCATTTCGCTGTAAACAACCTTCATCATAAAAATTCACCTCCTTTTCAATGTAGATCCATGGCTCTTGCAGCAGCGGCCACCGGCAGTGCGCTGCCAAGGCCCGCCAGCTTTGTGGCTGCAGCCTGCCCGTTTTTCTGCGTGAACGCGCTGCTCACGCTGCGGGTCAGGCCATCGGCATCGCTCTGGCCGCTGCCCTGCATCTCGATCACCGCCGCCATCCGCACCATCTGGTCCTGCAGCTGTGCCAGCTGCTGGGCAAGGGTGCCGTTCTGCCGCACCCGCTGGCGCACCTTCTCGATGCCTTCAAAATCCATCATGTCCAGTGCCGCAAGGGCGGCATCGGAATTCTCCGGCTTGAAAAAGCCCAGCTGATAGCATTCTTTTGCGGTCTCGTTCTGGGAAAGGCGGCTGAAGGTGCTCTTCTTGGCGGCACTGACCACGATGTCAAAGACCGGTTCCCGGCTGCCCAGCTCCACGCCGCCCACGCTGCCGCCGGGCACAGCCCGCAGTGCCTGCGCCGAGAAGGGCACGAACCGGTTCTCGCCGCTCTCGCCCACGATGCGGAACACCCGCTGCTCGTCGTAGAACTGGCGCATCAGCTCGATGATCAGGTAGCACTGCTTGGCAAAAGCGCGGTAGGCACTCTTGAGCATATCGCGGGAAAGCTTTGAGCCTGCCTCCTGCAAGGCCGCAATGGCGCTGGCAGCGGTCACACCGCCGGCAGTTCCACCCTGCGTCATATCCCGGTTGCCGCTGATCTCCTTCAGCTCCTCAATGCGGCTCTGGCGGTAGCTCAGGCTGTTGCCCTGCAGGCCGGCCGTCTGCAGGGGACGGAAGCTGTCATCGTTCAGACGGCCCACCACATGCACGATGTCCCGGCTGAAATCGGCCAGCTCTTCCTCGTTGACCCCTGCCGTGTCGCTGAGCACGTACCGCTGCTTTGCGCTCAGCAGCACGTTCTCGTCCATGGCATGGTTCATCTTGTCAATGGCCGTCTGGCAGTCCTTCATCACATCGATGTATCCAAAGCCCGCCGGGCTGTCCTCCTCCACGAACAGCGGGTCAAATACAAAGGGGTACTGCCCGTGGTCGTACAGGCCGCTTTCTGCCAGCGCCGGGTCGTTCTGGCTGGCGTACAGCACCACGCCGTTGCAGAACTTGCAGTAGTGCAGCACCATGCGTCCACTGGCATCCGGCCGCTTATAGTACCAGTCCACCACCACGCTCTTGGTGCTGGTGTCCTGCCCTTCATCGTGGATGTACCGGGACACATCCAGCACACTGGCGGTGCGGCCCCGCAGCTGCGGATACCGGGCGCTCAGCTGGGCCGTATCCTCCAGGCTCAGGCTGAAAAAGTCCGGCGATGCCTGAATATCTGCTGCGCCCGGCTCCCAGTAGAGCATCAGCAGGTTCACGCTGCGCACCGCAATGTCGCCAATGCCGCCGCGCATTGCAGGGTCCCAGAAGATACCGGTCACGCCGGTGCCCTGTTTGAGCTTGCGCCACCAGCAGTCGCTGTACACCTGCTCGTAGTCGGCCTGTTCCAGCACCACCGGCAATACGCTGGAAAGGGCCCGTGCGGTGTCCTCGTCATCTGCCGACCGGGGCAGCACGTTGGGCTCCGGGTAGTTGTCCATGGCGTCCGCATGCTTGTTGGCAATGCTGTTGAACAGCCATCCGCTGGAAGGCTGGGCCTTGCCGGGCATCATGGGGTTCTGGTAATTCTTCCAGTGGCCCATGCGGAACCACAGCTCGTTGTCCACAATGCGCTTGTCCAGCGCGGCCTTGCCCGCCTTGTACCGCTGCAAGGTCTGCATGGCCTCGGCCACCTGTGCTTCGCCCACCGGCAGGCTCTCGTTCTCATAATCGTCCATCGCGTTTCTCCTTTAAATTCTGTAAAATCTTGCCTGTTTGTGCAGCTCCAGCGGGTCGTCCTGCAGGGGCGGCGCAGCGCAGCGGCAGGGCGGACTGATGGGGTTTTCCATCAGCACATAGCGGCACTCGTCATAGATGTGATCCTCCTGCCGGGTGTCGATGTCCTCCACATTGCTCTCATCGTACACAAGGTTCGGGATGGTGCGGATGAAGTGTTTGCAGGTGTTGAAGACCTGCAGCATCGGCCTGCCGTCCGTGTCAAAGTTCAGCCGGTAGTGGAACTGCATCTTTCCGGCCAGACGGGTGTGGTCGCCGGGGGCCCAGTGCAAAAAGCCGGGGGCCCGCTCCATCATGGCAGCAATGCTCTCGCCGCGGCTCTCATCAAAGATGGCCGGGTCGGCAATGCCGTGGATCACCCTGCCCCGCAGCAGAGGGTCGTTCTGCTCTGCCTCTCGGATGCGCCGGGCCTGTTCCACCGGGTCGATACGCAGGCCCTCGTTGGGGCGGCCCGTGCAACCGTACAGCTCCCGGATACGGTAGAGCCGCCCGTCCTCATCCGCAGCGTACCACCCCACCGAGAAGGGCTTCGAGAAGCCAAAATCGAACCCCCGGTAGATGGTCCAGTGCTTCGGGATGGTGAAGGGTGCGATCACATGCGTCCAGCGCTGATCCTGATAATGGGCCGGGTCGTTGCGCCACTCGGTGAACACCTGACCGCTGAAGCTGTCCCAGCTGCCATAGAGCAGGGCCTGCTTTTCTGCCTCGGGCAGGCTTGCCAGACTGGCAAGGTAGTCCGGGTCATTTTCCAGCAGAGCGGGGTTGTCGAACACGCTGGACGGGATAAACACCCTTGCCCGCTCCAGCACTTTCTCGGTTCCGTCCGGCATCCGCACCGGGAACTGTTCCACAATGGGGGTGCCGGGCGGGGCAGGCGTGATGAACCGTGCTTTCACCCAGCCGTGCCCCACACCGCCGGGATTGGTGGTGGCCCGCAGGTAGACCCGGGTGCCCGGGCCGGTAGGGCGGTTGCGGCTCATCATATAGCTGTACTCTTCCCACTCGAAATGGGTCAGCTCATCGAACCCGATGAAGTCGAAGGCCTTGCCCTGATAATTTGTGCGGTCCTTGGTGTACTGCATGGAACCAAAGTAGATCTTTGCCCCGCTGGGGAACACCCACACATGGCTGGTGGCGTTGTACTGCGCCGTGGGAAAAGCCCGCTTGTAGTAGGCCATGCTCTTGTCCACCAGATCACTGAGCTGGGGGTAGGTCTTGCGCAGGATGAGCCCCCGATAGTGGGGGATGTGCACCTGCCGCAGGGCCTCGATCACCAGCGCGTCACTCTTGCCGCCACCTGCCGCGCCCCCGTACAGGGCTTCCGGTTCCGGGCGGCGCATGAACTCCGCCTGCCGGGGCTGGGGCCGCCATACGATCTCTGCATTCATACGTCCTCCACGGCTGGCAGAAGCACCACACCGCACGCCCGGGCCTCGGCATCCGCCCCCTGATCGTTCAGGGTCTTGGCCACCGCGGCCAGATCCTTCAGCACCGCCGTAGCCTCCTTGAGCCCCTTCATCAGGGCGGGGTCAGAGCCATCGCCACGCTGGACCTTCTGCCGGGCGTTCAGTTCCTTGACCTCCTGTGCCAGCATGGTGCTCAGGGTGTCGGTGGCCTTGTGCAGGCTGGCAAGGCTCTTGTCCCTGCCCGGCTGTTTTGCTTGCGCCATCCTGTGTTCTCACATCCTTTCTGTTTGGCTTGGCACAAGGATACCAGCTTTTCGTCCCCTGCAACAGCGCGCACTTTTGCAAGGCCGTTTTGTACTTTTAGCGTCATAGAATCCCATCTGTATAAAATAATCTTTCATTTTTCATCGCTGTATCGCGCCGTGCGGAAATCTCCGTTTTTCTCCCGGATTTTCCATGCGCAGGCACATCAGGTGCGTGAAGTACCTTTTGCGCAAAAAAGCAGGCACTCCGCCCGCCCCGTCCGGGGCAAAGGCAGAGTGCCTGCTTTCGTTACAGATTCAGTTTCAGTTCTGCTTACAGGGTCTCGATGCGGTCAAACAGCTGCTTGCCTGCTTCCACAGCGTCCTTGCTGCCAAAGGCCACACGGGTGGCGTTTGCCATCCGGTCTGCAAGGTCTGCAGCCTGTGCCCGGATCGTTTCAGCTGTCACACTGCACATGGCCTTGCGGTCCGCGGCCAGCATGGCATCGGTGATGCCGCAGAAGTACCGGCGGTCCAGCTCCTTGGCCTCAGCGTTGGGCTTTTTGGGCGAATCCATCTCGGACACCGCGCCCACGATGAACTCGGTCAGGTCTTTTTCGGTGTACTCCCGGCCTGCCAGCACCTCGGGGGCCTTGGCAAAGGTCTCGTAGCTCTCGGTCAGGTGGGGGTCACGGTAGGTGTACAGTCCCTCGGTCTGGGCACGGGTCAGCATTCCGGTGCCGTAAGCGCCGCCCACCTCACGGATGTTGTGCCACAGGTATTCGTAGCTCATAATGCGGGCCAGCACCCGGCGGTCGGCCTGCCGCTCCATGGGCCAGGTCAGGATATCATAGTTCACGCCGCCGTCAATGATAAAGGCCTCGTTCACGGGGGCAGTCAGCACCTCTGTGTAGGGCTTGGCAGCGGTGCGGCCCTGGGCAGCAAAGGCACTGCCGGGCAGCAGGGCACGCAGCTTTTCCAGCGCTTCCTCGCTGCCATGCAGGCTGACGGTCAGGGCTGCATGGTTCAGCACCTTTTCCCGCACCGCTTCCAGCTTTTTGCCCATGGCGGCCCAGTCGGCCTGTTCCAGCAGGCCGCACAGGAAGTGGTACCCGGTCACGCCGCTGCACCGCTCACTCAGGGCATACTCCACTGAGTAGTGGGCGGCGGCACGCACGGCAGCGTACTGGTTGCCCTGCCGGATGAACTGCTGCTCCATGTTCAGCTTCTGCTGGCTCAGCACCCGGGCAAAGGCTTCCTCGGCCTTGGGGCCGGTCAGGCAGGTCTTGTAGAGATACTCACTGCCCAGCGCAATGGCCTTGTCCAGATTCCGCTCCAACAGGCTCATGTTCCAGGTGAGCTTTGCGTGGCAGGGGCTGCCCTCCTGCCGCCCGGTCCAGAAGCTGATGCAGGCCGTGCTGTTGCCCAGCCAGGTGGCGCGCTGGGTCTGCAGCTCCCGGGCAGTGTGCTCCGGGGTATCCAGCTCGTCCAGAATATCGGTCAGCAAGTCAAGATACTGCACCTCTTCCGGGGTGCACTCGCCCAGGTCGTAGTAGAAATTCAGATACAGGCTGCCCTTGGAGGGGTGGTGCAGCAGCTCCGCACCGGCCAGCGGTTCCACCGTACCGGCAGCGCTCCTGTCACCATCGCCCAGGTCGGCCACGGTCAGCGGATGGTCCAGCACCAGCTTGCCGTCGTTGCGGGCAGGGGCAGCATCCTCTTCGTCCTTCTTGGGCAGGGCCGGGGTCTGGATCACCTGCACCGGCTCGGCCAGCAGCAGATCCTTCAGCAGGTCGTTGAACCAGCCGGTGGAAAGCTTCTCCCGCAGGGAAGCAAACAGTTTGTCGGTGTGGAGCAGCAGGGCCGGGTCTCCGGTGTGGAGCCAGCCGGTGGCGGCATAGATGGCATCCAGCACACCGTCGGGCAGGCTGCCCGGGCGCTCCAGGGAGGCAAACTCCATGGCGTTCAGGCTGGCCAGCAGCAGTTCCTCGGGGATGCCCCCTGCCAGCAGGTCGGTCACAGCCTGTTTCACGCCAGCTGCAAATTTGGGGGCAGTCTCTGCGGTGGCCCCCCGCAGCACCAGCTCCAGCGTGGGCTGCAGGGTGCTGTCGTCAAAGCCAATGTCGATATCCGCGCCCAGCTTCTGCTCCAGCAGAGCTGCCTTCAGCGGGGACTGGTTGGTGCCCAGCAGGGCATCCAGCAGGATCTCCACGCCCAGCTGGCGCTCTCGGTCAGCAAACGCGCCGGTGTACCAGGCCAGCGCACACTGCACCTGATCCGGCTCGGGTTTTTCGGTGTAGTACGGGATGTGCACACGCACACCGTTCTGCTGGTCCTGCACCGTCAGCCGGGGGCGGCTGGTGCCCTTGGGCATCCTGCTCAGATAGTGCTCATCCAGAAACGCCAGCTTCTCGGCCATATCCATCTTGCCGTACAGGGTGATGCAGCAGTTGTCGGCGCTGTAATGGCGGCGGTACACCCGCTGGTATTTTTCATAGGTCAGGGCCGGGATGGAGGCCGGGTCGCCGCCGGACACAAAGCCGTAGGCCGTATCCGGGAACATGGCCCGCTCCAGCGCGTTCTGCAGCTGCGCGTCCGGGGAGGCCAGCGCACCCTGCATCTCATTGTAGACCACACCGCTCACCGTGCCGTCCGCGTCCCGGTGCCAGCCCTCCTGCTCGAACACGGCCTTGTCCACCATGGCCAGCGGGCAGAACACGGCGTTCAGGTACACGTCCATCAGGTTCCTGAAGTCGGTCTCGTTGGGGGTGGCAAAGGGATACACCGTCTTGTCCGGGAAGGTCATGGCGTTCAGGAAGGAGGCCATACTGCTCTTGAGCAGCTGCAAAAAAGGCGAGTTCACGGGGTACTTCTCGCTGCCCGCCAGCACCGAGTGCTCCAGAATGTGGAACACACCGGTGTCGTCGGAGGGGAAGGTGCCGAAGCCGATGCCGAACGCCTTGTTGGTGTCCTCGTTCTCCACCAGCAGGACAGTGGCCCCGCTCACATCGTGGTTCAGAACCGTCAGCACACCGTGCTGCTCCGGGCAGTCCTCGCGGCGCACCAGCGTATAACCGGGATAGTTCATGTTGTTTCTCCTTTGGGTCATATTTTTTCAAAGTGTTTGGCCCTATTGTACCACGCCTTCCGGTAAGACGCAACGAACAAAAAAGCCCTCCCAAAGGGAAGGCTCTTGCGGTTAAACCCCACCGTCATCCCTGCGGGATGCCACCGCCCCTGATAGGGGCGGCCTTGGCAAAGAGGTCAGGCTTTGCGAAATGCCAAGGGCCCCACTACTAGGGGGGCTGTCACCGCAGGTGACTGGGGGGTTAAATTCACTTTTGATCCGACACCCGGAACAGCACGAATCCCACAATGAACAGCACGATCAGGCTGCCCACGCCCACATTGGCGCTGCCGGTCAGCTGGCTGCCCACACTGACGATCATGGTGCCCAGAAAGGATGCGCCCTTGCCGCAGATATCGAACAGGCCGAAGTACTCGCCCGATTTTTCCGGCGGGATGATCTTGGCAAAATGGCTCCGGCTCAGCGCCTGGATGCCGCCCTGGAACATGCCCACCACAACGGCCAGCACCCAGAACTGCCACTGGTGCTTCAGGAAAAAGGCAAACAGCGCAATGCCCGCGTAGGCTGCGATGCAGACCGGGATGAGGGTGCCTGAGGGGTATTGCCCGCTCAGCCGCCCGAACACCAGTGCCGAGGGGAAGGCCACGATCTGAGTGACCAACAGCGCCAGCAGCAGGCCGGTGGTGTCCAGCCCCAGGGCCGTGCCGTAGGCCGTGGCCATATCGATGATGGTGTACACACCATCGATGTAGCAGAAAAAGGCCAGCAGGAACCAGAATACCTGCCTGTCCTCTTTCAGGTGGCGGAGGGTGTGGCCGATGCGGGCAAAGCTCTGCTGGATGGCATGTTCCTGCACCTCCACAAAGTGCACCTGCTTATACTGGCGCAGCAGGGGCAGGGTGGTCACCAGCCACCAGACGGCGGTGATAAAGAGGGCAAGGTTCAGCGCCGTCATCTGGGAGATGCCGATGCTCCCGGCCCCCAGCACCAGCGCCAGACAGACCACAAAGGGCACACAGCTGCCAATGTAACCCCAGGCATAGCCTTTGGAGGAAACCTCATCCATCCGGTCCGGCACAGTCACATCGCTGAGCATGGAGTCATAGAACACCAGACTGCCCGAAAAGCCCACCTTGGCAAAGATGAAGATGAGCAGAAACGGCAGCCAGGTGTTTGCCATCCCCATGGCGCAGCAGCCGATCACACCCACTGCCACGCAGAAGGTGAAGATGGGCTTTTTGAAGTTGCGGGTATCGGCCAGTGTGCCAAGGATCGGGCTGAGCACCGCCGTGATGACTGTGACCGCCGAGGCTGCATAGCCCCAGTAGGCCAGATACTCCACCGAGCTCAGGCCGCCCCCCTCAGCCAGTGCGTTGAAGAAGATGGGGATCAGCGTTGCCACCAGCAGCACAAACGCCGAGTTGCCCACATCGTATAAGATCCACGCCCGTTCCAGGCTGGTCAGGCGAATTTTTTGCTTTGCTTCGTTCATTTACGTTCCTCTCAAAATTCTCCGAAGGTGTGGTCATAGGCCTTGTCCAGCGGTGCGCCGTTGGAGAGTCCTTCCACATATTCCGTGATGAGCCGCACTGCCAGCGGAAGAGCCTGCTGATACAGCGCTTCCAGCTCTTTGTCGCTGGCCTCGCACCGGGGATTGGGCTGGAGGTTCGCCACCAGCCCGTGCATGACATCATAGGTACCTGCCGCTTTCAGGGCCGTCAACACCACCCAGCGCTTGACCGGGCTGGTAGCCTGCAGCAGATGGTGCACCCGCACCATGCCCCGCATGGCTCCGTAGGTCTCATCTGCCGTGACATTTTCGTAGAACGGCGCAATGATCTTTGCAAACTCCCGGTTGGGGCGGATATGCCCCGCCGTGAAAAAGTGCATCGGGTCAAGCCCGTCCTCCCGCATCAGCTGGTTGTCAAACTCCGTCTCGATCTCGCAGTGGCTCACACCGCTTTCCCGGGTGTAGCGCTCCACATAGGGGTGGCAGGTACTGTCCAGTGCAAAGTGGCAGACGAACCCCAGCGCATAGGCCAACGCAGCATTCTTGTTGTGGGCCGTGTTCACCACGCCCCGGGCCCGGGTAAAGAACACCCGGCCCGGCTGCTCGTGCATGGCGTTGCCCAGCCGGTTCACGGGGTTGGACTGCAATGCCCGGTAGTAGAACATCAGGTCAGGCCCGTGCAGGCCCATATCATACAGCGGCCGGTATGGGGTGATCTTTTCCCGCAGCTCCCTGGGCAGCTGCACCAGAACATCCGCACCAAAGCGGCGGTGTGCATACGTAGATGGCATATCCTCTCTCCTCCTTTTCGTACCAGAATCAGTATAGCAGAATCCCACCCCCGCCGCCACCCTTCTGGGTCTGATTTGTGTAAAATTTTTGAGATATTTTTCATCACGCCCATCCCATAGCGCAAAAACGCCCCGCCGGTCTCCCGGCAGGGCGCTTTCGCAGGGTGGTATTGCAGACCGGGTCTGTCTGTGAAACACCCGGCGGCTTTCAGCTATTCCAAACGATCAGTCTTTTTTCACCATCATCTTGCTGGCCTTATAGATATCGCCGCAGCCCAGAGTGATGACCAGATCGCCCTCCCGGGCATTCTGCTTGACCCAGTCAGCGGCAGCCTCAAGGCTGTCCACCAGCACAGAGTTGGGGATCTGCGCCGCCAGCTTTGCGCTGGTAATGGTGGGGTCGTTGGGCTCGCGGCTGCCCATGATGGGGGTGATCACCGTGATATCAGGGATCTTGAACACATCCACAAAGTCGTTGAACAGCATCTTGGTCCGGCTGTATGTAAACGGCTGATGGACTGCGATGACACGATTGTAGCCCAGCTCCTTGGCGGTGTTCAGGGTCGCGCGGATCTCGGTGGGATGGTGGGCGTAGTCGTCCACGACCACCGCGCCGTTGCACTCGCCGTAGACCTCAAAACGGCGGCCTGCCCCCTTGAAGTTCAGGGCAGCGTTGGCGCACTGCTCCACGGTCAGGCCCACAGAGCGGCAGACAGCACACATGGCCAGTGCATTGTAAATGTTGTGGCGGCCCGGCACTGCCAGACGGATGTGGCCCAGCTCATTGGTATCCCACTCCTTCAGATCAAATTCAAAGAAGCCGGGCTTGTACTCCTGCACGTTGACAGCACGGTAGTCGGCCGCATTGTCAATGGCAAAGGTGCGCACGCGGCGGTCCAGGGTGTACATGACATCCATGGTGTTCTTATCATCCGCATTGGCAAAGATCATAAAATGGGTCATCAGGGCAAAGCGCTTGAAGGCAAACTTCAGCTCGCCCATGCTGCCGTAATAGTCCAGATGGTCGTTATCGATGTTCAGCACCACGGACATATAAGGGGTCAGCTTGAGGAAGGTCTCGGAGAACTCGCAGGCCTCGATGACGATATCATCGCCCTTGCCGGCCTTGCCGTAGCCGCCGATGAGGGGCAGCTTGCCGCCGATGACTGCAGAGGGATCACGGCCTGCCAGCTCCAGCGCGGTGGTGATCATGGAAGTCGTGGTGGTCTTGCCGTGGGTGCCGGAAACGCAGATGCTGTCCTTGTACAGGCGGCTCACATAGCCCAGCAGAACGCTGCGCTCCACAGTGGGGATGCCATAGGAAGCGGCAGCGTTCAGCTCCACGTTGTCCTTGGCAATGGCGGCAGAGTAGACCACCAGGTCAACGCCGATCACGTTGTCCGCAGCATGACCCAGGCTGACCTTCACGCCCATCTCCCGCTCCGAGCGGATGATGCTGCCGTCCAGCACATCGCTGCCGGAGATATCATATCCCTTGGCAGAGAGGATCTGGATCAGCGGATACATGCCGCTGCCGCCGCAGCCGATGAAGTGGATCTTTTTCACATTATCCAGCAGATGCATGGTATAATCAGTAACGAACATAAGCAGGCAAACCTCCAATAAACAAACGGCCGCAAGGCAGACCGAATCCATCTTAATTCTTGGGTACTACTTATTATATAATTTTTGGCCGACAAAATAAACAGTTCCGAGCGAATTTTCGGAAAGAACCAGAAACTCCGGCACATTTTTGTGACAACTGTACAGATAGCCCATGGATTTTCGCCCCTTTTGCACACTTCATAAAAGATTTACATTTTTTATCGGCTTGATAGCTAACAATTTTGAAGTATTTGTGGTATGATAGTTGTAAATTTTGAGCTATCACGCTGCCGCCGGATGCGCGGCTGGAAAAGAGGAATCTCATTTTGAACATCAAGATCACTGCGGACAGCACCTGCGATCTGTCCGAAGCGCTGCTCCGGCAGTGGAACATCAGCCTGATCCCCATGCACATCCTCATGGGGGAGGAAAGCTATCTGGACGGCGTTACCATCCACCCCGCCGATGTATTCGCCCATGCCCAGAACGGCGGCAAAATGCCCAAATCCGCCGCCCCCAATCTGGTGGAGTACACCGACTTCCTCGCCCCCTTTGCCAGAGACTACGATGCCGTCATCCACATCAATGTCGGCTCCAAATTCTCCTCCTGCTTCCAGAACGCCCGGCTGGCGGCGCAGGAGTTCGGCAACGTCTATGTTGTGGACAGCGAGAATATCTGCACCGGGCAGGGCTATCTCGTCCTGCAGGCAGCCAAGTGGGCCGCTGACGGCCTGCCGCCCAAGAACATTTCCATGCGCTTACAGGGCCTTGCCAAGCGGGTCGAGTTGAGCTTTGTACTCAACCAGTTGGACTACATGGCCAAAAGCGGCCGCTGCTCCGGCGTGCTGGCCTTCGGGGCCAACATTCTGGGCATCAAGCCCAGCCTGGCCGTCATCGATGGTGAACTGAAAGTCGTGCGGAAGTACCGGGGCAGTCTGCCCATCTGCGTGGGCAAGTACATCACCGACCAGCTGGCGAACCGGGAGGACATCGACCGCAGCATGGTGTTCATCTCTTCCACCCAGGCAAAGCCCGGCTGCATGGAGGCCATCAAGGCCGGACTGCGGCAGTACGGCAATTTTGAGAATGTCTACGAGACCGACATCGGCACCACCATCGGCGGCTATTCCGGCCCCGGTACCATCGGCATCGTGTTCGCACGCAAGCAGTAAATTTCTCCCCGCACACAAAAAAGACGCGCTCATCACAGAGCGCGTCTTTTTTGCTTGATATCCGGTTTTCTCAGCTCAGCCGTCCGCTCTCTACCGAGAAGCTCAGGTCGGCCACGGCCATGGTGGATCTGCGATGGGAGACCAGCAGGACAGTCTTTTCCCTGCACTCATTCCGCACGGCCTTGAGGATGATCCCTTCGTTCAGGCTGTCCAGATTGGAGGTAGGCTCGTCCAGCAGGAGAAAGGGTGCATCGTGCAGGAAGGCACGGGCCACACCGATGCGCTGGCGCTCACCGCCGGAGAGTGCACCGCCCAGCTCGCCCACAGGGGTATCATATCCCTTGGGCAGGCTGTTGATAAAGCCATCCAGCGCGGCCTTTCTGCAGGCAGCCTCCACCTCGGCACGGGTGGCATCGCGCCGGGCGATCCGGATGTTGTTTTCTATGGTATCGTCAAACAGCTCCGTTTCCTGGGTCACAAGACTTTCCTGGGCGCGCAGGGCGGCAGTGTTCACGGTGCGGATGTCACGTTCACCAAACCGGATGGTGCCGCTGCTCACATCCCAGAAGCGCATGAGCAGCCGCAGAAAGGTGGATTTGCCGCTGCCGGAACGGCCCGTGATGCCCACGATCTTCTTTTCCGGGATAGTCAGGCTCAGGTCGTGGAGCACCTCTTCCTTGGCGTAGGCAAAGCTGACATGCTCAGCCTGTGCACCGGTAAAGACGGTGTCCGCGCCGTTGGTCACATCGGCAGTCACGGGGTCCTCGTCCAGCAGGTCAAGGACACGATCGGCACTGGCGAACACCTGTGTCAGGCTGGCACCGAGGTTGGCCAGCGCCACCACCGGGCCAAAGGAGCTCAGGGCCGACAGAGTGCAGACCAGCACTCCCTCCACGCCCAGCTGGCCGTTCTGATACAGCCGGATGCTCACCCCCAGCACAGCCAGCGCCGTCAGCACGATGAGGGTGTTGGCGGCACCCACGGTCACGCCCTCGCGGTACTTCATGGCCTTCTGCTTCTCCCCCAGCGTCTCGCTGTGGGCCGTGATGCCCTCGGCACGCGCGGCGGTGTTCTGGTACTGCAGGATATCCCGCAGGCCGCGCAGGCTTTCCAGCAGATAGCTGTTGGTGTCGGCCAGGGCCTGCCGGTACTCGCGGGCGGCTTTGTCGCCCCGTCTGGCAGACCACACCGGCAGAGCAATGCCCACCAGCAGATAGCCTGCCAGCAGCACCAGTGCGGGCAGAATATGATAACTGGCCGTAAAGCAGGTCATACCGGTCACACAGAGAATCGCGATGCAGACCGGCGAAATGGTGTGGGCATAGAACACCTCCAGCTGCTCGATGTCGGCGGTGATCAGGGAGATCAGATCGCCCCGGTCACGGCCTTCCAGTTTGGCGGGGGTCAGGCGGCGGAGTGCGCCGAACACCTTATCCCGGATGAGGGCCAGCAGCTTGAAGGCGATATAGTGGTTGGAGGCCTGCTCTGCGTAGCGCAGCACGCCGCGCAGCAGGGCAAAGACAAGGATGCAGACAAAGGCCGTGCCCACGCCTGCCAGCGGGCTGGGCAGGCCTGCCGCCGTGAGCAGTGCAAAGCCGCCGAAGATCGTGATAAAGGTGGCGCAGAAATGGCCGATGACACCCATGACAATGGCTGCCAGCATGATGGGCAGCATGGGCCGGACCAGCACGATCAGCCGTGCGGCAATGGCAAACGGACTGCGGTGTTTTGTGCTGTTCATGCGCTCACCTCCCCAAGGTCTTCCAGCTGTTTCTGGGCGTTGTACAGGCGGCTGTACACCCCCTGTGCCGCCAGCAGGTCGTTGTGCGTTCCCTGCTCGGCGATGCGGCCTGCCTCCAGCACATAGATGCAGTCGCTGTCCACCACATTGGCCAGACGGTGGGAGATCAGGATCACTGTTTTCTTTCCCGCCAGGCTGTGGATGGCTTTCATTATATCGTTCTCGCTCTCGGCATCCACATTGGAGGTCGCCTCGTCGAACACATAGATGGGTGAATCATGCAGCAGGGCACGGGCCATGGCAAGGCGCTGGCGCTGCCCGCCGGACAGGTTGGAGCCGCCCTCGTGGAGTGCCGTTGCAAGGCCGCTCTGGCTGCGGCAGAAGTCTGCAAGGTTCACCTGCTCCAGGGCCGCCCAGAGCTCGGCTTCGGCTGCATCGGGCCGGGCCATCCGGAGGTTGGCTTCCACCGTGCCCTTGAAGATGGCCGCATTGTGGGGCACCAGTGTCAGCAGGCGCAGACGGTCGGCCTGCTTCCATTCGCTGACCGGGATGCCGCCCAGCGTGACCTCTCCCTCCGTCGCGGTGCGGGCACCGGACAGGATGGCCGCTATGGTGCTCTTGCCGCAGCCGCTTTCGCCCACCAGCGAGACAAAGCTGCCCTGCGGGATGGTCAGGGACACATCGTGCAGGATGGTGCGCTCCTTCTCGTAGCCAAAAGTGACATGCTCCAGCGCAAGAGTGCTGTCGGCTGGGTCGGCGGTCTTTTCGCCCTCTTCAGGCTCGTGGGCAGAGAGCAGCCTGAAGATCTTCTCAGCCGAAGCCGCACCATTCATGGCAATGTGGAAGTAGCTGCCCAGCAGGCGCAGGGGCAGGAAGAAATCCGCCGCCAGCAGGAGGATGGTCAGGGCGCTGGTCAGGCTGAGCTGACCCTTGGCAAAGGCCGATGCCGCGCTGATGATGCCCAGACCCGCACCGCCGTAGGCCATCAGGTCCATCAGGGTCACGCTGTTCAGCTGCATGGTCAGCACTTTCATCGTGATCTTGCGGAACCGCTCGGCCTGGGCATTCATCTCCTCGTGCTTCCAGCCGTCTGCCTGATAGATCTTCAGGGTGGTCAGGCCCTGGATATTCTCCAGAAAGCTGTCGCCCAGGGTGGTGTACTCGCCCCAGTAGTTCGCCAGCAGCTTCTTGGCGAACTTCTGCACCGCCACAATGGACAGGGGGATGAGCGGCACACAGCACAGCAGGAGGATGGCCGAGCGCGCGTGCACGCCCACCAGCAGCACAAACAGGGTCACCGGGGCCAGCAGGCTGTAAAACAGCTGGGGCAGATACTTTGCAAAGTAGGTGTCGATCTGCTCTACACCCTCGCTGGCCAGCATCACGGCTTCACTGGTGGCCACCGTCTCGCTGTAACCGGCCCCCAGCCGGGTGAGCTTTGCATAGATGCTGCTGCGCAGGGTGCGCTTGACATCCTTGGAAGCCCGGTCGCTCATATCGGAAGCGCAGAGGGTAAGGCCATAGCGCACCGGCACAGTCAGCAGACAGAGCAGCATCCCCTGCCAGAGGGCATTGCCGGTCAGGCTGCCCGCAAACACACCGCCGATGAGGCGGGATACCGTCATCACCAGCACCACATTGCACAGCATCCCCAGCCACTGGAACAGCACGTTCAGCCCCACATAGCGCAGGGCCTTCCGATCGAAGGAAAGCAGTTTCTTGTTGATCACGAAGCGTTCTCCTTTTCAGATTCATCCGGGCCGAACAGGCGGTCATATTCGCCGGTAAAAGCCCGTTCGGGCAGGGCCGAAGTCAGAGCCAAAGCGGCATTATAGCGTTCCTCCTCGGTCATGTCGATGCGCACGGGCGGAAAATGCGTCAGCACCGTTTCCAGTTGATCCCTGACCGCCTTTGCCACAAAGATGCCCCGATCTGTCAGATAGATCTTGCCATAGTGTTCCTTCACGATCATTCCCCGATCCATCAGCAGGTTCATAATACGCACCACACTGGGCTTGGTCACGTTCAGCTTTTCGGCAATGCTGCGGGAGCAGATATCCAGATGCGTCTGGGAGACCTCATAGATGGCCAGGAGATACCGCAGATGGGCTGCTGTCAGTTCCATAGTATCACTCTCTTCTATAATAATGTAAGCCGCTTCCAATGTTATCCAAAGCTAACTTTTTTCATTCTAAAAAAGGGCGCGGGCCGATTGGATGTTCGACCCGCGCCCAGCGGTTTTTACTGATCAGTGGCAGCCGC
>OHYU01000627.1_pt1 | contig 17050 bp, 9 predicted proteins | sample 1580331 | NCBI WGS metagenome assembly OHYU01 (sample SAMEA3882519, study PRJEB24775) | human gut metagenome | biome: human-associated habitat; feature: intestine environment; material: feces | place: Netherlands | collected 2009/2010
ACTCATAATAAATAATAAAACTTTTTTATGAGTCAACTTTTTTCAGGGAAAGACAGTTTGTGCAATGAAACATGCCGGGCATGTCCCTACGTTATGTTGGTTTGCTGGATTCGATGAGCCGTTTTTTCTTTGGTGTTGTCGCTTTTGGTAATTTGCTGAGATATGGGACTGTTTCTTTAATTTAGAGTGAGTTTTTGAGACTGTTATGGTGAAGAAAAAGAAACTTAGTAGAAATGCGATTATTGGTTACCCGGCTGGTATTATCACTGGTGTGACCTATGGTTTGAATCCTCTGTTTGGCAAGCCTTTGATGGACAATGGGGCTTCAATCGACACGATTCTCTTTTACCGTCACTTTTTTGCCGTGGTGCTTTTGGGCGGATTTTTGTTGCTCACGAAGCAGAGTTTTAAGGTCACGGCTAAGCAGGCGGGCGTGTTGCTGGTGCTTGGCGTGCTCTATACGATGAGCAGCACCACGCTGTTTGAGGCTTACAAATACATTGCTTCGGGCTTGGCTACCACGCTGGTGTTTCTTTATCCTGTGTTGGTGGCTATCATCATGGTGTTTTTGCGTGTGGTGCCGTCGTGGCAGGTGTGGCTCTCGATTATTGCCACGTTTATCGGTGTGATTATCATGACCATGGGCGATGCAGGGCAGAGTGCCGTCGATCCCATGGGCGTGCTGCTCTCGATTGTTTCGGCTTCGGTGTATGCGGTCTTTATCGTGATTATCAACCGCAGTAAGACCATTAGTTCGATTTCAAACTCGCTGCTCACATTCTATGCGCTGTTCACTGGTGTGCTGATATTCCTCGGCAAGATGCTGTTTCACCACACGGGTATGACTGAAGGCATTGAGGGCGTGGCGGCGTGGAGCAACCTTGTGGGGCTGGCGTTGCTGCCAACGGTGGTATCGACTGCCACACTGGCTTTGGCAACCCGAAACATTGGCGCTACGAAGGCCTCGGTGCTTGGCGTGTTTGAGCCCATCACGGCGATTCTGGTGGGCACCATCGTGTTTGGCGAAGCCCTCACCGCCAACATTGTGGTGGGCATCCTCATCTCGGTAGTGGCCATCACCTTTATGATCTCCGCCACCAAGCGATAGCCACTTCGCATATAGGAATTGAAATTATCCCAAATCAGTCTAATCTTAATCACTGATTTGGAATAATTGCTTTATGCTTGGAGGGTGTATGAATAACGATTTGCGGCAATCATTCAAGAATCTCCCAAAAACCGCCATTATCAGGACCTACACGGCGGAGATACTTGCCACGCATGGCTTCGATATTGCGCCATACAGACGAGGGGTGTAGTCCTAACACCTTGCCTAAATCTATTTTAGAGATATATGGGTCTTCTTCCATTAGCTGCAATATCTTGATTCGCTTGTCAGATAAACGTTCCCCATTTAAACTGGCTTTTTCAATCACTCGTTTAACTTTACCAGTTAAGTGCTTCTCTTTTTCAGTTCGCTTCAGTTCGCTTTCAGTTCGCTTCGGTTCGTTTTCAGTTCTGTTCAGTTCGCTTTCTACTATTTTTGGAACTGTGATTTTCAAGATGAAATCATCTGTACGGAAAGAGAGCATGGGTATGCCGTTGGCTTCAAGTTCTCTGTAGATGCGGTCAACGCCTTCGCCATATTCCTTTACATAGTGATACGCCTTCAGAAATGCAGCTATTTTCGGATTTCTGGAGAAATGAGTGTTTCGAATATTGGTGGGCTTAACCATACCTGGCAATTTGCCTGGAGACTCGAATACGAGGCGGTCATCAAACATTTTTATCTGTATTTCCGTTCCTTTGATGCTGTAGGCTCTGTGACAGCAGGAATTTACCACCATCTCTTGAATAACGAATTCGGGGTAGTCACGCTTTGTGATAAATTGGGCATTCTGTCCTAAAAAGTATGCTCCCTTACTTGGGTTTCAATAAATTCAATGGTTTTCTTAACTTGATTCAAGATGGTGCCTTCGAAAGTGACATCCTTGATAACGTTCATTTCTGCACCAACTTTTTCATCAACGCCGTCGTATCTGATGAAGCGTGTGCGGGCACGGGGGAAGAACTTCTGAGGATTCTTGCCAAAGAGAAGAATGCAAGCTGTACTAACTGCTTCCTGGCCTTGCTTATTGGTCGTAACAAAACCATTGTTCTCTTGGAGGTATTGTTGAGGGTTTTTGGTGTAACCTATCAAATTAATGTATTCTGCGACTGCTTCTATGTTGATGTCGTCAGTCGTGGCTCCATGAACAGCCGTGTCTTCGAAGAAGCGTTCGCCTTAGTCATACATCAGTTGCACCCTCTCGTCAAAACTCAGTTTGCGGCTCTTGTCGCCTACACGCATGAATGCCTCATCCGCTTGATTGGTATGTAAAAACATACTGGCAGGGATGTGCATTAGAAGGATTCGGTTTTGCTTCCCATCTTTGTCGGTGCAGGACATATAGGAATAAGTGACAGGTATTGACGGATTACAGAAATCAAATGGCACTCGAAGCAGTTCGTTGAGTTTTTCCGCATGTTGGTCAACCCCTTCAATTTTTCGTGTTTTATCAGATACGCCAATGGCGATAACGCCACCATCTGCAATAGCAAAAGCGACAATGGGTACAGCCAATGCTTTTGGTCCAATTTGAATGCTCTTGCAATCAAATGTCTGATCCTCCTTGCGGGTTAGTATTTCTTGTATATCCATATTGTGTTATCCTGATTATGGGTGTTATCCCAAAGAGAAGTTGACTTGTGGATGATGTCACTTCATTAGGCAAAGATAAAGTATTTTCAGCGATTATCCTAATGTCGCTTTAATGATTTTGGCACGCCTTCTTTTGGTGTGAGGGAGGGGGTATGAAATAGGAAAAGCAGCTGATCTTCGCGATTAGCTGCTTTTGCTTGTGATTAGGATTGATTACTAACTATAAATCCGAATCGGTCATTAGGCCTAATGGCCGATTCGGATTGAATCCATTTGTGAAACTTAATCGATTTGTGATGGTTGTGGTCGATTAGAGTTGCTGTATTTATCGTTTATTGCAGGGTGAACGACAGTTTTTGAACGTCGCGGCTGTTTGGACCAACCATAACGTCGAACTCGCCTGGCTCGCAGATGTAGTTCAATTCGTTGTCGTAGAATTTGAGTTTGTCGGCAGTGATGGTGAAGTTCACCACTTGGCTTTCACCCTTTTTGAGGAAGATGCGCTTGAAGTCTTTCAGTTCCGATACAGGACGGGCGATTTTGCCCACCAAGTCGCGAATGTAGAGTTGAACCACTTCTGCACCGTCGTAGTTGCCGGTGTTGCTCACTTCCACCGATACGGTGAGGCTGCCATCTTGATTCATAGTGGTGCCGCTGATAGTGGGAGCACCGTACTGGAATGTGGTGTACGACTTACCGTAGCCGAATGGATAGAGAGGAGCATTGTCGATGTCGAGGTAGTTGCTGGTGAACTTAGTGAACCAAGTCTTGTTTGGGCGGCCAGTGTTGAGGTGGCTGTAGTAGATAGGAATTTGACCTACGCTCTTAGGCATCGTCACGCTGAGGTGACCGCTTGGAGCCACGTCGCCAAACACCACGTCGCAGATGGCGTCGCCAGTTTCGCTACCGCCAAACCATACGTTGAGAATGGTGCTGAAGTTTTCCTTTTCCCAGTTCATCACAGTGGCACGGCCAGAGAAGTTGAGCAGCACGATAGGCTTGCCAGTGGCTTTGAGAGCGGTGAGCAAGTCTTTTTGTGCGTCGAGGATTTCGAGGTTGGTGCGGCAGCTGCTTTCGCCACTCATTTCGCTTGGCTCGCCAATGCATGCCACCACCACATCGGCCTCTTGTGCAATCTTCACTGCTTCGGCACGCATCACGTCGGCATCGCGGTTGTCGCGCATTTCACGGCCAAACATGGTGCTGTTTTTCTCCATGATAGAATCGTAGCACACATTGCAGCCCTTAGCGTAGAGCACTTCTGCCTTGCCCTTCACGGCTTCGGTCATGGCTTCACGCACGGTTTTGTACTTGTCCATAGCGGCTGCCACGCTCCATGTGCCAGGCATATTGGTGCGAGTGTCGGCAAGTGGGCCAACGAGCGCAATCTTGCCCTTCTTTGCGAGAGGGAGAATATTCTCGCTGTTTTCAAGAAGCACGAAAGTTTCGGTAGCCAACTTGCGGGCTGCCGCGCGGTGCTCATCGGTGTAGATTTCAGTCTTGGCACGCTTGCTGTCGAAGTAGCAGTATGGGTCGTCGAACAAGCCGAGTTTGTATTTAGCCTCAAGAATGCGGCGGCAAGCAGCGTCGATAGTCGCCATGCTCACCTTGCCTTCGTTGAGCGACTTTTCGATAGTGCCCAAGAAACCGTCAGCCACCATATCCATATCTGTGCCGGCGTTGAGCGCGAGGGCAGACACGGTTTGGAGGTCGCCCATGCCGTGGGCAATCATTTCGCTGATGGCAGTGTAGTCGGTCACCACAAAGCCCTTAAATCCCCACATGTCGCGGAGCACGGTGGTCATCAACCACTTGTTGCCAGTGGCAGGAATGTAGTCAACGGTGTTGAACGAAGTCATCACCGAAGCCGCGCCAGCATCCACGGCTGCCTTGTAGGGTGGGAAGTATTCGTTAAACATGCGAGTGTGGCTCATGTCGGCGGTGTTGTAGTCGCGGCCAGCCTCTGGAGCGCCATAGAGGGCGAAGTGCTTCACACACGCCATCATGGTGTTTGGGGCGGTGAGGTCGGTGCCTTGGTAGCCTTCCACCATAGCCTTGGCGATTTGTGAGCCAAGATATGGGTCTTCGCCATCGCCTTCAGCCATACGGCCCCAGCGAGGGTCGCGGCAGATGTCAACCATAGGGCTGAATGTCCAGAAGATACCGTCGGCGGTCGATTCCACTGCGGCAATGTGCGCCGAGTTGCGAATAGCGTCCATATCCCACGACATCGACAATGCCAAAGGAATAGGGAACACGGTCTCATAGCCGTGAACCACGTCCATACCGAAGAACAAAGGAATGCCCAGGCGGCTTTGCTTTACGGCAATCTCTTGCACTTCGCGGATTTTGTCCACCCCTTTAAGGTTGAACAAACCGCCCACTTGACCTTTCTTGATTTTTTCAGCCACGTTGCTGCTCTTAGCCGAGCCGGTCACGATTTCGCCCGATACGGGGAGGTTGAGTTGGCCGAGTTTCTCTTGAAGGGTCATCTTCGACATCAAATTGTCGATAAACTTGTTCATCTTAGCCTCGTCGGTTTTTGCCGATACGCTGAGCGCGGCAAGAGCCATCACGAGCAATAAAAACTTTTTCATACTGTCAGGTTTTATTTGGTTATTTACGTTATTGTTCTACTGTGAAATCCAATTTTTTCAGTCCTTCCTTCACCTCTGGGCAGTTCATAAACAACTTCCAGAGCAGACCGGTGCGGTAGTTCTCAATCATAGGAGCGATGGTGCACTGGTCGATGGCAAGGTAGCGTGGGAGCGTCCACTTCGCCTTTTCGCTAAAGGCATCGTAGAAGCCGTATTTACCCCAAATCCAACTGCCCTTCTTCCAGAATCCCTTCAGTGCAGCCATCGACTGCTCAGGAGTGTAGGGGAACGACGAGAGGGCGGCGGTGGGGGTGATTACGCCTAAATCGTTGTTGGGCGCGTGTGCCGAGTAGCCGCCTACCGAATAACTTGCGGTCAAGCCCCAGCAGTCGGCGCCATATCCGTCGTAGCCTTTAGGGTTAGCCACGCAATAGTCGTAGTCGCTGAGCACATGGTTGCGCATGGCGGTCCAATAGTCGGCGTAGCGGTCCTTCAAACCCTTAGGGCAAAGACCAATCCAACTGTAGTGCGCCCAGAAGAGCGGTCCGCCAGTTTGCTCTGCGCCATTGTGCTTCAGCAGCAATGGGTGGCCATAGGGGGCAGCGTCGGTGGTGATAGCACCGCTGCGTGCCCACCCCTTGTGGTAGCATGAAGCAGGGACGCTATGGGTGGGCGATGCCGCAGCGAGTATATATACAATCATGCACTCGTTGTAGCCTTCGAGTGGGAAGTTCATTTCCCAGCCGTATTCAGGCGACCAGTGCCAATATATCACGTCTTTTCCGCCGTTGCGATACCAGTCGAAATCCATATCGTGCCAAAGCACGTTGATTTTCTCGGCAAGCGCTTTCTCATCGGCGTTGCCATTCTTGAAATATTCTCTCACGCACAGCAGGCTTTGCATCATGAAGCAACTCTCCACCAAGTCGCCACCGTTGTCCTTCTGTCCGAAAGGCACCACCTTGCCAGTGGGGCCGTTGAGCCAGTGTGGCCATACGCCATGGAAGCGGTCGGCTTTGGTGAGGTAGTCCACAATCTTGTGCAGGCGCGCCACGCCCTCGCTTCTGCCGATAAAGCCGCGGTCGATAGCCACGAGCAATCCAGCCACGCCGAAGCCGCTGCCGCCGGTGGTGACCACGTGCTTATCGTTGCTGGGGTAGATGCCGTCGAGGTGAATGCGTTCGGGTGCCAGACCGGAGGTAGGCTCTGCGCCCTCCCACATATAGTTGAAGTGCACTTTCTGAATGTAGTCAAGGAAAGCGTCGTCGTTGGCAAACGAACTTGGGCGGTTAGGCACAATGGGGTCTTGCCCCGTGTTTGGAGGCTCTGGAACAGGGCTTGCCGTAGAACTGCACGCAGTGAGCAGCATAGCAATGGCAGCCAGTGTATAAATAATTCGGTACATAGTAGTATTTGATTAGTTGTTGTTTATTTTGCTGGGGTGTAGGGGAGGGTGAGGTTGGTGGCAGGGGTGGAGGTGAAGTTGCGCTTAACGCTGACGTGCGCCTTTTTGGTGGCTTTGTCAAACTCCACGGTCACGGTTTCGCCTGATATGAAATCTACCCAGTAGGTGTTGATAACTAACTTGTCGCGGTTTTCCCAACTGTAGCGTGCGGCGGTGGTGAATGGCTTGTTCAACCCTTTGAACACGCTCTTTGGGTGGATAGAGTAGGGTGGCTGCACGGTGCTGCTCGCATAGTGCCACTGGGCAGGAGCGGCGGTGATGGTGCGACCGTCGAAGGTGTATTGCAAATTGCCGTCGGTGCCGAATTGCAGGGCAAAACCGTCGTGCAATGCGATTGATGGCTTGGCTTTCACCTTCACGCCCTTTACGGTGCGCTGACTGGCAGATGCGGTGAACTTGTCGAGCACCTTTTGCTGGGCTGCGTCGAACTTTAATGGACCATTGTTGGTAGCCACCTGCTTGATGAAGCGGAAAGTGGCGTCGATTTCCTCGTAGCCCTTCATGCTTGCGCCGTTGAGCACCACCACCATATCTTTTTCAGGCACCACGAAGATGTATTGGCCCAAAGCGCCGTCGGCGCAGAATGAGCCGGGAATCTCGCACAGCCACAGTTGGTAGCCGTAGCCTGGATTTTGGATATTCTTTTTTGGATTGTCGGTAAATGGCACTTTGTGACATTGAGTCGCGCGGTCAATCCATTCGCGCGATATGAGTTGCTTGCCGTTCCAGTTGCCTTTTTGCAAAAGGAGTTGGCCAAATTTTGCTTCAGATTCGGCTTGGATACGCATACCCCAGCCGCCGGTGTTCACGCCTCTTGCGCTCTGCTCCCATTCGGTTTCGGTGATGCCGAGAGGAGCGAAAATGCGCTCTTGGAGCAGTTGGAGCACGGTGTGTCCGGTCACTTTTTGCACGATAGCCGAGAGCATGTAGGTGCTCATGGAGTCGTAGAGGAATTTTTCGCCCGGCTCGTATTTAAGGTGCTTAGCGAGCCATGTTTTCTCCCACTCGGTGGTGATGGAACGCATGTTCCAGTCGGGAATGATGCCCGACGACATGGTGAGCAGGTCGTGAACGGTCATCTTCGCCAAACCATCGCTGATGGTGTCGGGGAGAAATTCGGGGAAAAACGTGGCAACACGGTCGGTCACGCGCAGGCGATTGTCGTCGATGCACAGCCCCACAGCCATACTGCAAAACGTTTTGCTTGCGCTATACAGCGTGTGCGCGTCGATTGCACGGAATGGAGCGGGGTGCAACTCGCTAATCACCTTGCCGTGGCGCATCACCACCACATGGTGAATCTCGGTTTGCTCCAGGCTCATAAGCGAGGTGTAGAGTTGAAGCACAGCCTTGGCTTCTACGCCCTCTTGGGCTGGATTGCTGCGAGAAATAGTGTTGGTTTGCGCAAATGACAGTTGCCAGAGCACTGCCAGTATCACGAAAGAGGATAACCGTTTGAAAATAGCCATCGTTGGTGTCGTTTTTTTGTAGTTGTTTAGTTTCTGATTTTTAAAAAATAGGGTGGGTAAATGTTGTGTCGTTCACCAACCCACCCTACTAACGAAAGTTTTTTATATTGCGTATGAAAAAAAACGTCAATATTGGATTTGTGCAATCACAGGATAGTGGTCGGAAAGGTAATGACCTTCGGGTTTGTCCTGAATCACACGGCAGCGCTTCACATCGAAAGCCTTGCTCACGAACACATAGTCGAGAAGTTCCAGTTCCTCAGGCTTGGCTCTGCCATAGTCGTGGTATGAGAATTTTGGTCCATACACGATGGGTGAGAGTTGGTAGATGCTTTTCAGCCCTGCTGCGTTCAAGATGTCGAATGGAGCGGTAGCGTCGGTGCAGTTGAAATCGCCAGAGATGAGCAATGGCAATTTTGGTGCAATCTGCTTAGCCCTTTCAAGCACGAGTTTGATGCCCTCGCGACGCGCTGTCACGCCGTCGTTGTCGAGGTGGGTGTTGAAGTAAGCAATCTTCTTGCCTGTTTTGTGGTCTTTAAGGATTGCCCAAGTGGCAATTCGGGGATATGAAGCGTCCCATCCTTTCACACCGTAAACGTTTGGATTCTCCGATAGAGCGAAATTTCCTGACTTAATCAGCACGAATCGATTTTTTTTGTAGAAAATAGGGCAGTGCTCGCCTTCATTTTTACCGTCGTCGCGTCCTGCGCCCACGTGTCCGTAGCTGGATAGGTTGGCATCAAGGTCGGCAAGTTGGTCGGGTCGCACTTCCTGCATTCCAATCAAGTCGGGTGAATAGTATTCAAGCATCTTGATGTTGTCGGCACTGCGGTTGGTCCATTTGTTTACGCCGTCGTCCGCGCTAAGGCGAATGTTGTACGTCATGATGCAAATGTCGGTCTTGCTTTTGGCAAGCGCATGGGAAAATCCCAGTATCACGAGAGATACGATGAATAATAATGATTTTGCGAATCTTGTCATGATAGTGCTTAAAAGAAAGAGGGGGCAGGTGGGCATTTGATTTCACCAGCCCCCTCAATAGTTTAGTTATGGTTTAATGCCTTTGCGGCATTATTCCGAAATCATTTAGGGTCCTTTTCCAGGTCAGGAATGTTTTCGAGCTGAGTGGCAGGGAGAGGCCAGAAGGTCTTTTCTGCTGTCCAGCCTTTAGGACCGAGCACAGCGGCAGCCTTGCCAGTGCGCACGAGGTCGATGTAGCGCACACACCATTCACCGCAGAGTTCCATACGACGTTCGTCGAGGATTTGGTCGAGGGTCACACCGGTGAGGGTAGGCATGTGAGCGCGGGTGCGAACTTCGTTGAATGAAGCGTCGCCACTTTTGCCGTTTCTAACCTTTGCTTCGGCATTGATGAGGAGCACTTCTGAGTAGCGGAGAATGCGCACGTTGTTGTTGCGACCCCAAGAAGTGGTACCTGCTGTCATTTGGTCGTAAGGGAGGTAGCCCTTGCCGTTGTAGTTGTGGCCTTCGTTAGGATTCTTGGTGCAAACGTCGCCGCTTGGAGTAGGCACGCCAGGGATAATGATAGAAGTGGTGTAACGAACGGTTTCGCCACGTTCCTTAGCCCAGTTCACGAAAGAGTCTTCATACTTCATGAAGCCCCAGCCACCGAAAGTCTTGCCGGTAGCCTCGTTCTTCATAGCGCAACCAGCGAAGTTGAACCATTGGTCAACGCCAATGTAGTCGCCGCTTGGGTTACCGAAGTCGGTGCATTGGATTTCGAAGAGCGATTCGTCGCAAAGTTTGCCAGGAATCTTAAACAGGTTGTAGTAGTCGCTGTAAAGCGAGAATTTCTTGCTCTCGATGATTTCGTCAGAATACTTTTCAGCCTTGTCCCAGTTGCCTTGCACCAGAGCGGTTTGTGCAGCCACCATGGCAGCGGTGTAGTAAGTCACGGCACCGTTGTGAGGCATTTGGTTAGGACGGCACTTGCTTGTGGCAGCCATTTCGCCCATTGCGGTTTCACATTCGGAGAGAATGTAGTTGAGCACGGTTTCTTGCTTGCTGCGCACGAAGTCGGTCTGGTTGTTGTTTTCGAGAATCACCACTGGACCGAAGTTGTTGGTGAGCTGATAGTAAGCCCATGCACGTATAGTGCGAGCCTCGCCGCAGTATTGTGAATAGTTGGCAAGTTCTTGCGAGTTGCTTGGGTCGATGTGCGCCTTGTAGTTGTCGAGTGCCTCAAGAGCGGCGTTGCTGCTGCGAACGATAGAGTAGAAAGTCACCCACACGTTGTTGAGCGCCCAGAAGCCGTTGTTGTAGTTGTAGTAGCGGCCGAAGTCCACTGCTGCAGCTTGGTCGTCGGTACGTCCCGACCACATGTCGCCATCGCGAGAGAACATCAAAAGTTGGTTAGCCCAGTGAGCGGCATAAGCGCGCACGTTGTTGTAAGTGCCAACCACAGGCTGATACATTTGAGCTGTGTTAGTATAGTCAACAGCTTCTACGTCTTGCTGATTTTCGGGATCGATGTCGATGAAATCAGAACATGACGCCATACCCAGTGAAAAAACAGTGGCTGGGATAAGATATGCTAAGAATTTCTTGAGTTTCATAATGTTTTTACGTTTTTAAGTTTCTGATTAGAAATCAATCTGCACACCGAATGTGTAAGTGGCTGTCAAAGGATAAGTTTGGGTGTCCCAACCTTCAGCGTCTGCCAATTCAGGGGTGAAGCTGTTGGCCTTGAAAGTGGTGAATGGGCGGTCGGCTGTAGCGCTGATGCGAATGCCTGGCAGCGTGTAGTTGCCGAGCTTGATGTTGCGGAAGCTGTAGCCGAGGGTGATGTTTTGGATACGGAAGTAATCGCTGCTTTCCACGAAGTAAGAAGCTTGGTTACTGTCGCTCACGTTCCAACCCTTAATCAAGGCTGCTGCGCTTGGGTCGGTGTTGCTTGTGCCAGCACCGTGCCAGCGGTTTTCGTATTGAGCACGGTCGAAGTTGTAGTTAGATGCTGCGTAGCGGAGCGCGCGCTTGCGGTTCCAGAGTTCGCCACCAGCTTGGCCGTAGCAGCTGATGTTGAAGTCGAGAGCCTTCCATTGGAAGCCGAGGTTGAAGCCGTAAGTCACATCAGGAACATAGCTGCCGAGGCATTGCTTGTCACGACCGTCGATTGCGCCGTCGCCGTTCACGTCTTCATACTTGAAGTCGCCAGGCACGAGCTTGTTGGCCACTGCGATTGGGTCGGCTGCACATTCTTCAGGAGTTTGGTAGATGCCAATCACCTTGTAGCCGTAGTATGAGTTCATCTTTTCGCCCACTTTTTGCACGGTCTTGCCACCCTTGATGATGTTGAGGTTGTTCAGGAGGCTCTTCACTTCGTTGTGGAGGTAACCAATGTTGAAGCCCACATTATAAGAGAAGTCCTTGCTGAGTTTGTCAGCCCAGTTGAGCGACAGGTCAACACCGGTGTTGAGGATAGTAGCGTAGTTGCCGGCGATAGTAGTGTTCTGCATAGGAATGGTTGGTGAAATCACAGCGTTTTCAGTCTTGCGATAATACCAGTCGATGTCGCCAGAGAGGCGGTTGTTGAGGGTTGCGAAGTTCAAGCCCACGTTGGTTTCATTCACCACTTCCCAGCTGAGCCAAGAGAAGTTAGATTCGTAGGTGTAGCCATCGAGCACTGTGTTGCCGAATACGCCACGCACTGGATTGGTGCTTGCGAAACCTGCTGAAGCGGCAATCTTGTCGTTACCGAGCTTACCCCAACTTGCGCGGACCTTCAAGTAGTCGAGCACATTTTGGTCAGCCATGAAGTCTTCGTTGCTGATTACCCAAGCGGCACCCACTGATGGGAAGTAACCCCACTTTTCGTTGTACTTAGAAGAACCGTCGGCACGGAATGTGGCGGTGAGCATATACTTGTCGGCGTAGTTGTAGCCCAAGCGAGCGAAGTAAGAGAGGCCGCGGTAGAGTGAGCCGTCGTCGCTCACGGTCACGCCTTCCTTGCTACCGAGGTTGAGGTACTTGTAAGCGTCCTTGCCTTCTGGCACGTTTTTAGCGGTGGCAGTGAGGAAGTAGTAGCGTTCGTTACGCATTGAGAAACCAGCCATAGCGTTGAAGTGGTGCTTGTCGAATGTCTGGTTGTAGGTGAGCACGTTGTCCCATACCCACTTCTTATAAGTGCTCTCGCTCTTGGTGAGTGAGGTTTGGTCGTTGTGTTGGTTCACAGCGCCTACGCAGTAGATAGGAGTGAACGCCACGCCCTTGGTGTTGGCATAGTCGTAAGCGTAACTTGTGCGGAAGTTCAAGCGGTCTGGAACGAGTTGGAATTGAGCATAGAAGTTGCTGAGCACTTGGTAAGTGTCGTTCTTGCTGTCGAAGTAGTTGGCAGTAGCCACTGGGTTGTAGAAGTTGTTGGTCACGCCAATTTGTTCAGGAGAAGCATATCCGCCAGTGTAGATTTTTGAGTCACGAGTGGTGTCGTACACTGGATAGATGCTTGGAGCGTTGAACGCCTGTTGCCATGCGTTGTTGTTAGGCACGCGTTGGTCGCCGTTGCTGAACACACCGTTGAAACCCACCTTCAACCAGTTGGTAGCGTCGAAGTCGAGAGAAGCGCGGAAGTTGAGGCGACGGTAGTAGTTTTCTACGTCCATCACACCGTCTTGAGCCAAGTAGCTCATACCCACAGCGTAGGCAGTCTTTTGAGTACCGCCGGTCACGCTCAGAGAGTGGTTGGTGATCATAGCGGTGCGAAGGAGTTCGTTGTACCAGTCGGTGTCGGCACCGAAGGTGAGGTCGTTCATGTTACCGCCCCAGTTCTTGATAGAGTTCTCAAACATGTAGCTGTAAGCGCTCTTGTCGGCTTCGGTAAGCATGGTGGCATACTCGTGTGAGTTACACATTTCGAGCACGTTGGTGGCCTTTTGGAAACCTACATAACCATTGTAGGTCACCTTAGCGTCTTGATTCTTAGCACCCTTCTTGGTGGTGATGATAACCACACCGTTAGCAGCGCGCACACCATAGATAGCGGCAGCAGAAGCGTCCTTCATGATGGTGAGGTCTTGAATGTCGGCGTTGTTGAGGAAGTTGATGTTGTCGTAGAACATACCGTCAACTACATAGAGAGGGGTGGTGTTGCCGAATGAGCCCAAACCGCGGATAGTAACGGTAGGACCATCGCCAGGAGTACCTGAGTTCACGATGTTCACACCAGCCACCTTGCCTTGGAGTGCGGTCATTGGTGATGATGATGGGGTGGCGATCAGTTTTTCGCCTTTCACTACTTCGATAGGAGCGGTGAGGTCTTTTGCCTTAGCGGCACCGTAACCAATTACAACTACCTCTTCGAGGTTTTGCACGTCGTCGGCAAGTTCGATTTTCATTTGGCCGTCGGCTGCTTTTACAGTTTTGCTGACCATGCCCACGTATGAGAAGGTTAGCACTGCGTTGTCTGGCGCATTACTGATAGTAAAGTTGCCATCTACGTCGGTCATGGTACCTAAGTTTGTACCGTTTACATGTACAGAGGCACCAATAACGGGCTGATTGACCTTGTCAACCACCGTACCTTTCACTGTGCGTGCCTGTATGCCGAGAGTTGCACACATACACACGAGTAAAAGTGTGAGTAATCTTTTATCCATTACACAATTTTAGATAGTTAGTTTATAAAGTTATTTATCTCAGTTTCTAAGGAACGGTTGCGTTGCTTACACGGAGAAGAAACGACTTTTCGACAGCAAAGGAAATACCAAAATTTTTGCAACACAATTTTTTACATACTTACGTACTACTTGTATGTTTTTTAGCACTACGTTTTTACTACTATGGGGTTGTGTAAGCGATTGTAAATAAAAATAATACGAGGAGTAAAAAATTTCACGATACTTTCGCACTACTTTCAAAAAAAATGAGTTTTTTCGCACCGTGTCACATCTTTTGGCGAAAATTTTGATATGTGATGTTTTATTTTTAACTTTGCCACGACCATTAATCATAACGCTTGAACGCTCATGGATATCGCTTTGAAAAAAGTTCGACCCTCGCATCTTCTTTTAGTGCTGGCGCTGGCACTCGTGGCGGCATCGTCACAGGCTGCCGCGTTTATGCCTATTTTGCACAATTTCGGAAAGAAAGTTTATGGTGGCGCGCTTCAGAACTGGGACGTGACACAGGGCAAGAATGGCGAGATATATGTGGGCAACTCCGCTGGCGTGCTCCGCTTCGATGGTTACACTTGGAAACTCACCCCTCTGCCTGGCGGTGGCGTGGTGCGCTCGGTGATGGCTGATGGCGACAGGCTTTATGTGGGCAGTTACCGTGAGTTTGGCTATTTCACCGCCGATAAATTCGGCAACTATAAATACACCTCGCTCTATCCCGAAAATTTGCCCGACCAAGACGAGGAAATCTGGAATATCATGAAAGACAAGAACGGCGACATCTATTTCCAGTCGTTTTTCACATGGTTTCGCTACGACGGCAAGAAGGTGGAGCATCACTACGATATGAATATCCACCCTCTCTATTTCTTTGAGGTAGAGGGGAATATATATGCACAACTCCTGAATGACGACTTCTATCAGGTGCAGGGGCGGAAGTTTCGCCGCCTCATCAGTCGCCAGCAGGTGGGTGGCAGCCACATCGTGTCGGCAGTGTCGGCAGGGCGTGGCAGAATGATTTTGAGCACGCAGTGGCAGGGCTTATATAAATATGAGAATGGCACTCTCACCAGCCTCCCCACCGAAGCCGATGCCGCACTCAAGCGCTCTAACGTGAACCGTGCCACCTTCGTGCCACACGATTCCACCATTGTGGTGGGCACCATTCTTGATGGCGTGTATGGCTTCGGGCTGAACGGAAAACTGAAGTGGCACTACAATATGAGTAACCGGCTGGGCAACAACTCGGTGCTCGACGTGAAATGCGACGATGCAGGCAATGTGTGGGTGGCACTCGATGCCGGTGTGGCACTCATCAACTCCAGTTCGCCTTTCTCGCTGCTCTCACCGGGCCATTCGGGCAAGGATTTCGGTATGGTGTATGGCGTGTATTCGCTTGCCGATAGGCTGTATTTCGCTACTAATCAAGCCGTTTGGGCTTTGTCAAAAACCACAGGCGAGTTTAGCATCATTCCCGGCACGGAAGGGCAAAACTGGTTTGTGGACAATTTCAACAATCAAATCATAGCGGGCAACAACGAGGGACCGAACCTGATTACTGGGCTTTCGTCGGCTCGGATTGCGCACACCAACCAGAGCAGCACGGCGATGCAGATTTGCAACATAGCCGGGCAGCGTGTGATGCTTGAATCGAGTTACTACAGTCTGCAAGTGTATAAGGAGGTGAACGGAAAATGGGCGTTTTCGCACAGCGTGGCTAATTTCCATGCCCCTGTGGCGCAACTTGAGGTGGACCACTACGGCAATGTCTGGGCTTCGCACATGAGCCACGGCATGTTTCGCATCAATCTCTCCAACGACCTTAAAACCGCCACTTTCAAGCGATATGAGCATCTTGGCGGCGAGAAGGTGCTCGACCGCTTCCACGTGTTCAAGATGCGTGGGCGCGTGATTTTCTCCTATAACAAGAAACTCTACACCTACGACGACCTCAACGACACCATCGTGCGCTTCAACGATTTGAAGGAAATTGAGAAAAGCGATATCTATTCGGCCGCGAAGGTGGACGAGAACACCTATTGGATTTCCACTTCGAAGGACTTCGTGCGTGTGCGATGGAACGGCAAGCGGTATGTGGTGCTCAACAATGTGGCTCCGTCGCTGTTTGGGCTCGACAACAACGACGAGACCAACACCGTGTATGTGGATGGTGGAATGGCATACTTCTGCCTCAACAATGGCGTGGGCAGATTCAATATGGCGCAAGCCCAAGCGCGCAAGCAGCAGAAATACAGTTTGCGTGTGCTCAACGCCCTCACCACCGACAACCGAGGCGTGACCCGTAACCTGCCTATCGCTGGCGGTGGCGACATTGAGTCGAACATCACCATCACGCTCACATACCCCAACTACAGCTTTGAGCCACTGCGCTTCTGCTACCACCTGAAAGGCGGCGGCATAACGGTTGACAACGAGTTGAGCGAGCCAGTGATTACCTACAATTCGCTCTCGTATGGCGACTACCACCTCACCGCCACGGTGAAGAGCGTAGATGGCACCGAGTTGGCTACGGTGGAATACAGTTTCTCCTATCCGCGCCCATGGTATTTGGCGTGGTGGGCAATACTGCTGTATGTGCTGATGTCGGTGGTGGCTATCTACCTATTCGTGCGCAACCGCACAAGGAAAACTGCACGCGACATGCAACGCCAATACGAGGATAAAAAACTCCAGCAAGACATTAAAATGCTTGAGCAAGAAAAGATTATCGCCGAGCAGAAACAGCAACTCCTGGAAGCCCAACTCAACGATAAGACCAAGGAGGTGGCTTCGATGGCACTCGATGCCATGGCGCGCAACCAGGCGATTGAGGGCATCAAGACTGCGTTGCGCGAAAAGCACCGAAAGGGCAGCATCAGCCAGAGCGATATGCAGTCGATGCTCACCCAACTGGGCGCAAATGCCGACAGCGACAACTTCTGGGAACTGTATCAGAACAATTTCAACCTCATTCACAAGAATTTCTTCAAAAACCTGAAGGAGAAATATCCGTCGCTCACGCCAAGCGACTTGCGATTCTGCGCTCTGCTGCGCCTCAACCTCTCCACCAAAGACATCGCCAAGTTCACCCAACTCAGCGTGCGTGGTGTGGAAGGTGCCCGCTACCGCCTCCGCAAAAAATTCAACCTCGACGAAGGCACCTCCCTCATCGACTTCCTCCTCTCCTT
>OHYU01000674.1_pt1 | contig 16150 bp, 14 predicted proteins | sample 1580331 | NCBI WGS metagenome assembly OHYU01 (sample SAMEA3882519, study PRJEB24775) | human gut metagenome | biome: human-associated habitat; feature: intestine environment; material: feces | place: Netherlands | collected 2009/2010
CGGGGCAGGCGCAGCTGGGTGATGATGCCCACCGACAGTGCGTCCTGCCCGCGGCCGGTCAGGGCCGCCAGCACGGCACCGGGGGTCAGGGCAACACTGCCCCAGAACAGGTTGGCGGCAAACAGAACCACCAGCGCCAGCGCCAGCAGGAGATAAGAAAACAGATAGCGTTTTTTGCGGGTCATAAGCGGTTCCTTACTCAACGTGAATGAAATACTGCAATCCGTCCGGCGCATCCTCGGTGAACAGACGGTGCAGCTCTAGGATAAAATCGGCCAATTCCATGCTCTGCTGGAAAAAGCTCTGGGCAACGCACCAGACATGCCCATTCTGCACAGCCTTGAAGTCCGCCAGCAGGGAGCACTTGGCCACCAGCTCGTCGGTGGTGGAGACAACGCCCTCAATGGTACTGTTGTAGATCAGGAAGTCGGCGTCCCGTGCACCGGCGTAGAAGTCTTCCAGCGGCAGGTTCATGGTGGAAAGGCTGTTGCCGCTGTCGGTCAGATCGGCAAACACATAGTCGGCCCCGGCCATCTCGATCATGCGGGCCACATAGTCGCCGCCCTTGCGCACGTTGGCCAGATTGTTGGCCGAGATAGAAAAGAACGCACAGCTCTTGCCGGTGGACTGCTGGTCCAGCAGGGGAGCGATGCGCTCCGCCTGTCGGTCAAACACCTGCTGTGCCAGTTCCTCCTTGCCCAGCAGGATGCCGTAGAATTTGATCCACTCCATGCGGGCCAGCGGGCCGCTCTCGTAGCTGGAACGCTCCACCAGCACCGGGATGCCGAAGCGCTCCAGCTGCTCCTTGACCTCCGGGGTGTGGTAGATCATGGTGTTCTCGATGGCAAGGCCGCAGTTGGCCGCAAGGATCTTTTCATAGTCCGGGGCGCTGTACTTGCCCGCATAGGCAATGCGCCCGGCCTCCATGGCGGCTCTGGCCTCATCCAGATACCAGCCCTCCGCCTGGGTACCGGAAAGAGTCACACTGTCCAGCCCATCCAGCGCGAGGAACAGGTCCATCACCGAGGTGGAGACAAGGTAGATGTTCCGGACGGGCTGACGCAGCACCGTCACGCTCTCGGGCAGGCCTTCCACCGCAGCGGCATCCTCCGGGGTCACAAGGAACTGCTGCCCCGATTCGGTCAGGGTCAGCATGGTATAGCCGCCCTCATAGCAGTCGGCAGTAAACTGTGTGGCGTAATCCAGCGGACAGGCATGGTCAAAGACCAGTTCTTCTGTGCTGGCGGGCGCTGTCTCGGAGGCGGCGCAACCCGACAGGGCCAGTACTGTAGCAGGCAGAACGCGCAGGAATTGTTGTCTCGTCAGTTTCATCAGTTCAGCGCAAAGGTCAGCGTATACTCGATCTCATGGGGGGTGCTCATGGCTACGGTATCGGCAGTGACAGCCAGCGGGGTGCCCAGTGCAGAAACAGGGATCTCAAAGGTGGAGTTGCCCTCGGTGTTGGTGGGCAGATACTTCTCACCATCCACGATCATGTAATCATAATTGGGGCTGCTCCACCGGATGACAGCGGTCATTTTGCCGTCCGCCACGGTCAGGGCGGCAGGGCTTTCCACAGTGGCACGGCCAGAGCCGCCCTCCAGGGTCACATTGACGCTGTATTCACCGTCCGCAGGGGTCTCGGCAGCTTCCTCAGCCTTGGGCTGTGCATTGCGGATGCTCACAGTGTGGTCATACCACTTGCCCTTGGTCCCGAGGAGTGCCAGCTGGAAGTCCTGGTCCACAGCGGCCACGGGAATATCATAGCCGTAGACTTCCTCCGAGGTGCCGTCGGAGTAAGTGACGGTGTCAGTGGTAGGCAGCAGCCAGTCTGCCTTGTTGGCCTCGGCATCGGCGGCCATGCCAACGTACAGGTTGACGATCTTCTTGGAGGCCAGACTGACGTGGAAGGTCATCCGTCCGTTCTCCACGGTCAGGGTGCCCATGCCATTGCAGGCTTCGTTGGCGTGGAACATGCCGCTGTCGGTGTCGAACTCAGCCGTGTACACGCCGTCCGGCAGGGCAGCTTCGGCAGGCTCGGATGCGGCGGCAGCGCTCACGGCAGAAGCGGCTTCCGAGCTGACAGCAGAGGAAGCAGTGGAAGAAGCCCCGCCGCAGCCGGTGAGGACGGCGGCCAGCATCAGAGAAGCAACGGACAGGGAAACAAGCTGTTTGCAGTGCATAAACAAAATACCTCAAAAATTCAGAATTTGAAATGGGAGTGTTTCTCCTCATGCGGGGAAGCTCTCCATAAAAAATGCCCGAAAAGATCTCTCCCTTCGGGCATTGGAATGCGGAATATTAGCCGTTCAGGGAATCAATGGCGGCTTTGGTGTGCTCAATGTAGCGCTGCTGGATGTCCTCGATCTCACCCAGACCGGCGATCTGGCACTCCACGGACGCGAAGTCACCGGAGGCCTGGAACTGGCTCAGCCAGGAATCGTCATCCGCACCGGCCATATCGTTGTTGGCGTGGTCACCGGCAACGACCATCAGGGGGCGCAGGATGACCTTGGTGTAACCGGCGGCCTTGACAGCCTCGATGACGTTCTCGCAGGCGGTCTCCTCGGGTTCACCCTCCACCGTGCCGATGAACACGTTGCTGTAGCCCAGGGTCTGCATGGCGGTCTGCATCTGGCTGTAGCTCACCTTTGCGGTGTGGGAGGTGCCGTGGCCCATAAAGACGAAGGCGACCTTCTCCTCAGCAGCGGCCTCCAGGCTGTCGAAACCGGCATCCTTCACAGCGGCAGCGGTAACGGCCTTGGCAACAGCTTCCTTGTCGGCGTTGATGACCGCAGCATCGGCACCGACCTCGCCCAGCAGGGGCTCGGCAACGGCGACGCTCTCGAACTTGTCCTTGTACTCGTCGATCATCTCCATCATCTCGTCGTACTCTGCACCGTGCATCAGGTGGGTGGGCTGGACGACCAGGTTCTTCACGCCGTTGGCCACAGCGCGGTCCAGAGCCTGCTGCATGTTGTCGATCTTCTCGCCGTCGCGGGCCTGAACATGGTTGATGATGATCTGTGCGGTGAAGGCGCGGCGGACAGACCAATCAGGATAAGCGGCCTGCAGCGCATCCTCGATGCCCTTGATATCCTTCACTCGGCTGTCGTTGAAAGAGGTGCCGAAGGAGACCACCAGCAGCTCATTCTCGCCGATGTCGTCCTGATTGCGGCTGTCGTCCTTGGAAGCATCGCCGGTGTCGCGGCCAAAGTAGTCAGGGTCAGCCTCTTCGCCCTCGACCAGCTCCTTCTGGGCATCGGTCAGGGCATCCCATGCGGCCTTGGCGGCCTCACACTGGGCATCGGTGTCATCGGTGCGCTCCTGCACATAGATGGCATCGATCAGGTCTGCAACGTTCTTTGCGGCCAATTCGTCAGCCTCCTCGCCGGAAACCTCGCTGCTGGCAGCAGATCCTGCCGTGCTGGAAGCAGTGGTGCTGCTTGCGGCACCGCCGCAGCCGGTCAGTACACCGGCGCAGAGGGCCAGAGCGGTCAGAGCGGCCGCTGCTTTGTGGATGGTGCGTTTTCTCATTTTTGTTCGTTCCTTTCCTGTTTTTGAACATGATTTTTGCTGAACAGAAGGTACAGGAAAGAGTGCCCGGCAAAACAAAAGGGGCCTTTCTGCTTGCGGGACGGCAAAGCAAAAAGGCCCTTTTCAGTTTTTTCAGGCTTTTTGGGTACAACCAATTCCTCGTGATCTGGGGCTTGCGCCCCCGTACCAACAGCGGGCAGGTTTCCTGGCTGAAAGCTCAACATCCACCGCCGCCTTCCCGGAACATACGTTCCAGTGACCGGTGCAGCTGCACCCTGGCGGTAAACTCCCTTATCACAGTGACGAGATCGTGCGGGATTTGCACCCGCTTCCCTTTTAACGTGCCTGCCCCCGGCCAGAGCCGCGGGCGGTACGCACCTGCTGTTTTCTATTCAGTTCGCTGTTCAGTATAACATACTCAACGGAGGAATGCAATCACCACTCCGGGGAAACTTCCGGGCTCACAGGCGGTGTTTTTTCCCCGATCAGGGCCACCGCCACATCGTTGACATTGGTGCCCGTTGCCCCGGTGATGATCAGGCCATCCACTGCTTTCAGGGCGTGGTAGGAATCGTTGTTCTGCAAAGCAGCGTATCCGCTCCAGCCCCCGGCCTCCAGCGCGGCAAGGGTATCCCCATCCACATAGCCGCCGGCGGCATCGGTGGGGCCGTCTGTGCCATCGCTGCCCACAGAGAACACCGCCGCGTTCAGCCCGGCAATGGCAGGCGCAGCCGCAAGGGCCAGCTCCTGATTTCTTCCGCCAAGCCCTTTTCCGGTCAGGTGAACGATGGTCTCGCCGCCCGCGATGTAGGCCAGCTTTTTCCCCTGCCCTGCCTGGGTGCGGACAATGGAGCCAAGAAAGCTGCCTGCTTCCCGTGCTTCGCAGCAGAGTTGGTCGGTCAGGAGAACCGGTTCATATCCCAGATTCCGGCAGGCACTGGCCGCGGCACGGCAAAGCTCCCGCACGCTGCCGGTGATCCGGGTGGTCACATTGTCCAGCGTTTTGGGCGTTTCCTGCGCCAGCAGGGCCCGGGCCTGTGCTGAGAGTGCCAGATGATACCTTTCGGCAACGGCAAGCGCCTGGGCGCAGGTGGAGGTATCCGGCACCGCCGGGCCGCTGGCGATCATATCCAGCGGGTCCCCCAGAATGTCGCTCAGCACGATGCTGAACACCTGCGCAGGGGCACAGCGCTGCGCGAACCGCCCGCCCTTCACACCGGAAAGCCGCTTGCGGATGGTATTCATCTCCACAATGTCGGCCCCGCTGGCCAGCAGCTGGCTCGTGATGTCCTGCAGCTCTGCCCCGGGAACGAGCGGCTGCTCGAACAGCGCACTGCCGCCGCCGGAAAGCAGGAACAGCACTGTATCCCCGGCGGTCAGCCCCTGCACCAGCTCCAGCGCCTTTTGGGTGGCCGCAAAACCGTTTGCATCCGGCACCGGGTGGCCCGCCTCATAGCAGGTCACACCTGGGATCTCACCTTTCACATGGCCGTACTTGGTCACGACCACGCCGCCATCCACCCGGCCCAGCGTTTCAACCGCCGCGTGTGCCATCTGCCAGGCCGCCTTGCCCGCCGCCACCAGAAGCACCCGGCCCTTCCCGGGCCGGAGATCCCGCAGCGCGCGGCGCACCGCCTCATCCGGCAGAACAGTGTTCAGGCTGGAACGAAGGATCACATCCGCATCCCGGCGCAGTGCAGCATTCATAGACTCGCCCTCCTTGCAGCGGTGCCCGCCCCTCCGGGACAGCACACCGAAAACAGCCGAATAAAAAATCAAGACCGACGATCTCTTTTGAAATCGTCGGTCTTGTTCCAATCCGAGTGGCGAGAATCGAACTCACGGCCTCTTGAACCCCATTCAAGCGCGCTACCAAAACTGCGCTACACCCGGACATCTGATCGAGCTTGTCGCTCACAGCTCAATCAGTATACCCGAAGAATGGTGTTTTGTCAAGCACTATTTTCAAATTTCTTCTTCATTTTCGGCAATGGCCGTTGTGCTGCCCACCGGCTGCGGAAACTCCACCGTGGCCAGTGCCACAGCGAACACGCTCTGCGCACCGGCATCCAGCAGAGCCTGCGCGCAGGCCGAGGCCGTGGCTCCGGTGGTCAGGACATCGTCCACCAGAAGGATGCGCTTTCCCTCCACAGCCTCCGGCCGGGCCACCCGGAAGGCACCCGCCACATTGGCCAGCCGCTCGTCAAGGGAGAGCCCCTCCTGCCGCCGGGTGGAGCGGGCACGGGTCAGCGCGTCCGTGACCACCGGCACGCCCACCGCCCGGGCAAGGGGCTGTGCCATCCGCTCCGGCACATTGTAGCCGCGCTTTTTGCTGGAGGCCGGTACCGGAAGGATGCAGTCGTAACCCCTGTCAAGGCCCGGCACCGGTTCGGGCAGGGGCTCAGAGCCGCACATTCTGATCTCGCTGCCAAAGAGCAGGCGGGCCATCTCCACGCCCAGCTCCACAGCTGCCCAGGGCGCGCCCTGATATTTCGCCCGCAGCACCGCGCGGCGGACAAGGCTGGTGTATCGGTAGGGCGCGGCTGCCCCATCCAGCCGCCCCAGGTAATGCTCGGAGCCGCGCAGCCGCATGGAGGGTGCACGGCGCAGCTCTGCCAGCCCATCGGCGCAGTCCGGGCAGGCAGGCTGGTTCCCCAGCACCCGGTCACAAAAAGGGCAGCGGCGCGGGTAAAGCACCCAGCGCAGCTGCCGCAGTGTGCGGCTCAGGCCGCTGTAATATAGCATCAGTCGTTCTTGACCGCAATGATGACGCGGATCTTTTTTCCGGCAGCGCAGCCGAAATTATCGTACCAGCCGGTCAGCTGGTAGCCGTCCGCATCCACCTGAGCCAGCTTGGTGGGGTAATACTGGCCCTTGTACCACAGGTAGACCTGCACATTGTCTGCCATCTCGTAGCGTTCATTGCCCGAGAGCACCGAGGCCGCGCCGACCTTGTCGATCTTCAGGGGCATCAGCTGCATCATGGCCTTGACAGAGCCGGTGGTCTCCTGCCGCACGGCAATGCCGCCCGCCAGCACCGGATACTTGATGGCCGTGGTGTAGCTGGCCGCAGCGCCGTTGACGTAGCAGACATAGGTCGCCCCGCCGCCGATGTAGTTAAAGATCTGCTTGAAGGGGGTGCCCGTGATCTCCGCGATCTGCTGGAAGCCAATGCTCATCAGGGAGCCGGTGTTGCTGGTCAGCTTCTGCCAGGCCGTGCTCAGGATATCGCCCGAGACGATGCCCCACAGGATCTCGCTGGTGGTGGGCACCAGCAGGTTGGACAGGCGGTCTACCGCCGTGGAGCCGGAGCCGTCGGTGCCGCCCGTGGCCGCTCCGGTGGTGGTGCCTGTCGTGGTCGTGGTGCCGGAAGCGGAATCTCCCGCCACAATGCCGGTGACGAGGCTCTTCAGATCAGAATAATTCATGGCCAGATTTTTCACATCGTCCAGCACGCCGTAGCTCCACAGGTCGCCGGTCACATCGTTCAGGATGAGCCGGTCGATCTGTCCGGCATCATTGACGGTATAGTAACGGACATCGAGGTCACTCAGTGTTACCCCCGATAGGCGGCTGGGACGAATCGTCCCAGCCACACCCTCCGAAGTTGTATCCAGAATCTCTACATCGTCGGCCAGGGCGGCAGCGCCCAGCGCAGTGGCATTGGTATTGATGGTGCCGTTGACGCGGCGATCCTCGATGTGCTCCACGCTCTCGCCCTCCGGGGTGACCTTGATCTCTACCAGCCACCCCTGCGGAAAGTTCAGGCTCTTGTCCACATTCACAGTGCGGGCAATGCCATCGGTGCACATGACGGAGACTTTCTGCAGAACATCCGCGCCGTTCTCTTCCACCAGACTGCGGGTGGCGGTCTGCACGACACCGTAGAACACGCTGTCGGCTTCCTCGCCGGTCACGATCCCGGCAGCCTCATTGTTCATGCCCAGCAGCAGGGTGACGACCTCGCCCACGCCGCCGCCGTTGAGGGAGGACACCTGGGAGGCCACCGCAGAGGAACCCAGCGTATAGCTGGTGCCTGCCACCGTTACACTGGTGGGGGCGCTGGCACTGGGCGAAACTGCCGTGATGCGGCCAGCGGCGCGGCGGGTGTAGACCCACAGCGTCTGTAAACTTTCGCTGTAATAATACACATCGTATTTGTTCAGTTCCGCAGATTCCGACGCTTTATCGTTGCGGTAGACCATCTTGGGAACAAAGGGCAGCTGGACCGTATCGCCCGCCACAAAGGGGCCCTTCAGGCTCTTGAGCATGACGCTGGAGGTATCCACCTGACCATTGGCGACCGTGAAGCCCAGGCTGCTGCCGTAGGCACTGCCGCTGGCGGTGTTGGCTGTCAGGGCGTTGTAGAACAGCAGGGCGCACTCCTCGTAGTTGAGCACCTCGCCCTGGCTGCGGTCCACCTGATTGCGCAGGCCCAGCTCACTGGCCTTGTTCAGCTGTGCGTTGGGGAAGGAGCCGCTCAGGTCGGTCATCTTATAGCCCATCAGCTTGAGGATGGCCGTGACCGCTTCTTCCAGCGTCACGGCATTGTCGGGCCGGAAAGAGCCGTCGGTGTAGCCGTTCATCCAACCGTTCTGCACCGCAATGCGGACATAGGGGGCATAGGGCGAAGTGCCGGGCAGGTCGGTGAACAGGGTGCCCACCGTGCCCTGAGAGCCCACGCTCTCGCGGTAGGTGGAGTAGGACACCAGCATCCGGGCCAGTGCACCGCGGGTGACCACCGCGTTCAGAGTCGCCTGCTGGCTGCTGTCCATCGCGTTCAGCGTGATGGACAGCTGGACCGCCGTGTTGGCGTTGCCCGCTGCCGATGCCGGCAGCACCAGCATCGACACGGCAATGCTCACCGCCAGCAGAAATGCAAGGATTCGCTTTTTCATGGAAAATCCTCCTTAAAATAGTTTCTAATGTATTCCGGGTTGCGGCTCCCAGCGTCTGCTTCGTGCAAAGCCTTGCACTTGCATCCTGCTGGCCGCGGCCCCAACAACTCCTCCCTTCATCCGCCACTGGCGGCGGTCGTCGTTGTTGCCCCTATTAGGGGAGCTCCGCAAGGCGCTGGCAAAGCCAGACCGAAGCGGTAAGAGGTTTAATCATATCTCAGCGCTTCAATGGGGTTGAGCCTTGCGGCGCGCTTGGCAGGCAGGTAGCCGAACAGCACACCGATGCCCACCGAGATGCCAAAGGCCACCACGATGGAGTTGAACGAGGGGCTGACGGTCACATCAATGCTGCTGGAGATCATAGGCAGGATGCGGTTTGCCGCCATGGACACGATATAGCCAAGGACGATGCCCAGCACGCCGCCCAGTGCGGAGGTGGTGGCGGCTTCCACCACAAACTGCGACAGGATCACCCGCTCCTTGGCACCCAGTGCCTTGCGGATGCCGATCTCCCGGGTGCGCTCGGTCACCGACACCAGCATGATGTTCATAATGCCGATGCCGCCCACCAGCAGCGAGATACTGGCAATGCCGGTAAGGACGATGATGACCATGTTGATCATCTCGTTCATCTCCTCCAGCCACTCGCTGGCGCTGTAGATGTAATAAGCGTTGTCGCTCTTGAGCAGGTCGTACAGGCCGCTTTCCACCACCGCCTTGGCCTCGTTGGCGCGGCTCTCGTCCTTCATAATCGCAACAAAGTTCTTGGCGCTGGACTGGTTGGAGAGCCGCATGGCCGTGGTGTAGGGCAGATAGATGCAGTCATCGTCGGAGCCCTGCTGCATATTCTTGTCCGTCACCTTGGCGTTCAGCACGCCCACGATCCGGAACTTGTAGGCCCCCAGCTTGATGGTCTGGCCCACCGCGTTGCCGCCGTAGGCCGCCCGGTTGAGGTAATCACCAATGATGCAGACCTGCTTGTTGTCCTTGATGTCCATGTACTGCAGGCCGCGCCCCTGGGCGAGGGTATAGTTTTTCATCTCGGCGTAGTGCTCGTCCACACCGTAAACGCTGGTGCCGTAGCGGTAGGTCGTGGTGCCCACCTTGGGGGTGTTGTTGCTGAAATCGATCTGGGGCGAGACTGCGGAGATGAGCTCCTTGTTCTTATCCGCGATCTTATACACATCCTCCACCGAGGCGGTGCGGGAGCCGTAGCCCCAGACCTGAATGGACAGGGCATTCGTGCCCAGCGCCGAAAAGCTGTCCCGCATGCTCTGGGTCATGCCGTTGCCCAGACCCACGATGACGATGACCGCCATGACACCGATGATGATGCCCAGCATGGTCAGGAATGTGCGGAGCTTGTTGCTCCACACGTTCTGGAGGGCCTGACGGAAGGTCTCAATGATCATTTGTTCCCCTCCTGTTCTGCCGGTTCAAAGTTCAGCGTCGGCTGAACGATGGCTTCCGGCGCACGGGAGTCGCCATCGTAGACCACCTGACCATCCTCCAGCCGGATGATGCGGTCGGCCTGCACGGCAATGGAGTTGTCATGGGTGATGAGCACCACCGTATGGCCCTGCCCATGCAGGTCCTGCAGCATTCCCAGCACCTCGCGGCCGGTGTGGCTGTCCAGCGCGCCGGTGGGCTCATCCGCCAGAATGATCGCCGGGTTGCGCACCAGCGCCCGCGCGATGGATACGCGCTGCTGCTGGCCGCCCGAAAGCTGGTTGGGCTTGTTTTTCAGCTTATCGCCCAGCCCCACCTGCTCCAGCACCTCGCGGGCCCGACGGTGGCGCTCGGCGCGGGGGATGCCCGCATAGACCAGCGGCACCTCCACGTTTTCCAGTAAGTTTAATTTGGGCAGAAGATTATACTGCTGGAAGATGAACCCCAGCATCTCGTTGCGGATGGAGGCCAGCTCGTTCCGGCTCATCTTGCCCACATCCCGGCCGTTCAGCCGGTAGGTGCCCGCCGTGGGCACATCCAGGCAGCCGATGATGTTCATGCAGGTGGACTTGCCGGAGCCGGACTGGCCCACAATGGCAACAAACTCGCCTTTTTCTATTTTCATGGTGATGTGGTCAGCGGCTTTTACCGTGGTGTCGCCCATCTGGTAATACTTGCAGACCGCATCAAATTCGATCAGAGCACTCATTCCATCCTCCCATCAGAAGATCATCATGCTGCTGCCATCGTCATAGTAGCTGTCGCTGCTGACCGAGTTGGGGTCGTAACCAATGGTGTCCCCCTCCTGGATGCCGCTGACGATCTGGGTATAATCATCATCGCTGACACCGGTCTTGACGGCCACATAGACAAAGCCCTCGGGTGCCTCCATGGTGGCATCCGCCTTGGAAGCGCTGGGGGAATCCTGGGTCACCAGCACATAGCCGCCCCGGACGATGGCCGCATTGGGCACGGTCAGGGCATTGGCAGCCTCAGCCACCACGATCTCAGCGTTGGCGTTCATGCCGGGGCGCAGGCCGTCGGTCTCGTCAATGCGGATGGTCACCGGGTAGGTGGTGGTGCCGCCGTTGGAAGCGCCCTTCATGGAGACGCGGGTCACAGTGCCCACATAGTTCTTATCCTGCACGGCATCGGCTGTGATCTGCACTTTCTGGCCCACAGACAGGGAACTGATCTGCAGCTCGTCCACGTTGATGACCATTTCCAGATAGCTCAGGTCGTAGATGACGCAGAGGGTATCGCCGGATTTGACCGCATCGCCCACCTTGGCATCCTTTTCAATGATGGTGCCGCTGATGGGAGAGGTGACGGTATAGTTGGCCATGGTATCCTGCAGGTTCTGCAGGGAGATCTCAGCGCTGCGCAGGGTCTCAGAGGCAGACTGGATGCTCTCGGTCAGGTCATCGCCGCTCAGCTCGATCAGGATATCGTTCTCGGCAACGGTCTGGCCCTCCTGCACATGGATGGAGGTCACAGTGCCTGCAGCCTGTGCGGTCAGGGTACGCTCCGCCTGATAGCCAAAGGTGGCAGAACCGATGGAGCTGACCCCGTTGATGGAGGCGGTGGCCGCCTGCGCGGTGGTCAGGCCGCCCGCGTTCTGCACGGCAATGGTCACGGTACGGGTGAGCAGGTTGCCGGTGCTCAGGGCATCCGTTCCGGTCACGCTGGTCACGGTGCCGTCCAGCTGCTCAAAGGTGCCGTCCAGCGTCACCTGGGCGGTCTGGCCCACGCTGAAATTGGCGGCATCGGCAGCGGGGAATTCCAGCGTCAGCAGCATTTTGGAGCTGTCGCGGATGATGGCGACCTCCTGCCCGCTGGTCACCTCGTCGCCCTTGGCGACCTTCAGGGTGCTCACGGTGCCATCCACCTCGGCACGCACATACTGGCGGTCCACCACCTTGTCATAGCTGCGCTGTGCCTGCTGCATGGCGATCTCAGCCTTTTCAAAATTGGTGGAAGCATCCGAGCTGTCCAGCGTGTAGAGGATGCTCCCCTCATCCAGCACGTCGCCCTCCTCAAACTCGCCGGTGAGCACCTTGCCCTCCACCAGAGATTTCACGGTGTAGGTGTTGGCAGGGTTCAGGGTGCCGGTGCCGCTCAGGGTGTTGGAGACATCCCGCACTTCAGGGCTGGCTTCCAGATAGCTGGGGTCCACGGCTGTGGTGCTGGCGCTCTTTGGCTTGAGCAAAAACACACCGCCCGCGATCACCACACAGACCACCGGCACGAGCCATTTCCAGTTCTTCTGCAAAAACAGCACCGGGGCCTTGGTTGTCTGTGCCGCAGGCGTTTCCGCACCCGGGTTCTCCGCGCCGTCCTTCTTCTTATTCCAGATCATCATGTTCCTCCTATCAGATTCAGGCTCGCCGGGGGCGGCCTGTCAGATTCCTTTCCTATGTATAGGTGTAGTGTATCGCATTTTACCCGGATACACAAGCGTCCAAATTTCGTTTGAACGCTTTTCAGCAAATTTTCACAGATTGTAAACCTTTGCGCAAATCGCAAGTTGACCTGTCCGCCGCTTTCTGGTTTAATCGGGACGTTGTTTGTACCAAACCAGAGGAGGATTTTTTCTATGAATCAGACCAGTAAGTTCTCGGTGCGCGATATCTGCTACGCGGGCCTGTTTGCCGCCGTCATCGCCGTGATGGCACAGATCTCCATCCCCATGCCGCTGGGTGTGCCCATGACCATGCAGACCTTCGCCATCACGCTGGCGGCTGTGGTGCTGGGCTCCAAGCTGTCCGCCATTGCCACGCTCGTTTACCTGCTGCTGGGCGCTGTGGGCGTGCCGGTGCTGGCCAACTTCTCCGGCGGCATCGACAAGTTTGTCGGCCCCACCGGCGGCTTCCTGATCTCCTTCCCCATCATGGCCTACATCATCGGCCTGGGCGTGGAGCACAGGGATGCCTTCAAGGGTGCTTTCCCCGTGGCGGTTGTCGTGGGCACTGTGGTCAACTATATCGTGGGTGTCATCCTGTTCGTGATCGTCGCCCACAGCACCGTGTCTGTGGCCGTTTCCGCCTGCGTTCTTCCCTTCATTCCCACCGCCATCATCAAGGCTGTGCTGGCCTGCGTGCTGGGCCTGAACATCCGGAAGCGGATCCCGGGGGTAAAAAAGGCATGAGCATCGTACTGCGTCCGCATCACCTGCTCTGCACCCAGGGCTACTCCGGCCATGGCTACAGCGAAGCCTTTGTGGAGCACATGAATGATGTCGTCCACCAGCTGCGGGAGGTGCCCGGGACGAAGATCCAGCTCACCTTCTCCACCGACACCCTCTGTTCCTGCTGCCCCAACAAGCTGGGCACCGACCTGTGCGACACGCAGGAAAAGGTCAAGCGGTACGACCGCAAGACCGTGGAGTATTTCGGGCTGGAGGAAAAGGAATACGACTATCAGGCCCTCATCCGGGAGATCGATGCCAAAGCCACCCCCGAGATGCTGGCCGATATCTGCCGGGACTGCTGCTGGTTCCCCATCAGCGCCTGCTGCAAGAATATCTGCGAAGGCAAATACGTGAAATAACATTTCCCCCTATACAACAGGCCGCCGTGCAGGATCATCTCCTGCACGGCGGCCTCTTTGTTTTATTCTGTTTCTGCGGCCTGCACCGTTACATAGACCCCGGCGGGGACACAGGCGGCCCAGGCATCCTGCTCGTTCAGCCAGCCGAATTGCTCGCACACATGGTCCGGGCACTGACTGTCGAGGAAGGCGATGGCCCCATCCTTTACCTGCAGATGCACGATGTAATCGCCCACATCATACAGATAATCGTGGTCCTCGTCCAGCGGGATCGTTTCGGTGATGCCGTCGCCGAAATCGACCACGGCCACCAGCGGCTCCGCTTTGGGGGCGTTGGCGCGGTACAGCACGAACAGGAGTGCTGCCGCGGCCAGCACCACGGCCGCAAAGATCAGGTTTTTCTGCCAGCTTTTCAGGCGTTTCATGCAGCGTACTTGCTTGCAGCTACGCCTGCAATGCGGCCAAAGACAACGAAGTCAGAGACAGCAGTGCCGCCCAGACGGTTTGCACCGTGGACACCACCGGTCACCTCACCTGCTGCGAACAGGCCGGGGATGATCTCGCCGTTCTCGTTCAGGACTTCGGTGTTGGTGTTGATCTTCAGGCCGCCCATGGTGTGGTGCACGCCTGCGGTGACCTTGATGGCATAGTAGGGAGCGGTATCCAGCTTGTCTGCAAAGCTGGTGCGGCCGAAGTCAGGGTCGTTCTTGGCCTCAACATAGCCGTTCCAGGTGTTCATGGTCTCGGCCAGAGCGGCACCGTCCACGCCGATCTGCTCAGCCAGCTCCTCGTAGGTCTTGCCTTCGAAGGTATAGCCCTTCTTGATGTAGCCCTGGATGACGCTGGAATCATCGACCATCTTCTGATCAATGATCAGCCAGCTGTAGCTGCCGGGCTGAGCGATCTCAGCGGCGGAGACAACGTCACGGGTACCGACTTCGTCAATGAAGCGCTTGCCCTCGGAATTGATCAGCACAGCACCGTCGCCGCGCAGGCCCTCGGTGATCAGAGAAGCGCTGTCGTACTGGACAGTGGGGTGGATCTGGATCTGGTCCATATCCACGGTACCGGCACCGATGGCCGTTGCCATCTCAATGCCCTGGCCCAGGATGCCAGGAGCGTTGGTGGTCATAAAGCCCTTCAGCTCGGGCTTGTACTCAACGACCATATCCATGTTTGCGCCGAAACCGCCGGAGGTCAGGATCACGGCCTTGGCGTTGATGGTGATGGTCTCACCGGAAGCGCCGGTAGCCTTGATGCCAACAGCAGCGCCGTTGTCATCGGTCAGGATCTCGGTGGCGGTGGTGTTCAGCATCATCTGGACACCAGCCTTCTGGCAGTCCTCCTCCAGCAGGGGCACCATGTAAGCGCCCACGGAGACGACCTTGCCCTCCTCATTCACAGGGCGGTGGATCCGCTTGACAGATGCGCCGCCTGCAGAGGAGACGCTGTTCAGGGTGATGCCCTGCTCACCCAGCCAGTCGATGGCATCAGCGCTGTTGGAGCACAGGGTCTCCACCAGAGCAGGGTCATTGATACCCTTGCCGCCGATCATGGTATCCAGCTCCATCAGCTCAACGCTGTCAAAGTAGCCGGTGGGGTTGGCCTGGTAGGCAGCCCACTGCTCGGCCACGGTAGCAGCCAGAGCGGTGATGGTCTCGTTGTCAGCATACTTTTCAGCAGCGGCCTTCAGGGTCTTTTCGACACCTGCGCCCTCAGCGAACTCGTTCTCATCCTGATACACGGTCTTGCTGGCGTTCATGCCGCCGGTAGCGCGCACGGAGTTGCCGCCCACCACGGGCTGGCTCTCCACGATGACAACGCTCTTGCCCTCGCTGGTGGCAGTCAGGGCAGCGGTCATACCTGCGCCGCCTGCACCCACAATGACGATGTCGGTATCAACGGTAGAGTCCTCAGCAGGCTCAGCGTTGTTCTCCACAGCGGTCTGGAAATCCTCAGGCTTCAGACCAGCAGCGGTAATGGCAGCAGCGGCTGCCTCCTTGATGGCATTGGAGGTGATGGTAGCACCGGACACGCCATCTACTTCGATGCTGCCGCTCTCGGCGATCTCGCCGGGCAGCTGCTCGATTGCCTTGGAGCCCACGCCCTCGGTTTCATCGGCACCCTCAGCGGTGCAGCCGGTAATCTTGCCGTCGGTCAGGGTCAGGGTAACGGTAACATCGCCGCCAAAGCCCTTGGCAGTGCCGGTAAAATCGCCGGTAGCACCCGCGCCGGTGGTGGAGGCGGACTTGCTGCCGCAGCCGTAGCCCAGCAGGCTCACTGCAACGACAGCGGCCATAGCCAGCGCTGCAATGCTCTGTTTCATCTTCGTGTTTTTCATGGTTTCTTCTTTTTCCTTCTTAGTTGAAGCAACGTTGCAGGCAGTTAGCCTGCGCGAACATATCTCAGCATAAAAAGGGGGCTGCCCATTCGGAAGGCAGCCCCCTTTGCCGAACTAGGAAAAGATCAGGCGTTGGCCTGTGCAGCAGCAACAGCGCAGGCAACGGTAGCGCCGACCATGGGGTTGTTGCCCATGCCGATCAGGCCCATCATCTCAACGTGTGCGGGCACGGAGGAGGAACCTGCGAACTGAGCATCACCATGGACGCGGCCCAGAGAGTCGGTCAGGCCATAGCTTGCGGGGCCTGCAGCCACGTTATCGGGGTGCAGGGTACGGCCCGTGCCGCCGCCGGAAGCAACGGAGAAGTACTTCTTGC
>OHYU01000675.1_pt1 | contig 16137 bp, 10 predicted proteins | sample 1580331 | NCBI WGS metagenome assembly OHYU01 (sample SAMEA3882519, study PRJEB24775) | human gut metagenome | biome: human-associated habitat; feature: intestine environment; material: feces | place: Netherlands | collected 2009/2010
TTTCGGAAAGGCACTCGGGCTTCGTATTGTAACTTCTATTTTTATTTTCTTATGGACGATGTTATTTATCATACCGGGACTCATCGCTACCTATCGTTATGCGATGGCACCATACATCATGGCAGAACATCCGGAAATGGGGATCATGGAGGCGATTGAGGCATCCAAACAGATGATGGATGGAAATAAATGGTCGCTGTTTTGTCTGGATTTCAGTTTTATCGGCTGGATGATTTTAAGTGCATGTACATTTGGAATCGGAGATCTATTCTTAAATCCATATACCCATATGGCAACGGCTCATTTTTATCTGAATTTAAGCAGAGGTTCTTCCGGAAACTTCAATTCGGATGGAATGATGTAAAAGGGAAAAATCTGTCACTGAATTCTTATAAAAATGTGAAAAATCTGCGAATGGATTTCAATTGAAAAAGAGATGTGCTAAAATGTACCGTGTTGTGGTCACGGAAAAACATTTTGGCACATTTTTTTTGCAGAATTTCGTGGCAGAAGATGAATTAGAAAAGTTGGAAGTAATAAAATGAAACAGATGAAATATAAAAAACAGATACAGCTCATTGCAGCAATCGTTACACTGATCGTATTCCCGGTGATCACGTTTTATCTCATGGAAGCCTACACACACAATCCATTCGAAGAGGTAAGACCGTGGGCGCAGTTTTTCAATATTTTGCTCTTTGAGCTTTTGGCGTGGATCTTTGTCAGTGTGACCGGAAAGATACAAAGCGGGCTTCGGATCGAGCTGGTAACCGCGATGATTTATGGAATCGCAAATGCTTATGTGGTCCGTTTCCGGACCAACCCGATCGTGCCGTGGGATATTTTTTCCTGGAAGACGGCGGCAAGTGTGGCATCTAATTATGATTTTAAACCGGATATTCGAATGATCGTGGTGACGCTTGCGTTTCTTGGAATGATCGTTTTACTGCAGTTTGTAAAAACCGGAATGCCGAAGTTTCAATTATGGAAGCGGCTGATTCCGGCGGGAGCATGCTGCATCGTGTTGGTTTTGTTTGTCAATCTGCTACAGGATGAAGATTTTCAGACCGGACACAGATTGTATCCATTTTTATTTACTCCGGCATTTATGACGCAGGTAAATGGAATGGCAGTGACGTTTGCAATGGATCTCGCATATATGACTGTAGAAAAACCGGCAGGTTATGACGCTGTAAAAGAGCAGGCGCTGCTGGAAAGTTATGCAGGGCAGGAAGATGACACAGACAGCAGTGAAAAGAAAGAGGAACTGCCCAATATCATTGTTGTGATGAATGAGTCTTTTTCGGATCTGAATGTGCTGGGAGATTTTACAACAAATGAAGATTATATGCCGTATCTGCACAGTTTACAGAACGGGGCGGAAAATACGGTGACAGGTTATCTGAATGTGTCTGTGTGCGGAGGAAATACCGCAAATACAGAGTTAGATAACCAAAATGAATATGTTGTTCCACTGACTTTTTATGGACCTTCTGGAAAACTGCTTACGGAGGAGCCTTATTCGGGTACAGTTCAGGATTACATGGATAATGTTGCACTAGTAAAAAAGAATGATAATGGAACATATCATGTAACCTTACAGATTGAAAATTATGAAAAAATTGATATTTTGCAGTTCTCAAAACCGGGTGTAATTTCAGATGATATAGCACCTTCGAATGCACCTATGGGAACTTTTAATATTCCAGAAAAATATATTGCTAATAATGAGGAAAATCCATCAGAGGCAACGGAATATTTGAAGGAACAAGGACAAATTAATGAAGAGTGGAATGATAAATACATTCAAAATTATTCTGTTGAAAAAGCAACAACGGGTGTGTCGTGGTATTCTTTTGATGTGGATACACTGGAAGGAACGATGTATACTAAAGCTTTCTATAGTTATGGAAGAACAGATGATGACTTGGAAAGCTATATGTACGGAATTGTAAACGGAAAATTTACATTTGATGTAAATAATGCAGTAGTTGCTAAAGAGATTAACGAAGAAAATTATAAAAATATTGGATTGGAGCTTTCTAAAGTTGTAACCAGTGTTGGAGATTCACCGGATTTCACAGGATTTGTAGCAGAAGAAAAAACTGCAAATGATTTGTTTAGTGGTACTTGTGAAGCAAAAATTGAGAATGGAAAAGTTACTGTTACAGCAGAGACAAGTAGCATTGATTCAATAAGAGTACTTGAAGAAATTAAGGATTTAGGCGAGTGTACTTATCCTTCAACTTCTTCATATCGTCAATATATGTATGCGTATTCGAGAGAAGTAAAAAAGAATAAGTATATTTCTGTTTATTCAGACAATATTTTGGAAGATGGAAAATTTTCCATTGAATACGAAAACTTAGAAGAAGCTATTTTTGGAAAACAGGTTGAGATACAAACAGAAGATGGTACCTACTATGGAGAATTGCGAGTAAGAACAACACCGAAAGAAAAACTCGAATTGACAGATGGTGATGTTACACTTGTAACAGATAACTATACAGTTAATAGTAAAGCAAAATTTGGAGCAGAACTTTTACAGGAAACCTCAGATGAAGATAGTGAATATAACAAATATTATTCTTTATTAGCAGGAAACGCTTCAAAAGCATTGATCTATAATTTGTCATTAAAAATGAATGACTCGCAGGTTATTCCATCGAGAGCAGTAGAATTAAGAGTAAAAATTCCGAAAGACTGGGATACGAGCAAAATAGAAGTTCAATGGTATTATCCAGTAAATGAAATGTTTAATCCGATAGAGTATTTTGATTCATCTTCCTATAAAAATGATGATGGAAGTATTCACATGGAGGGCGATGAACTGGTTATAACAGGCACTACTCGTGTTTATAATACAATCGCCATTACACAAAAAGCGGATAAAGTAGATATTTCAGAAATCCAGGACGGAACATATAATGTTAATGTTACTATGTGGCAGCAGGATCAGCCGGATAGATTGTCTATGAGCAATTCTGCGGTTGTAAATGATTCAGCTCGTTTGGTAGTAGAGAATGGAAAGAAACATATCTATTTTGATACACAAGGAATTGTGATTACGGGCAGATATGGTTATACAAATGGAATATTCTGGGCAAATAATGAGCAGACAGAAGAAAACGGACTTCCGATATTAAGTGAATATACACCGCTTGATTATTATAGTTACTACCTAAATGATTCGGGAAGCACAGATATGGATTCCTATGCGGAAGAATATGACTTATATTATCCGAAGAGCGTAGGTTTTGAATTTCCAGAATCAGCAGACAGAGATGATGGGGTATATTTGAACTTCTTTGTTCCTATCATGGATGAACTTCAGCATAAAGTTCCTGGATCTGGTGAAGGATGCAGAACTGCATTTATGACTTTATCTGGTTTAACACCTGTGGCAGAAATTAACGAGCCAACCCACGATAAATCTGTTTTAGTTGTAGCAGTTGATAAAGCATCTAAATATACAGCCGACAATTATACAGAGGAATCTTACAAAGTATTATCTGACGCAGTAGCAAAAGCTCAGAAGGTAATCGACGGAACAACTTCTGCAAACGATTCTGAAATCGTAGCATTAGATAAAGAAATTTCTGATGCAATCAGCGGATTAAAAGAGGCAACTGGACTTGACAAATACAATAAAGTCCTGAAAAATGCCAAAGCATTAAATGAAGCAGATTATACAGCAGAAAGCTGGGCAGACCTTCAGGCAGTGATTACTGCTCAGGAAGGAAAGGTAACAGAAGAAAATGCAGATCAGGCATCCGCAGACCTTCAGTCAGCAGTAGATGCACTTGTACCGATGTCAACAGCCGTTTCCATGGAAAAAGGTGTTTACGAAGTACAGGCAACACTTACCAATCAGGATGGAACAGCAAGTGATTTGAATGCAGGATTAAAATCTGCTCGTTTATATACAGATAAAGACGGCAATGTAACTGCTTATCTGTACGTGGACGGAATTACCGGTATGCAGTATCGCAAGGGTGCCGGATATGCGGATGCAGATACAGACGCAGGCAGACTTGTAGTGAAACTTCCTGCAAATGTAGAAAACCATAAAGTAAAAGTAACAACAGAAAGCGGAGAAGCAGAACTCCTGTTAAATCTTGATTTAAAATCTGCAGTAAAACAGGAAATTAAAAAATCCGATCTGGAATCAAAACTGAATGATGCAAAAGTATTAGAAGAGAAAAATTATACAAGCGATTCTTTTGCAGCATTAACAGATGCGATTGCTACAGCAGAAAGCGTTCAGGCAGATAAGGTGGCATTCCAGTCAGAAATCACAGCAGCAGAGACAGCTCTGGATACAGCAACAGCAGGTCTTGTAATGAAAGAAGACGTAAAAGCAAGAGCAGAACTGGATCAGGCAGTTTCCGATGCGAAAAATAATTATGCAGAAGCAAATTATACAAAAGACAGTTATGAGAATCTGAAGGCTGCAATCAAGGAAGCTGAAGAAGTATTAGCAAAATCTGATGCGACAGTAGATGAAATGAATGAACAGGTTGACAAGCTGGATAAAGCAGTGAAAGCACTTGTTCGTCTGGATGATGCAGTAGATAAGTCAGAATTAAATGGCTATATCGAAAATGCACTGACCAAGACAAATGACGGCACTTATACAGACAACAGTTGGAACAGTTTCCAGGCAGCAATCAAATCTGCTCAGAAAGTATCCGCTGATGTCAATGCAACAAAACCAGAAGTAGAAAAGCAGACAAAACTGCTGACCTCTTCTTATGAAGCACTTGTTGTTAAAAACAAACAGAGTGATCTCTTTGAAAAATATCCGCAGATTTTTGAAGGTACATATTCCGTACCGATCAAACTGCTCAACGCAACATCCGATGAAGATTCTATGGGAAATGCTTCCATGATTCAGAACGGAATTGTAAGAGTTACGGGTAAAGGTGAAGTAACACTGGAGATGAACTTCCAGTCCATGAAATTTGCCGGAATGACAGGTTATCTGTACAAACTGAAAAAAGTAGATATGGATACGGTTGAATACAACAAATATAATTATCCGGTAAAATATGAAGCTTCCGATGCAACAATTCTGGAAGAGTACACAGATGTTTACGATTTATTTAATGACAAGAACTCTGAGTATTACGACAAGAATACAGAAGGAAACTGGTATCCAAAAAAATTATCAATCCCGATTGAACTGAACGACAACCTGTTCTATGTAGAGGTTTATGTTCCGGTTATGGAAAGCATCGGTGAAGGACAGGGTACAAAGGTTGCCAGAGTTTCTATCGACTGGGCAAACATCAAACAGGAGACAGGAGTAGAAAGAGACAACAGTGTAATCGAAGCACTTCTGAATCAGGTATCCGGTATGCAGCAGGGTGATGTTGCTGACGAATACTGGAACGCTTTAAATGCGGCTTACATGACAGCTCAGGATGTTTACAATGATATGAATTCTACACAGAAAGAAATTGATCTGCAGGTGACAGCTTTACAGGCAGCCGTAGATGCAGTAGAAACTCAGATCGTAGACAAGACAGAACTGAATGCTTTGATTGAAAAAGCAACAGCAGAAGCAAATCGTACCGATGTTGTTTATACTTCTGCAACATTAGAAGCATTAAAGACAGCAATCACAAATGCACAGGCAGTAGCAGCAAAAGAAGATGCTACCAAGGCAGAAGTTCAGGCACAGGTTACAGCACTTCAGACAGCACTTGACAGTTTAAGAGTTGTTGATAAGACAAACTTAAATGCCCTGATTGAAAAAGCAAAAGCTGAGGCAGCAAAAACAGATGTTTATGAAAGCAGCAGTTTGACGGTCCTGAATACAGCAATTACACTGGCTGAGAATGTTGCAGCAAATCCAAAAGCAACAGAGGCAGAAGTTGCAGCAGCAGAGAAATCTCTGACAACTGCATTAAACGGACTGGTAGAAAAAGCAGTTGTAGATAAGAGCAAACTGGAAAGCAAGATTGCAGAAGCAAAGACATATTTAAGCCAGACAGACATTTATACAGAAAGTTCTCTTGCAACATTACAGAGTGCAGTAGGTCGTGCTCAGAATGTAATGGATAATGATTCTGCATCACAGAAACTGGTAGATGATCAGGTGACAAAACTGACAGAAGCAATCCAGCAGTTAGCAAAGAAGAGTGATGGAAAACTGGATATCAAGAACCTTGCTGATGGGGTTTACTCTATCTATGGAACAATGGTGAAAGTAGACAAGAATACTTATTCTATGTCAAATGAAGCAATCAACCATACAATTAAACTGACAGTGAAGAATGGTAAATACTATATCACTCTGAACTTCAACGGACTGACCGTAGGACAAAAACTTGGATATTTAAGCCAGCTGAAATACTTCACAACAGGTTATAGTGTTGATCCTCAGTATGGTAATCCGCAGGGATCACTTGCAGATGTTACCGTAGATAGTTATCAGAAGAATGCAGATGGAACGTTAGTATCTGATTCTTATGGAACAAACTATCCAGATGTCGTTACATTCGAATTGATTCCGGAAGCTCTGAATGATGGATATGTTCCGTTACAGGTATTCGTTCCGATTATGGACGCAATCAGCTCTGGTACAGGAACACAGCCAGTATACCTGAAACTGGATTGGAGCTCATTAAAAGCAACAACATCCGATGATCCAGACTTTGATAAGAACGACAACAATAATAGTAATTCCAACGGAAATAACAACAGTAATTCTTCTATTGGAAACAGCTCACTTGGAAATAATACCCTTGGAAGCAGTTCTCTTGGAAGCAGCAAACTTGGTTCTTCCTCACTTGGAAGTGGTTCTTCAAGTCTGAAGAGTGGAACATCCAGCCTTGGATCAGGTTCCAGCCTGAAATCAGCATCCAACGTTAAGACTGGTGATGTTGTACAGAACAATACCCTGTGGGCAGCTATCCTTCTTCTCGGAGGAGTCGCTTTACTGGCAGGAATCATGGAGTACAACAGAAAGAAAAAAGCAAACATAAAATAATTAAGTAGAGATTTGGCAGACGACCCTCCCATTCCTTCGGGACTGGGAGTCTGCCAAACTCATTTAACAGGAGATAAGGAATGAAATTAGCAGCGAAAAAAAATAAAATATTGTCTGCCATTATGACTTGTGTGCTTGCCATTACTTTAATGGCAGGCTTTCCTGCTGTTAAGGCTTATGCCGCAAGCGGGACAGTGTATAGCTGTACAATTAACAGATGTTACGCACACCCGGTTACCGGAGTAATCGAAGATTCCGGTGGAGAGAGTTCTTATGCAACAGGACAGGGCATGGTAGAAGGTTGTGTATACAGCAATGGTATCTTGGAAGTATCAGACGATGGAGCTTATTATCTGACCATCCGCATGAGTCTGATGGACTACACCAGTGGACATAGTTTTCAGGTACAGAATGTAGGAGATTCCGGCTGGTCTACACCATCAGAAATCGGTATTACAGGAAATGGTTCAGACAGCAACGGTACAACAGCCGATGTGTGTATGCGTGTGCCAAGCGAAAACTGTGTAGTCAGAGGTTCCATGTATGTAGAACCGATGGGAAGAGATGTTATTTTCTATCTGTATCCGAGCAACTACAGTGAAGGAAACAATACAGACATGAACGCAACTATGGTAACAGAAAGTTCTGATGGAACAGCAGTAGAATCCAGTGGTTCTGGTTCAGTAGATAATTCAGGTTCTACTTCCAGTGGAAGTTTAAGTTCTGGAAGTTCTTCTCTTCAGAGTTCCGGCTCATCCGATAAAAGCAGTTCTTCCAGCAGCTCATCAAAGAAACTGGAGAGCAGTATTACAGAAGCTGCAAAACCGAGCAGTGATTCTTCTTCACTGGATACAGAAAATCCAGTAAATTCTTCAGAAGGATTAAGTCTTTCTACTGCGAAAGATGGAACAAGTGACAGCGATTCCGATAGCGGAAATACTTCTTCCGGCAACCGGATTTTTCAGATTGCATTGGCAGTTGTAGTAACAGGTCTGATTCTGCTTGGAGCAGTATCCGGAGTGATTTATTTCTTCCGTAAGAACTGGAAACGTTGGGGAGGTGCAGAGGACGATGATGAATAGGCGTTTGAAAAAAGCATCGGCTGTTCTCCTTGCAATGACCATGATTTTTTCTCTGGCAGGTTGTGTAGACCAGAGTCAGGGAAAGAAAAGCAGTGATTCTGCTACGCAGACAGAGAGCAGTACAGATGAGACAGCCAGCAGTAAGACGGCAGATAAAAAGACTTCTGACAGCAAATCGGACAAGGATTCTTCCAATGAAGATGCCAAGTCTCTCTTAGAGATTAATGATCCGGAAGAAAAGGCAGCCGTAGAAGCAGCCAAGAAAAAAGTACAGGCTATGAAAGAAAGCCCAAGAATTATAGCGACTTCTCCGGCAACCGCAGATATCTGTGACAAGCTGGAACTGGATTTGGTAGGTGTTTGCAGTAGCACCGTATCCACAATTCCAGACAGATACAAAGATGTAGAGACAGTCGGAACAGCCATGAGTCCGGATATGGAGATTGTATCCTCACTTAATCCAGACTGGATTTTAAGTCCGGTGTCATTGCAGAGTGATCTGCAGCCGAAATATGAAGCAATCGATACAGACTGGGCGTTTTTGAATCTTAGAAGTGTGCCTGGTATGTACCGTTCCATTCAGGAACTGGGTGAGATTTTCGACAGAGAAGATCAGGCACAGAAACTGGTGGACGAGTTTACAGAATTCTATGATGATTATAAGAAAAAGAATGAAGGAAAAGACCATCCGAAGGTTATGATTCTGATGGGACTTCCTGGCTCTTATATTATCGCAACACCGAATTCCTATGTGGGAAGTCTGGTGGAACTGGCAGGCGGCGAGAATGTATACTCTGACACCGATCAGGAATTTTTGACCGTAAATACTGAGGACATGAAAACCAAAGAGCCGGATATTATTTTACGTGCCGCACATGCACTGCCGGATCAGGTGGTAGAAATGTTCAATAAAGATTTTGCGGAGAATGACATCTGGCAGCATTTCGATGCTGTGAAGAACGGCAGAGTTTATGATCTGACTTATGAATATTTCGGTATGAGTGCTACGTTTAAGTATCCACAGGCACTGGAAGAATTACAGCCAATCCTTTATCCGGAAAGTGATGAAGATTCAGCAAAAGCAAAAGAAACCAGTGATAATGCACAGAAGAAAGCAAAGGATTCTGACGCAACTGAAAAATACAACGAACAGCAGAGCAAGTAGAAAGGAGAGGACAGATGAAAGAGACAGAATTAAAAAATACTTCTGAGACTTCCGAAAGGGAAGTCCAGAACCTCTCCGGTCAGGATAAAGCAAGAAAGCATCGGAAAACAGCAAAAGCAGCCATTTCCTTTATTGTAATGATCGTATTGCTGGTTGCATTATTTTTTGCGGCAGTGAATATCGGAAGCCTGAAAGTCAGCTTCCCGGAACTACTGAAAGGATTATTTGTAAAGTACAATGAAGACGTGGCAACAATCTATGACTTACGATTCCCACGAATTGTAATCTCCATGTTAGCCGGAGCTGCGATAGCGGTATCGGGTGTGTTATTTCAGGCGGTATTAAAAAATCCACTTGCCGATCCGGGAATCATCGGTATTTCCAGTGGAGCAAGTTTTGCGGCGGTACTCATTACCGCATTTGCACCGACTTTATTTTTCTTCACTCCATTATTTGCATTTCTTGGTGGTGTGATTGCATTTGTCTTAGTTTACAGCCTGTCATGGAAAGGGGGATTAAGTCCCTTAAGAATTATCCTTGTCGGTGTGGCAGTCGATGCAATGTTCACCGGATTATCCAGTGCGCTGAATTCAATGAATGGCGGAAACATGTCTGGCGTGGCAGCCATCGTCAATGGTAATATCACAATGAAAACTTGGGATGATGTGAAAACCTTAGTACCGTATGTAATTATCGGACTGGTTCTGGCACTGATTATGACGAAGATGTGTAATCTGTTAGCACTGGAAGATAAGACAGCACGAAGCCTTGGAATCAATGTCAATGCAATGCGTATCGTGATTTCACTGATAGCAGTATTGCTTGCAAGTATTTCCACAGCAGTAGCCGGAGTGATTAGTTTCTTAGGACTGATTGTTCCGCATATCGGAAGAATTTTAGTAGGAAGCGACCACAAGGCATTAGTTCCATTTAGTGCTTTGTTCGGAGCGTTTACATTCCTGCTGGCAGATACCATCGGAAGAACAATAGCTGCTCCGTATGAGGTATCCGCATCCATCATTATGAGTGTGGTCGGAGGCCCATTCTTCATCATTCTGTTAAGGAGGTCTAAGAAGTATGCGAAGTAAAGAAAAGAATATGGATTTGACTTCTACAGAGAATGAAGCAGCAAAGAAAGTGAAAAAAGCGGATAAGTGGGCAGACAAGCCTGCGATGGAAGTCAGAGACCTGCATTTTTCCTATGGAAAAAATAAAGTCTTAAAGGGCGTATCCCTGAAGATTGAAGAAGGTAAAATCACAACGATTATGGGAGCAAACGGATGCTGTAAATCCACACTGTTTTCCCTGATGACAAAGAACCTCTATCCGAGAAAGGGGAACATTTTCCTTAAGGGTAAAAACATCCAGAACCTGAATTTAAAAGAATTTGCCAGAAAGGTTGCGATTGTTCAACAGTATAACAGTGCATCAGACGATATCACTGTTGAGAATCTGGTGGCATTCGGAAGAACCACTCATAAGAAAATGATGCAGGGAGACAGTGCCGAAGATGAGCGTATGATTCAGTGGGCATTGGAAGTAACCAATCTGACAGAATATCGTGACAGAGAAGTGTCAAGACTTTCCGGTGGACAGCGTCAGCGTGTATGGATTGCAATGGCACTTTGTCAGGGAACAAAGACGCTGTTCCTCGATGAGCCGACTACCTATTTGGATATCCGGTATCAGATTGAGATCCTGCAACTGGTGAAAAAACTCAATCAGGAATTTGGAATAACCATCATCATGGTACTGCACGACATCAATCAGGCAATCGCATATTCAGATAATGTCATCGGCATGAAAGATGGAAAAGTACTGGTGGAAGGTGATCCGGAAGAAGTGATTACGGAAGAGAGCATCCGGGAACTGTATGGCATTGAGCTTGGTGTGACAAGGGTTGATGGACGGAAGTTTGTGCTGGCGGTGTAAGAAGAAAATAGTAGTAGAACGACAAGAAATAAAGGGGAGGAAAACTCCCACAGGAGAACAGAAAGAAGATGAAAAATCCTTTAAAAGTAGTATGGATCGTGCTTGGATTTCTTTGTCTGGGACTTGGTACGATAGGAATTGTACTTCCTATCCTGCCAACCGTTCCGTTTTATATGGCAACACTGTTTTGCTTTGCAAAGAGTTCTAAGAAACTGCACGACTGGTTCGTAGGAACGAATCTTTATAAGAAACATCTGGACAGTTTTGTTCAGAAAAGAGCCATGACAATAGGAACAAAATGCAAGATTATCGGAATGGTAACGGTAGTCATGGCAATCGGCTTTATCTGCATGAAGAATGTACCAATCGGAAGAATCTGTATCGCAGTGGTTTGGGTATGCCACCTGTTATACTTCTTACTTCGAGTGAAAACTTTAAAAGTGGGAGAAGAATTACCGGAAGGTGCAGAAGTGGAATAATATGATGGATAAAGTAGAAAAGAAACGACAGAAGGAACAGCATGTCGTGGAAGAGATGATCCGGCTGTATTGCCGAAAAAAACATCCGAAAGAAAAAAGACAGGAAGGGCAGATGTGTCCTGACTGTCAAAGACTTTCGGATTATGCAAAACAAAGAAGTCAAAAGTGTCCATTTATGGAAGAAAAGACGTTTTGTGCGAATTGTAAGGTACATTGTTATAAGCCGGAGATGAGAGAACAGATCAGGCAGGTTATGCGGTTTTCAGGACCAAGGATGCTGTTGTATCATCCGGTGCTTGCTATCTGGCATCTGGTGTGTAGCAACAAAGAGAAGAAAAAGTAAGGAGTTACTTATGATTAAAACAAGACTGGTGGGGCTGTTGTCCCACGCAAAAAAGTATATCGTGTATACGATTTTGTGGCAGTGGGCAGCCCTCCTGTCGCAGGTATTGGCAGTCTTTTCTATCGCAGATTTACTGGAACGGGTAGTGTACCGGGCAGTAACCGTACCGATCATTGAGCGGACAATATTGATTTTAGTTCTGGTTGTGGTGATCCGATTTATCTGTGAACGGATGGGAGCAAGGTCTTCCTATCTGGCGTGTGTGGATGTAAAGCGGATTCTGCGTGAAAAGATTTATGAGAAAATGTTAAAGCTGGGAGCTTCCTACAGTGAGCAGGTATCCTCTTCGGAGGTCGTACAGGTGTCAACTGAGGGTGTGGAGCAGTTGGAAACATACTTTGGAAAATATCTTCCACAATTATTTTACAGCCTGATTGCACCACTGACATTATTTATCATTCTTTGCAGAGTGAGCCTGAAAGCGAGTGTGATCCTGCTGATCTGTGTACCGCTGATCCCGATTTCTATCGTGGTGGTACAGAAAGTGGCGAAGAGATTATTAAATAACTATTGGAGCATCTATACTGGACTGGGAGATTCGTTCCTTGAAAATTTACAGGGACTTACCACACTGAAGATTTATCAGGCAGACCAGCAGAAAGCAGATGAGATAGATGTGGAATCCCAGAATTTCCGTAAGATTACGATGAAGGTGCTGACCATGCAGCTCAATTCCACAAGCGTGATGGATATTGTTGCCTATGGTGGAGCTGCGATCGGTATGGCAGTCGCGGTGTCCGAATTCTTAAAAGGAAATATCAGTGTGGCAGGAACGTTATGTATTGTTCTGCTTGCCAGCGAGTTTTTCCTGCCGCTCAGACTGCTTGGTTCATTCTTCCATATCGCAATGAATGGTATGGCAGCGAGTGATAAGATTTTCAAGATTTTAGATTTGCCGGAACCACAGGCTGGAGAAAAAACACTGCCGGATGGAGCGTTAGATGTTACATTAAAAGATGTGCACTTTTCTTATGAAGAGGACAGAGAGATTTTAAAAGGAATAGGCTTAAATCTTCCGGCAGGAAGTTTTGTATCACTGGTTGGTGAATCCGGATGTGGTAAGAGTACGATTGCCGGAATCCTTGCAGCAAAGAACCGGGGATATAACGGAGAAATCATCATCGGTGGCGTACCGCTTAATGAAGTGAATGAAACCAATCTGATGCAGAGGGTTGTTCTGGTTCGCCATAACAGCTACCTGTTCAAAGGTACAGTAGAAGAAAATCTGAAGATGGCAAAACCGGACGCAACGAAAGAAGAGATGGAAGCTGTCCTTCAGAAAGTGAATCTCTTAGGGTTCTTACAGACACAGGATGGCTTGCAGACACAGTTGCTGGAAAAAGCAAGTAACCTGTCCGGCGGTCAGTGTCAGAGACTGGTGATTGCCAGAGCGTTGCTTCGGACAGACAGTGCGGTTTATATTTTTGATGAAGCCGCATCCAATATCGATGTAGAAAGTGAAGAACTGATCATGAATGTGATTCACGAACTGGCAAAGACAAAGACGGTGCTTCTGATCTCTCACAGACTGGCAAATGTTGTGAAGTCTGACAAGATTTATTTCTTAAAAGACGGAGAAATCAAAGAAAGCGGAAAGCATGACGAACTGATGAGCCGGAATGGTGCGTACAGACATCTGTATGAAAGCCAGATGGCATTGGAAAACTATGGAAAAGGAGGAGTGGCATAATGAGTGAAAATACGAATACAACAAAACGCAGAAGTGCCCTCCAGATCATGGGAAGTCTGATTGGTCTGGTAAAACCCCTGCTCCATATCATGCTGGCAGCAATCATCCTTGGAACATTGGGTTATTTATGTGCAATCTTCCTGACGATACTGGCAGGACAGGTCATCGTGCATGGTCTTCTGACAGGAGTAGCCGGAATGATTGTTCCGGTGGACAATATGTGGCTGGTATTTACTCCAGTAAAAACGATTATCACAGTCATGATCGTAATTGCAGTGCTTCGTGGAATCCTGCATTATGTGGAACAGTATTGTAATCATTTTATCGCATTTAAGTTGTTGGCAATCATCCGTCACAAAGTGTTTGCGGCACTGAGAAAGCTCTGCCCTGCAAAATTGGAAGGACGGGATAAGGGAAATCTGATCTCGATTATTACAACCGATATCGAATTACTGGAAGTGTTCTATGCACATACCATTTCTCCGATTGCGATTGCAACGCTGACCTCAATTATTATGGTGATTTTTATCGGAAGATATCACTGGCTGGCAGGAGTGATTGCTCTGGTAGCTTATCTGATTGTCGGTGTTGTCATCCCGATGTGGAATGGAAAACGTGGAAGCCAGAAGGGAATGGAATTTCGGACAAACTTCGGAGAACTGAACAGTTTTGTTCTGGATTCTTTACGTGGACTGGACGAGACCATCCAGTACGGACAGGGTGAAAAGAGAAAAGAGCAGATGTCTGAGCGTTCCAAAAATCTTGCAGGAATGCAGGAGTCATTAAGCAAAATGGAAGGCTCACAGCGTTCATTTACGAACATGGTTATCCTGCTTGCATCTTTTGGAATGCTTGCACTGACGATCTGGCTGTACGACAAAGGTGCGATGGGATTCGAGGGAATCTTAACCTGCACCATCGCAATGATGGGTTCTTTCGGACCGGTAGTAGCATTATCAAGCCTTTCCAATAACCTGAACCAGACACTGGCAAGTGGTGAGCGTGTTCTTTCTCTTCTGGAAGAGACACCGCTTGTGGAAGAAATTCCGGGTGACGTGGAAACTTCCGGTGCAGAGAGCATGGAACATGAATTTACAGGAGCAGAGGCAGAGAACGTAACATTTGCTTATGGTGAAGAAGTTATTTTAGATAACTATTCACTGAAATTACAGCCGGGTAAAATCACAGGGATTCATGGTGCGAGCGGTTCCGGAAAATCTACACTCTTAAAACTGTTGATGCGGTTCTGGGATGTGCAGGATGGAAGTGTATCGGTAGACGGTACAGATGTCCGTAAGATTCCGACCAAGCATTTAAGAAATATGGAAAGTTATGTCACACAGGAAACGCACCTGTTCCATGATTCGATTGCAAACAATATCGCAATCGCAAAGCCGGGAGCATCCAGAGAAGAGATTATGGAAGCCGCAAAGAAAGCGTCTATCCACGATTTCATAATGACACTTCCGAAAGGATATGATACAGAAGTCGGAGAACTGGGTGATACGCTGTCCGGTGGTGAAAAACAGAGAATCGGAATTGCAAGAGCATTTCTCCATGAATGCCCCCTCATTCTACTCGATGAGCCTACATCGAACCTCGACTCTTTAAATGAGGGAATTATCTTAAAATCATTGAAAGAATCGGCCAAGAAGAAAACAGTTGTCTTGGTATCCCACAGAGTATCCACAATGAATGTGGCAGATGTGGTATATGAAATGGAGAATGGCAGAATTTCTTAACAGCAGGAATGCAGAAGAAATACTTTCCAAAAGGGGATAAAGTAGTATATGAAAATTGGAGAATCCAAAGAAGATTATCTGGAAGCGGCGTATGTATTGAAACGTCAGAAAGGATATGTTCGTAATTCTATGCTTAGTGATTATCTGAACTATTCCAAAGCGAGTGTTTCAGTTGCAGTACGTGGACTGCTGGCAGATGGATATGTAATAAAAGACCGATATGGCAGCATTGAACTGACAGAAGAAGGAAGAAAGATTGCAAAAAAAATCTATGCAAGGCATGTGCTTTTAGAAGAATTTTTACGACGAATAGGAGTATCTTCGGAAACTGCAAATCATGATGCGTGTCGGATGGAACATACAATCAGCGAAGAATCTTATAAAAAGATTCAAGAATTGGTACGGAAGATGAAGGAAGAGAATACGTTAAACGAAGAAATGAAATTAACGAATTAAATCAAAAACAGGAAAGGCGGTGGAGAGATTTCACTGTCTTTTCTGCTTTAAAAATGAAGTAACATAAGAAAAGGGATACAAATGAAAAAAGTATTGATTGCTGCGGATGAGGTAGATAAGTGGAGTCAACTTTGTGAAGGGTTAAAAAATGAGTGGGAATGTACGACCGTTAATCTGGATGTGTTTGAAAA
>OHYU01000676.1_pt1 | contig 16091 bp, 7 predicted proteins | sample 1580331 | NCBI WGS metagenome assembly OHYU01 (sample SAMEA3882519, study PRJEB24775) | human gut metagenome | biome: human-associated habitat; feature: intestine environment; material: feces | place: Netherlands | collected 2009/2010
CGGGAACAGATCTTGAGTGGTTCCAGTACTGGAGAGGCTTCTGCCGTGACTGGCTGCTGTCTCTTGGCATCAAGGAAGACGAGATGAGACTTCGTGATCACTCTCCTGAGGAACTGTGCTTCTACAGTAAGGGAACCACCGATATCGAGTTCCTGTTCCCCTTCGGCTGGGGCGAACTGTGGGGTATCGCGGACAGAACCGATTACGACCTGACCCAGCATGCCAATACCTCCGGCGAGGATATGACATACTTCGATGATGAGAAGAAGGAGAAGTATATCCCTTACGTTATCGAGCCTTCTCTGGGTGCAGACAGAGTGGTTCTGGCTTTCCTGTGCGCAGCTTACGATGAGGAAGAGTTAGACGGCGGAGATATGCGTACCGTGCTTCGTTTCCATCCTGCACTGGCACCGGTAAAGATCGGTGTGCTGCCTCTGTCCAAGAAACTGAACGAGGGTGCGGAGAAGATCTACGCAGAGCTTTCCAAGAAATACAACTGTGAATTTGATGACAGAGGAAACATTGGTAAGAGATATCGTCGTCAGGACGAGATCGGAACTCCTTTCTGCGTAACTTATGACTTTGACTCTGAGACAGACGGTTGCGTTACCGTACGTTTCCGTGATTCCATGGAGCAGGAGCGTGTTGCTATCAAAGATCTGGATGCTTACTTTGCAGATAAGTTTACATTCTAAGATCACTATTCAGGAGCAGAAAGATTTTTCTGCTCCTTTTCAATATCTTTTTCTATTGGTACGAAAACTTTGATACTTACAGTGGAGGGGACAGCGTGGAACCGATCGAAGTGTTTCAGATTCTGGGAATCGAACAGACAAAAGACGAAAGGGCACTGAAGAATGCCTATCGTGACAAGCTGACGGTAACGAATCCGGAGGATGATCCGGAAGGCTTCAAGCGACTGCGGATGGCTTATGAGGAGGCCTGCCGCTATGCAGGAACGCCGGATGCAGAAGAGAACGAGGAGGCGGAACCGACGCTGGAGGACGATACTCCGGCTGGACAGTGGGTACGTGGTGTTCGGAAGGTCTATGAGAATATTACGGACCGCTGTGATGTGGAAAAATGGAAAGCGCTTTTTGAGGCGGATGACTTTCTTTCTCTGGAGGAAGAGGAAAACTGCACCACTTATCTGCTTCGTTTTCTGATGGAACATTATAAGCTGCCGACCGCAATCTGGAAGCTTCTGGATGAGAAAATCCACATTGTACAGAATGCGGGGGCCTTCAGAGAGCGCTTTCCGGCACAGTTTGTAAGCTATATGGTACATAAGTGCGAATCCGGGGAAGAAGTGGATTTTTCCGAGTTCCGTGGTGCGGAAGATGCGGATTACGATCAGTTTCTGCAATATTATGACAGAGCTTATCAGGCGCTGCAGGAGAAAAAATTACAGGAAGCGGAGCAGATGATCGGATGTGGGGATGCTCTGGGGATTACCCACCCTGTTATGGAGATCTGCCGTGCGTCCCTCTATGAAGAAAAGGGACAGACCGCAGAAGCCATTACTTTGTTAAAGAAACTGTCTGCAAGATATCCGGAGGATGATCTGATCGCTTACAATACGGCGGAAATACTGTGGAGAAATGGAGGGCGCGTAGAAGCGTCTGCTATTTATGAGAGTCTTCGGGAGAAGCTGCCGAAACACTACATGGCGAACCTGCGCCTGACGGACTGGTATTATGAGCAGGGGAACTATAAAGAGGCAAAAAAATGTGCGGAAGAGATTCTTTCCGTAGGCGGAGACGACACATTTCTGGAGACACTGCAGAAGATCAACACCGAACTGGAACGGGAAATGAAACGGGAATATGCGCAGAACCATGATCCAGGTCTGGGACTGGATCTGGGCTGGTGTTATCTGCAGGATGGCAGGACCGATCTGGGAATCCGCACGGTCAGGAAGCTGGAAGCAAAAGTTCCTGCGGACAGGCGTGAGGAATATCTGGGACTTATGACAAAACTGCTGGCAGAAGCGGCAGAATATGAGAAGGCAATTTCCATGGCAGCCAAATGGGAAGAAAGCCTGGAGAAAAAGATCCTCCGGGATACGGATGCCGAAGAGGAGGAAAAAGACAGAGACCGGATCCGACAGTCACATATGATCCGGATGCAGTGCTATCGGGCTTATGGCTATGTACAGCCGGAAAAATTCGCCGAAGCCATTGAGGAAGCGGAAAAAGCCGAGACCGGAACACCAAAGGATATCGGTATGCTGATCGAAAAGGCACAGATCTATGTGGAGATGGAAGAGTATGAACGCTGTGCGGAGATATCCCAGAAACTGATTGGGGATTATCAGGTTTACGCTGCATATGCCAACGAACTGGAAGCGGCGAAGAGGCAGTGGAATGCAGCAGGGGTGATCCAGAACGGCAGAGCCTGTCTAAATTATTTTCCAACCTATGTCAAGGCCTATGAAATGATGGCAAAGGTGTACATGGATCTGACACATCCGGAGGAACTGAAGGAACTGTTACAACAGGCGAAGGATAATAATGTCAAAAGTGTGATCCTGGATGCCTATGAATGGCAGCTGACCAATACGGGGCTTCCCCAGGAACGGATGAACGACGCCATAGATAAATTCCGGAAGGAATATCTGAGCAAACTGGAAGCGGGCAAGACCATATTTTATCGGAGAGGACTTCCGATCATTACGGAATATCTGTATGCCTACCCTTGTGAATTTTTATTGGTGGAGCGGGGAGATTTTCATAATGCGGCAGGCTGTCTGGAGGCGGCAAAAGCGGATTATGAAAAGGCGCTTTCCACGAACCCGGCCAATCCTTTTGCCTGGAAGGGACTGGCACGGATCCACAGATGCCGCGGCAAATACGATGAAGCCATGATCTGCCTGAGAAAATGTGTATTTTTCTATGAAAAGAGCGGAACACAGAATCATGCCTGGCCGGAACTGATTGCGGAACAGGCAGAAATTTATTTTTTGCTGGGCAATACGGAAATGTCGGAACAGTTTTACCGGAGATACCGTGAGATGACGGGAAGTGCCGGAGAACGGGACCGGAACCGTATGAGGGATTTCGCCAGATGTCTGGCCTGCAATGACAAGACTACGGAGGGATTAAAAGTTCTGGAGAAGGCATTCGTCAATGTACTGGATGCGGCAGGAGAAAAGCTGGATCTGTGTGTCTGGTGCGGGGAAAAGACGATCGCCGGAAATATTCTGACATCGTGGCCGGAGAAGATCGAACTGCTTGGGAAAAATACCGGGAATACTCAGGAGTATTTCGAAGATTACTTTTTCCATCTGGGATGGTATGGGCTGATCTGTGGTTCCGGAAAAGTGGCCATCAAGAATATGGATAAGGCACTGATCTTCAATAAGGAGGATCTCAGCAAAAAGGATGACATTGCGGACCTGATCCTGGCATGCATCCTGTACGGAGATAAGAAGAAAGGTGCTGACTATGCACAGGCGCTGAAAGCCTGCATGGAAAGAGAAGATAAAAGCGGCAAGGATGTGTATCTGAAATATCCGAAGCTTCGGATCGTACACGAATATCTGGCGGGATATTATACGGCCACCGATGAGGAACAGGATACGCTCCTGCAACTGGACAAAGACTGTTCCTTCTGCCATGGCTGTGTACATCCCGTCTGCGAGGAACTGGAGATGGTACGGATACTGCAGATGCTGAAAAAGGGTCGGGAGAAAGAAGCACTGGAGCGGCTGAAAGAGCAGATGCAGGAACATCCCGGAATGGGATTGCAGGCCATCTGGCACTGGTATCATTCGGAACAGGTGACGAAGGATACGGATCCTGCCGTAGCCGCTTTTCACAAGGAAAAGCCACAGCCGGAGAAACGGGGATTCTGGCAGAGGCTGTTCGGGAAGAAGTAAAAAATTAAAATGAAGAGAGAAGAAAACATATGATAGTCGGAATCGATTTGGGAACCACCAACAGTCTGGTGGCAGTATTTACGGAGGAAGGACCTGTGATCATCCCCAACCGTCTGGGAAAACATCTGACCCCCTCTGTGGTCAGCGTGGATGAGAACGGCAATGTCTATGTGGGGGAGACGGCACAGGAACGCAGAAACCTCTATCCCGACAGTGTGGCGCAGGCATTTAAGCGCAGCATGGGAACGGATCGCACTTATGACCTGTCCGGCAAAAAGTTCCGCCCAGAAGAATTGTCCAGCATGATCCTGCGTTATCTGAAAGAAGATGCGGAAGTCTATCTGGGGGAAGAAGTCACAGAGGCCGTGATCAGTGTACCGGCCTATTTTGACGACAAGAGAAGAAAAGCCACCAAGCGGGCCGGAGAACTGGCCGGGCTGAAGGTGGAGCGTATGATCTCGGAGCCTACCGCAGCGGCGGTGGCCTACGGCCTGTACGAAAAAGAAAAAGACACCAGATTTCTGGTATTTGACCTGGGCGGCGGAACTTTTGATGTTTCCATTCTGGAGCTGTATCACAATATTCTGGAGGTGCGGGCGGTAGCCGGAGACAATTATCTTGGCGGTGAAGATTTCACGGAAGTGATGTCGAAACTTTTTCTGCAAAAGACAGGACTGCATTATAAGGATCTGTCGGAGAAAGAACAGGTGCGTCTCTATAAAAAGGCAGAAGAAGCCAAGCGGGGAATCAGTGATCAGACTGCGGTGACCATGGAACTTATGCTGGGTGAAGAGAACAAAACGGCAGAGATCACCTTAAAAGAATATGAGGAAGAGTGCGAAGAACTGCTAATGAAGATCAGGGAACCGGTGAAGAAGAGTCTGGCGGATGCAGGACTGAAGCTGTCGGACATCGATGAGGTATTGCTGATCGGCGGAGCCACCAGACTGTCGGTGGTCAGGGATTTCCTGATCAGGCTGTTCCGCAAATTCCCGGATACAAGACTGAACCCGGACGAAGCCGTGGCACTGGGCGCGGCGATCCAGGCGGCCATGAAGGAACGCCGGGCGGAGGTAAAGGAAGTCATTCTGACGGATGTATGCTCCTTTACATTGGGAACGGAAGTCGTGGTGGAATACGAGGAAGGCAAATTTGAAGACGGCCGTTTCTGTCCCATCATTGAGCGCAACACCGTGATCCCCGCCAGTCATACGGAGCAGTTGTACACTGTCAGAGACAATCAGGACAAGGTGCGCGTCCGGGTACTACAGGGAGAGAGCCGTTTCGCCAGAAATAATCTGTTTCTGGGAGAACTGAACATTGATGTTCCCAAAGGGCCCAGAGGCAGTGAAGCCGTGGATGTGACTTACACCTATGACATCAATTCCCTGCTGGAAGTGGAAGTCAAGGTGGTATCCACCGGACTGACCCAGAAAATGATCATCAAGGGACAGGACAACCAGATGACGGATGATGAGATCCAGAAGCGAATGGAAGAATTGTCCTACCTGAAGATCCAGCCCAGAGACCTGGAGGAGAACCGTCTGGTGCTTCTCAGAGCGGAGCGGATGTATGAGGAAGCACTGGGAGACCGGAGAAAAGAACTGGATCGTTATATCACTGTTTTCGAGGCTGCATTGAAAAAGGGCAAAAAAGAGGAGATCGAGGAGGCCAGAGAGGCATTGAACGAGATCCTGGAAGACGAGGATGAGTGATGTTTTATTCTTGACGCGGCGAAACGATAACATTATAATGTAGAAATGTAGGTTTATTTTCCGAAAGATGTAATTATTGAGACAAGGAGACCGAGAGAATGAGACAATTCACTTCTGATGAACTGAGAAAAGCCTGGAAACAATTTTATATAGACCGTGGTCACGTAGATGTGGGAGCAGTATCCCTGGTATCCGACGGTTCTACCGGTGTTATGTTCAACGTTGCCGGTATGCAGCCGCTGATGCCTTATCTGCTGGGACAGAAGCACCCTCTGGGTACCAGACTCTGCAATGTACAGGGCTGTGTACGTACCAACGATATTGATTCCGTAGGCGACAAAAGCCATGTAACCTTCTTCGAGATGATGGGAAGCTGGAGCCTTGGAGATTATTTTAAGAAGGAGCGCTGCCAGTGGAGTTTTGAACTGCTGACCCAGGTGTTCGGATTTGATGCGGATCATCTGGCTGCCACTGTATTTGCCGGTGATGAGAATGCCCCCAGAGACGAGGAAGGCGCACAGTATCGTATCGCTTCCGGATTCAAAAAAGAAAACGTATATTATCTGCCCGCTGATGACAACTGGTGGGGACTGGAATACGGCCCCTGCGGTCCCGACAGTGAGATGTTCTATATCGCTGACAGACCGGATTGCGGACCGAACTGCGGCCCCGGCTGTGACTGTGGTAAATACACGGAGCTGGGTAATGATGTATTCATGCAGTATGAGAAGCATCATGACGGTCATCTGACTCCTTTAAAGCAGAAGAACGTAGATACCGGCTGGGGACTGGAGCGTATTCTGGCATTCTTAAACGGTACCAGAGATGTATACCAGACAGACCTGTTTGCCCCGGTGATCGCTTACATTGAAGAGGCTTCCGGTGTGAAATACAATGCGGATGAAAAGCTGACCAGATCCATGCGTATTTTGGCAGACCATCTGCGTACCAGTGTGATGCTGATCGGTGATGAGGCGAAGCTGCTTCCCTCCAATACCGGTGCCGGCTATATTCTCCGTCGTCTGATCCGTCGTGCGGTAAGACACGGACGCACTTTAAATATGACTACAGAGCAGCTGCTGCACATTGCTGCTATGTATATTGATGAGATCTATGCAGAGAGCTATCCTCTGATGAAGAAGAACCGCGAGTTCGTCTTAAGCGAGCTGCAGAAAGAGATCGCCCGCTTCGAGAGCACTCTGGAGAACGGCATGAAGGAGCTGCAGAAGATTCTGGAGCAGAAGAGAAGTGAAGGTAAAAAGGAGATCGACGGCAAGTCCGCATTCTACTTATACGATACCTTCGGATTCCCTCTGGAGCTGACCGTAGAGCTGGCGCAGGAAGAGAATCTGACTGTAGATGAGGAAGGCTTCGCCGCTGCCATGGAAGAGCAGAAGCAGAAGGCAAGAGAAGGACAGAACTTCTCCCAGAAGCTGACTACCGCCGCAGGTGTATTCGATGGACTGGATGATAAGATCACCAGCGAATTTGTAGGTTATGATGCGCTGACCGCAGAAGGTAAAGTAGTAGGACTGGCATCCGAGACCGAACTGGTGAATACCTTAAATGAGGGAGAGACCGGTACCCTGATCACGGATGTGACTCCGTTCTATGCTACCATGGGCGGACAGAAGGGTGACTTTGGTGTGATCCGCACAAAAAACGGTACTTTTGAAGTGACTGAGACCGTGAAGATCGCAGGCGGACGTATCGGACATGTGGGTAAGGTCGTATCCGGCAGCGTATCCGTAAATGATACTGCAGAGCTTGCTGTAGATACCGACAATAGAAAGAGTGTCTGCAAGAACCACTCCGCAACCCATCTGTTACAGAAGGCACTGCAGATCGTACTGGGCGATCATGTAGAACAGCAGGGTTCCTACCAGGACGGCGCAAGAACCCGTTTCGACTTCAGCCATGGACAGGCTATGACTGCGGAAGAGCTTGCGAAGGTAGAGGCTCTGGTCAATGAGAAGATCGCAGAGGATATTGCAGTCGTTACCGATGTCATGAACATCGAAGATGCGAAGAAGAGCGGAGCTATGGCTCTGTTTGGTGAAAAATACGGCGAGACCGTCCGCGTGGTATCTATGGGAGATTTCTCCAGGGAACTGTGCGGTGGTACCCATGTAAAGCACACCGGAGAGATCGGCTATTTCAAGATCCTGTCCGAGAGCGGTGTCGCAGCCGGCGTCAGAAGAATTGAAGCACTGACCGGTGCCAATGTCATGGCATACTATCAGGCAATGGAAGAGAGCTTCAATAAGGCAGCTGCAGCAGCCAAGGCAACTCCTGCAGCCCTGACCGAGAAGATCCAGCATATGCAGGCAGAGCTGAAGGCACTGAATGCAGAGAATGAATCCCTGAAGGCAAAGATGGCACAATCTGCACTGGGCGATGTACTCGATCAGGTGGTGGAAGTGAAGGGTACGAAACTTCTGGCAACCAGCGTAGACGGTGTGGATATGAATGGCTTGAGAGATCTGGGCGACCAGCTCAAGGATAAGCTTGGCGAAGGCGTTGTTGTACTGCTTTCCGCACAGGACGGTAAGGTAAATATGATCGCTATGGCAACGGATGGTGCTGTAAAGGCCGGCGCCCATGCGGGCAACCTGATCAAGGGAATTGCCGCGCTGGTAGGCGGTGGCAGCGGCGGACGCCCGAATATGGCGCAGGCCGGCGGTAAGAATCCCGCAGGCATTCCCGCAGCGATCGCGGAAGCGTCCAAAGTACTGGAGGGTCAGCTCGCATAATGGAACGAGAGAATCTGAAATCCCGTTTAGGCTTTATACTGTTGTCTGCCGGCTGTGCCATTGGCATCGGGAATGTATGGAAGTTCCCGTACATGGCCGGCCAGGGCGGCGGTGGCGCATTTGTACTATTTTATCTGATCTTCCTGGTGATCCTTGGTCTGCCGATTATGACCATGGAGTTCGCTGTGGGAAGAGCAAGTAAGAAAAGTCCCGTAAAGGCTTACCAGGCACTGGAGAAGCCTGGACAGAAGTGGCATATCCACGGATATTTTACACTGGCAGGCTGCTATCTGCTGATGATGTTCTACACAACGGTGGCAGGCTGGATGTTACACTATTTTTATATGACGGCTGCCGGTAAACTTTCCGGGCTTTCCGCGGATGCGGTAGCGGAACAGTTTCCCCGGATGCTGGCAGATCCGGGGGTCATGATGTTCTGGATGGTACTGGTGGTGATCATTGGTATCGTTGTGTGTGCCGGTGGACTGCAGAACGGTCTGGAGCGCGTGACGAAAGTCATGATGATCGCACTGCTTGCCATTATGGTAGTACTTGCCATCAATAGCTTCTTCATGACGGGCGCAAAGGAAGGTCTGAAGTTCTATCTGGTACCTGATTTTGGACGCATGCAGGAGGTTGGTGTGGTATCTACACTGGTAGGTGCCATGAATCAGGCATTCTTTACACTTAGCCTTGGTATCGGCGCCATGGCTATCTTTGGAAGCTACATTGGAAAAGATCACGCACTCCTTGGAGAATCCGTAAACATTGCGATCCTGGATACATTTGTTGCGATCACATCCGGACTTATTATTTTCCCGGCATGTTTCACATTCAATGTTGACCAGACTTCCGGACCGAGCCTGATCTTCATTACACTGCCAAATATTTTCAACCACATTCCGCTTGGAAGACTCTGGGGAAGCCTTTTCTTCATCTTTATGTCATTTGCGGCATTCTCCACCATCCTGGCTGTATTTGAAAATATTATTTCCTGTGGTATGGAGCTTACCGGCTGGAGCCGAAAAAAATCCAGTCTTGTGAATGCCATCGCTATCATCCTTCTTTCCCTGCCATGCGTTCTCGGTTACAACGTATGGAGCTGGAGCGGATTCGAGGTATTCGGCGGTGCAGTTCTCGACTTTGAGGATTTCCTGGTAAGTAACCTTCTGCTTCCACTTGGTTCTCTTGTGTACCTGCTTTTCTGCGTTTCCAAACGTGGATGGGGCTGGAAAAACTTCACAGAAGAAGCCAACACCGGAAAAGGCCTGAAGATCCAGAAATGGATGCGCGTATACATCACTTATATCCTTCCGCTGATCATTCTGTTTATCTTCTTCTTTGGTCTGTACGATAAATTTTTTGCATAAAAGATTCCCCCGTACAAATGCATGATGTAAAATATTTATATTCTGCATTTGTATGGGGGATTTTTATATGTAAAACTGATATTCTCATTTCTGTTTCTACGCATCTGAACCCGGAGAATGTTTACTTATGCTCATCATAATCGGACAATATCGCTTTTTTCTGAGCATAATCAATGGTAAGCGTATACTCCATTCCCGGTTCCAGGATTTCGATCTCTCCCAGGTTTGAATCATGTCCCTCTATCATCATGGAAATCACCCGAAAAACTCCCGGAAGCAACCCAATATCCGGCTCACCCACATCCATGGAACCTTCAACCACATTATCATTCCGCAGAAATATAATCATATCCTGTTGGTATTGTTCCGCATTTTTATAAACCATGTGAAGAGTTACGCGGTATTTAGAGCGCTCCTCTTCATCCATATCGTCACCGGGCTCCGTAACATATTTCTCATAATAGTCTGCACGGTCATTAATATCTGTCGTTTCCGAATCCAATTTTTCAGGATCCAGTTTTTTAATTTTCTGATTATCCTGACCTGGCATATTACATCCGCTGATAAATACTATACAACATAAAAGCAAAACACTAATTCTTTTTTTCATGGGATTTCCTCCTGCGCTCTTCCACTCTTTTGTAAAATGATTCCGCTTCCTCCAGATAACTTCCTACTTCGCTCTTTTCTATCTGCTTCAGCTTCTTTTTGCAGGTTCGTATGCCGGAACCATTTTTGATCAGAAGCTGAGCCTCGGCTACAAGTACCGGGCAGAAAATCATTATGCTGTACGCAGCCTTCCCAACTATCTCGCGGTCCGCTCCCATGATCTGCGCCAGAGTCGGCGGCCCAAACATTAATATGATCGTTATGGCCGTCATGATCCATAATCTTCTGCGTTTATATTGAAAAAAAATCTCATGAGCTTCATAAATATCTATCATTTTTCTCCTGGCCTCACTTTCTGTAGCCGGAAATTCCTGAAACATGTCATCGTATTTTTCATGCCACTCTTTTTGTTTTTCCTTCCCGTTTGTCATCTTTTCTCCCTCCCATTATTATTCCATTATTCTTCTTACCTTCCAAGCAGCTCCAGCACTTCCTCACGGCTTATCAGAGCCTGGCCGATTCCCTCTCCGCTTAAGATCTCGTCAGCAAGTTCGCGCTTCTTTTCCTGTAGGGCACGGATGCGCTCTTCTATGGTATCTTTCATGAAGAGGCGGTAGACACTGACCACGTTCTGCTGGCCGATGCGGTGGGCGCGGTCTGTGGCCTGATTCTGCACTGCCAGATTCCACCATGGATCGTAATGGATCACGATATCCGCCGCTGTGAGATTCAAACCTGTTCCTCCTGCTTTCAGTGAAATACAGAAAACAGAGGTATCGTCCTCATTAAATGCCTGTACCATCCGCGCCCGTTTTTCTTTGGAAGTGGCTCCTGTCAGCATGTAAAAGGAAATTCCGGCCCTGGAAAGACGGGTGGCCAGCACATCCAGCATGGTAGTAAACTGGGAAAACAGCAGGATCTTATGTCCGCCATTCACTGCATTTCGCACCAGTTCCATGCACATCTCAAGTTTGGAAGAATTCCCCTCATACCCTTCATACACAAGCCCCGGATAACAGCAGATCTGCCGAAGCCTTGTGATCTCTGCAAGGATCTGCAATTTTGAAGTACGAAATTCCGCATCGGACTGCATTCCAAGCATCAGGCGGAGCCGTTCCGTATGGGCCTCATACAGCCCTTTCTGCTCACTTTCCAACGGGGAAAACATATCTTTTTCCAGCTTATCCGGAAGATCCTTCAGCACATCCCTCTTCAATCTCCGCAGCACAAAAGGACGGATCATTTTCTGCAGACGCTCCATCGCATCGGAATTGCTGTACTGCACAGCTGGAAGCTCTATTTCCTTGCGGAATTTCTCATAAGAATACAAAAATCCCGGCATCAGAAAATCAAAAATACTCCACAGCTCACTGAGCCGGTTCTCTACCGGTGTACCGGTCAGCGCAAGCCTGAATTCCGACCGGATCTCCTTCACAGCCTTTGCCACCTGAGTTCCGTGATTCTTGATATACTGCGCCTCATCAATGATCTGCACAGCAAAATCCAGGTTCTGATAAGCCTTCAGATCCCGTTTCAGAAGGTCATAGGAAGTGATCAGAACCTCCCGTTCTCCCGCATTTTTGATCAGTGCTTTCCTCTCCTTCACATCACCAGTCACAACGGTAGCCGGAAGTCCCGGCGCAAAACGTTCGATCTCGTTCATCCAGTTAAACACCAGCGAAGCAGGCGTTATCACAAGGGCACGTCTGTTTTCTCCCGGCGCAGATTCCTGAAATTCTGACCAGAGAAATGTGATCACCTGGAGGGTTTTTCCAAGTCCCATATCATCTGCCAGAATCCCTCCAAACTGATTATGCTTCAGAGTTTTGATCCAGTAAAAGCCCTCTTTCTGATAGCCCCGGAGGATTTTTTCCTGCTCCCTGGGAATCTGAAATTTATGTTCTTCCATTGTCTGCATGTTCCGGATCAACGCACGAAAGGCATTGTCCTTCTCTACCTTGATCAGATCGCCGCCCTTCAGCTGACTGTCCAGATACATAGCACGATAGGCCGGAACCTGAGTCTTTCCTTTTTTCAGTTCACGATCACTGATCTGCAGTCCATTTTTCAGAGCAGAAAGCTCCCTGAGCTGACCATCGGAAACATCCAGAAAGCTGCCATCCTTCAGGCGAAAATATTTTTTCCTGCGATCGTACCTGGAAAGAATATCAAAAAGCTGCGCCTGATCCATCCCCTCCACATCCAGATCCAAGTTCAGAAGTCCGGCTGACAGAGAAACGCCAAGACGGATGTTTGGCAGCTTTGTCACCCTCATCTGTTTGATGGACTGGGAAATATAGACAGCTGCAACTTTCTGCATGGCGGGGATCCCTTCAGTAAGAAGCTGGTAGAGCTTTTCTTCGGAAGCTTTCACACTGTCGGGCTTCCCTGAACCTTCCCTGCACAAAGATTCCAGTTCCTCGGCACGACAATCCAATGCCAGCTCCATCCGCTGGTCATCATATCCGTTAAAATATTTTGACAGCAGCGCAAACACACCAAGCTCTCCCGGAATATCCCTGGTGCGGGCAGACACATCTCGGTCAAAAACCGAAAATTTATCCTTCCCGTAAACAGAAAATGCCTTACAGGTGATCCAGTCACGCTCCGGCGCATCCAGATAGATCTCATATGCAGCCTTGTAGCATTCAAGACCTGTTTCTTCCGGGAAATCCCTGAGATCACAGTGAAAAAATTTTTTCAGGGAAGGAAGCAGCTCACGCACAAACGCGGGCACATCCGGTTCATCAATAAAGCCTCGGCCTGCAGGAAGCCGCTCCAGACAGGCAACAAATTCCTCCACTGCTCCAAGCTCCTGCCTGGAAACCAGATATACCTTCGCATTATCAAAATACATATGATACCGTATGCCTGTCACACTGTATACCGGCGCGATCTCAAGAGATAACCCCTGATCCTTCTTCCGGATCATCAGCGTCCTGTCCGGAATTTCTCTGACAGAATGCCATGTTGTCTCCGGATCATTGTTCATTTTGAACTTGAAACTTTTTTCGCCAAGTATAAGAAGCAGATCCTCAAGTTCTTTTCTGTCAACGGTAAGATCCCTCACCTTTTCCACAGCTATATTCTTCAGCTGTTCATATCTGGACATGTAAGTGCCGTGATGATTCTCGACCCATTCCCGGATAAAGGCCAGCACGCTTCTGGATCCTTCTGAAAAGGCTTCATCGGAATGGATAAATTCCAGATTTTTTCCATAAGAAACCTTCTCATTATGATCCAGATTCCACACAAAGGCCAACACATCCTTGAGGATATATTTTTTCTCACAGCCAACGCGGAATTCCACGGTAAAACAATTTCTCACAGAATTAAATTTCAGGCAGGTTTCCAGCTCCACCCTGCCAAAATACGGATCCCCGGAAAACGGAAGCATACGGCTGTATAGCTGGCGATTAAGGAGGCTTTTCAGCTCAACGGTGGTTTTCGTTGCAGGCTGCCCTGGTCCGGATAAAGCAGCCGGAAATGCTGTTCCGCTGAATGACTCTGCCTGCTTCTGTTCCTCATCCTGCTGTCTGCGGATTTCCACACGCTCATAGGCCTTACGGTCTCCATATTCCAGAAGCACTGCCACGCAATGCTTACAGATCCCGGAATAGCTGCGAAAGGCCGGGCAGTCACAGTATGCTTCTTTTATGCGGTCCGCTTCTGTATCATACTGAAAGCCTGTATTGTATACATTACGCCCACTTCCCTTCACTGCTGCAGATATTTTATCCACAGCTCCTTCCGACTTAATATCCAGCGACTGGATCCTCTTTCCGGTACGGTAAATATCAAGGCCTCTCTGATATGCCGTTGTATTACAAAGTGCCCGTATGGCTGTTCGTTTAAGCATGCATCTTTCCCTTCTTTTCTTATCGCGTTTCTTCCATTATAAAAGGAGACCTGCACTGTGACAAGTCTCCTTATAGTACTCATTGATATCTCATTCCTAATCTGCCTATAGCATTTCCATAAAATCCCGCATCAGGTTCAGCTGCTATGAAATGAATTGCTGCATCAGACGTTCCCGTCATACGTTGGTACAGATAACTTTCTCAGCAGGCTTTCCTTCTTGCTTCATCCTCTTTCCGCTCTTCTCCGACTTCTGTCATCAGATACGGATCAAGAACCTCTTCCAGCTCTTTCTCAGTCATGATCCCTTGTTCCAGAACAAGTTCCCGGACAGACTTGCCAGTTTTTACTGCAGTTTTTGCGATGGTTGCAGACGCCTTGTAGCCAATATGCGGGCAAAGAGCCGTTGCAATTCCTGCACTGCTTTCCATCAGGTCTTTGCAGTGTTTGCGGTTTGCGGTGATTCCTGTGATGCAGTTTACGATCAATGTATCCACTGCTTTTTCCAGAGTCGTAATGGATTCAAAAAGATTACAAAATACAACCGGCTCAAAAGCATTCAACTCCAGCTGTCCGGCTTCTGCTGCCATGGTAATGGTGGTATCATGTCCTACGATGTGGAAAGCAACCTGGCTTACTACCTCCGGAATGACCGGATTTACCTTACCTGGCATAATAGAACTTCCCGGCTCATTCTCCGGAATTGAAATTTCGCCAAGACCACATCTTGGACCGCTTGCCAGCCAACGAACATCATTTGCGATCTTCATAAGATCAGCAGCAAGTGCCTTTAATGCGCCGTGTGCAAATGTAATATCATCCTTTGCTGTAAGTGCATGGAACTTGTTCTCAGCTGTAACAAACTCTTTTCCTGTCAGCTCGCTGATTACCTTTGCAACTTCTGGTCCAAAGTTCTTTGGTGCATTCAGTCCAGTACCAACAGCAGTACCGCCAAGTGCCAGCTCCTTTAAGCCTGGAAGAGATGCCTCTAACATCTTCTTTGTCTTCTCAAGCATATTTCTCCAGCCACTTATCTCCTGAGAGAAACGAATCGGAACTGCATCCTGTAGCTGTGTTCTTCCCATTTTGATAATGCTATCAAACTCATCTGCCTTCTGCTCTAAAGCACTATGAAGACGAAGCAGCTGCTTTTTAAGCTTCTTTAACAGGCGAAGTGATGTCATCTTTCCTGCTGTTGGAATAACATCATTTGTAGACTGTCCGCAGTTAACATGATCATTTGGATTAACAACGGAATAATCACCCTTCTTTCCGCCTAGAATCTCAATTGCTCTATTTGCAATAACCTCATTTGCATTCATATTTAAAGAAGTTCCTGCACCACCCTGAATCGGATCAACGATAAAATCCTCACGAAACTTTCCTTCAAGAATCTCATCACATGCCTGAACGATTGCCTGTGTACGTCTCTTGTCAAGAAGACCAGCCTCACAGTTTGTGATAGCTGCTGCCTTCTTGATGTAAGCCAAGCTGTTAATAATCTCTGGGTGCATATTTAATCCTGTAATATGGAAATTCTCTGCTGCACGCAGTGACTGTACACCATAATAAACGTTTTCAGGCACATCCTTAGTTCCGATTGAATCCTTCTCAACACGAAACTCCATTTCATTTTCTGTCATATCATTCATCCCTTCTGCTTCCTTATATACCTTTTCATTCATTTCTTATTTCCTCCACTTTATCCCTAATAGCACTTTGGAAGTTGTAGTTCACGTGTCATTTTACGAATGCCCTTCGGTGTAATGGTTTCGTCGCCGGACCAAACTCCGCAGGCTCCTGTTATGTTCTTTCTTGTTATACATTACTTTGAAAGACCTGCTTCAAGTGTCCGGCTCGTGAAATCCATTCACCTTAGTGCTTTGCTATAAATATTGGCTGAGCC